>ERZ1292629.3350-Hain-H43-01um-R1-3350-length-12414-cov-6_pt1 | contig 12414 bp, 21 predicted proteins | sample MGYA00564399_ERZ1292629 | MGnify/ENA primary metagenome ERZ1292629 (study PRJEB36523, sample SAMEA6512636) | groundwater metagenome | collected 2019-01-08 | study: AquaDiva: Metagenomics assemblies of 32 groundwater samples | reverse complement strand
GATTTCATGGCAGGGGGGACGGTGTGACGTTCAATCACCAGCAACGAAAGAAAGAGCTCTACCTATTTCCCCGTATCCGCTGAGGGTTTTTCGGCAGCTGGAGCCGCTTCTCTCGCCTCTTGCTTGGCGAGAGCCATTGACTCATACATTATACCCTGGCACGGGACACACACAATCATACTGGCTACCTCGTTTGGCAGATGCTCCTCGTGGCAAAAAGCACACGCCACAGTAGCCGAAGGTGGCGGCTCTGTCGCAGCGGGCGTCTCCTGCCTTTGCTCGTTAATAGCTAGCACCTGGCGCACGTAATCCCTCACTTGGGGTAATTTCCAGTGGTTCGCCATGATATAGCTGAGCGCCACCTCCTGCCCTACTGGGTCTTTAATTTTAATTAGCTCCGAGGCAATGCCGACTCCAATTTTTTCATCGTCCAGCGCCTCCAGACACATCGGGGTCAGCTCGGAGATAATGAGCAGCTTCTCAACATAATCCTGGGACATTCCAGTCTCTTTCACGATGTCCTCAATGCCGATATTAAACTCTTTGTAGGCTTTTTCAATCTGTTTCCTCATTTCAGACACCGGGTGTTTCCCCCTAAGATGCCCTGAGCGCAGGTTATGAAACAGGACATCGCGCTCCGTCCCCGGCTTGACCAGCACGTCCACCGGGTTTATTTTTTGCCGTATGGCGGCCACTAGACGGTGCAGACCATCGCTCAGCCACAGCTCGCCGTCTACCTCAAAGCACCGTATGGGCTCATCGATACCGAGTGTCTTGACCGATGCCTCAAACTGCTCTGTTTTTTCCTCGTCCATCCTAGCGGTAACCCGCTCCTCCGGTACCTTGATGGTATTAGGGTCAACTCTGCGTAATTTCATATATCTTTCCCTCCTCTATTTCCCTTTTCTTACTCGCCGCCTCGGCCATCGACCTCTTCCACTTTTCGTAGTAAGGGCCCGAGTGGTTGTGGAGCTGGCGAAAGGTGTCCGCAAAGGCAACCATAGCACACTGAGAGCACCTGCCCTTAGGATTTAGCTTCCTACGAGGGAACATCTCCTGGCAGTCAACACACGGTACTATTTCACTCTGTCTAGGCATACCATACCTCCTTATCTCTTACTAAAATGGCTCGTTTGAGTGTGCCCAACAGCCAAACCAGCCGAACGGATAGATTTGCTGGCAGCCCTGGCACCGCACATACGGTGGCGGCGCCTCGAAGTAGAAACTCACCCGGCTGGAGAAGCGGCAGGCGTAGCACCTAAGCATGGCGTAGATGACAACCCCCTTCTCTCGTGCCCCCCTTTCAGACATACCCCCCTTTCTCGTTACCCCTTTTCTCTCTATCCGGTCTATCTCAACAAAGCTAATACTCTCTAGTGGCTTGGTAGTAGCGAGAGACGGGCTTTTCTCTTTGAGGGGGTTGTTAAGGGGGATATTTCTCTTTTCGGTCATAGCTCACCTCCGAGGGGACTTGACAGAACATTTGAGCTAGTGTAAGATAATAATAACCTCATTTACACCTCCGTTGCGATGAGTGACGGAATGTTGAGGCACTTGCCTCCAATGATTGGTTATCGATAACGCTAATCATTGTACCACTGGGGCGGTTGACAGTCAACCGCCCCTTTTAGTGACCCTCTATCACCCCGTTTTAGTGACCCTCTATCACCCGTTTGGGTGAAGCAATATGGCTTGATGAGCCTGAGCTGCCCTCTCTGCTCGGCCAGCCGACTCGGGACCGTCCCTTGCTGCAATCTCAGGTGGCATTTTGCGCAGAGCACCAAGAGATTGGAGTCCTGGTTATCCTCGGGACGGTAATTGATATGGTGCACGGTTAACGGATTGCCCGGGTGATTGCCTACCTGGCCGCAGCCCTCACAAGTGCCGTGGCGCTGTACCTTGATACGCTGGCTAATCTCCGGCCAGTTCGCCGGGTAACGGGCTTTAGTGTCAGCTCTCATTTGCCTTTACCGTAACGCTGAGTCTGAGTCTGAGCGTGCGTACACGTCTTGGGGTCGTGTTTGCAAGGAAAATCTAGAATGAGGTCCGACTCTGGTATTGCCGGCGTTTTCTTGTTCCGACGGTGAGTACTGTAATACAGGAATATGTCGTTAACGCATCGCTGCATCATAGCTCTACCTCCTCCAGCGGCACCAGTTTACGTAATACTTGCCACTCAGCTCTCTTTTCGGCCATTCTTTGAGGGTGAGCGTGCGCTACCGGTGACCGCCACTTTTCCGGGTCCCGTTCGCTCTTGCCATCGAGCTCCTCCTGGGTGACCACCCCCAGCCCGGTCGTCGGCAGCCTAGTATTGCCCAACCAGCTCTCAGCTAGGAAGGCGTGAGCTCCCTCGGGGACATGGTACTCGCTCCGCTCGTCAATAGACAGCGGCCGGGTCCCTATCCTAATTGGGGTCATATTTTTGTAGAGCTTATAGTAGTAGCCGTCGATGGTGACGTATGGTTTGCCGTGGTACAGGCAGACGTGGCCCAGGTATGGCTTTAGCCCAAGCGACAGTCCCCACTTGACCAGGGCCTCTAACGCCTGTTTTGCAATAGCCTTATTATCGCCCAAGTCCTTTGCCGGCAGCATTGACAGGGGGTGCTCGGCTTTGGCGAGCTGCTTTTCTAAGTCAGCTTGGGCTCCCGGGCCAGTTACTTTATCAGCTCCGCCACGCGCTACCTCTTGACCAGGTGAGACTATTCGCTCATAGCCCTGGTGCGAGTGGTCAGTACCGCAGACCAGGGCGTAGTCGTTAGCGTCCGCATCCCAAATCAGCGACAGCGGAGCTTTACACTGAGAGCATTGATGAGTATTGAGCATCTTACTACCTGTTTCGTAATCCATATCTACCTCCTATTTCTCTCGTTTGGGTAGCCAATCTTTCTACTTATCCTTGAACACCCTTGATGTTCGGCTCGTCAGGTATTTGCACGTGCGACGTTGGCACTCAAACCGCCCAGTCACAAACCGGGTAAACTGGCACGTCGGGCACTTCCGGGCGATGTCCTCATCCGCCAGGCGACTTTTCTTGCCCAATCTTACTCTTAATGTAGAGGGCATAGTTCCTCGCACCCTCCACGGTGGTCTGAATACTTAGTAGAGCCTTAGCAATGGTCAGTAGTCGGTCTATTACCTGGCTAAACGTCTCGCGCTTAGCCCGGAAGTCGTCGAGCTCCTGGTGGACTCGCTCCTCTACTTTGATAGTTTTGTTCATAACTCTATAGCCTCCTCCAGAAATTTCTTGCGGAGCTTCTGTTCGTAGTCCTGGTCCAGGGGTGCCCGCTTCTGTTCGTAGTCCTGGTCCAGGGGTGCCCGCTTCTGTTGGTAGTCCCGGTACAGGGGTGCCAGCTTAGCCCAGGGGACGATACCAGTTAACAGTACCGCTTTTACTCGTATCTTTTCCTCGTCCTCGCCCAGCTTACCCCGATAATTAGCTAAGCAGACGAACTTAACTCTTCCGACGTAATGAGGAATGTCTCGTATCCGCTTACACAGATGTAGCCCTCGACCGCAGGCTCCCGTTGACTTGGTATCGGGGTTAGGGTGAACGTTCCACTCACCTGCAATATAGACGAAGGATGGGTCGAAGCTTGACCTCATGCCCTTTTGTAGCCCTTTGAATAATAACCTCATATCTACCTCCTTTACTCTTTAGTATACCACGTCCACCACGGGCTATCAAGGGGGGTAACAGTAGACAGGCGTAAAGATGATACGAAGGTATCACTCTAATTCGCACTATAAATGTTATGTCAATAAATTACCCCCGGCAGGGGTTAACTGACCGGGGGTAAAAAGGAGGTAGCCGCCAGTAAGGCGAGCTGACCGTACTCTCAATTATACCACACTTTGTGGGGTAGTAAATACCATCACGCCCAGCAAACGTTAAACTAGAGGCATTGGCGAACTGAGCCGATGTTGGCTACCCCCCAAAATAGGCGTGACAGGGCTGAGAGGGTTACTCCGCCTCGGGAACTTCCGTCTCTGTGGTAACCCGACTAGTAGCTTTGGGAGTTGGTAAATACTTCTCGGCCGCTGACCGCTCACTAGCTAATATCTCAGCCACCGGCCGTTTGGTAGGCAGACCCTGAACGGCTAGTGCTAATTGTGTCAGTCTCTCAATAGTAGCTTTGTCCATAGCCTCATCTATTCTGTCGCCTTGACCAGTCTCAGGTCGTCATTATCAGCATACGCTAACGCCAGCTCGGGGTCAATACCTATGTAGCGGAGCTGGTCAATCTCAGACTGCCGGGTAATGATGCGCTGACGGCGCCGCCGGCGGATAGTGTCAACCTGAACGGTGAGGGTGCTCGTTGGCTCCTCCTCAACGACCTCAATCTCAATGGCTAATTTTAGGGTTGCCTCGTCCTCGTTATAGCCCAGGCTGATGAGCCGTTGCAGTCCATCATCCCAGCCTATGAGTCCCTTCCTGACGCCCTTGATAATGGTGGCTTCCGTCAGGTCCTTCTCGGCTTTAGTCCGCTCGGGTCCAGCGTTCTTGACTATCCACTGGTACAGCCGGGAGGCAATCTGTGGCGAGAGTCCGGCGGCGGTGATTTCCGCTTTCACCTCCGCAGCGTTGAGCCAGCCCTTTGCGTAGCGCGTCTGTATGTCAGTCCGGATGCCTCTGACCAGCATCATATCAGCGACTACGTCGCGGTACTCCCTAGCCAAACCGTCCTTTTCGAGAAGGTCAACCAGGAAGGCCTTATCGACTAGCCCATACTGGGCAAGCATCCGGGCCTCAACCCGTCCCGGCAGCTCCCACATGGTTTGAGTAAGTCCACGGCGCCAGTAGGGCGGTATCTCCACCAGCCTAAACCAGTCGTAGACATCCGCCTCAGTCATAGCTCCCCTGTGGAGCATCTGGACCACCTGAGACCAGGAGGCATGTTCCCAGTGAGCCCGCCAGTGCTTACGGGCGACATCCTCCTTGATGCCGATTGTCTCCATGAACGAGTAGTCGATTTTATCGGACTCATCATCGAGCCCGTACTTACTCGCCATGTCCGGTTCGAAAACCTCTCGGGCCATCCACCTGATAGCCTCGGCGGGGCTGGGGAGCTTGTAGGCCAGCTCCTGCAATAGCTCTACACGCATCTGGTCTTGTCTTAGCGTCTTGTCAAGACCCATAACCTTATAGACATCATCCCAATACTGCGCATACTTTGCCTTATCTCTCAGCCAGGCTTCGCCTACAATGTCGGACGGGAAGATGGTTTTCTTCCCCAAAAGTAGCTTATCGGTCTCCTCGGGGGGTATGCCGTGGTCACGCATTAGGGAGTAGAGGGCATCCTTTGAGGGTAGAAAGCCGCGGAGATAGTAGTCTAGTAGAAGTTGGGGGTCAGGGAGGTAGAAATTGGCGGAGTAGCTGAAAGCCCTGGTAATCGCGCGGGTAAGATACTCAAACACGTTACCCTTGATGCTGCCGACGACTCGGTTCAGAAAACCGATGCCGGCGAGGGCAGCTACTTCCCCAGTCGGCTGCTTAATCTCATCGAGGATGGTCTTGAGCTCGGGGTGGATAGCACCGGTTGACTCAATCTTGTCAATAGTCGGCCTGAGTAGTGGCGCCATAGCCCTACCCAGTATATCCAGTATAGCCTCGAGCCCCAGGCTGAGCCAGCTTACCATCCAGCCCCGGAGCCGTTCCTTCCACTCTGCGGAGAGTCCGTCAATCCAGCCCTTAAACCTATCAGCCGGTGTTGTCATGCTTCCCTCCCCAAGAACCAGTCTGTAAACCGCTCCCATAGCCAATCGAGCGGCGTCGTGATAAAATTGCTGACATTTGTCCTAGCCTCCTGCCAGCCCTCCCATAGACCGGAGCGCAGGGTGAACGCAGAGTCAATCAGGTTGCCAATGTCTGTGAGACGGGATGTCCACCAGGTCGTTAGCCAGGCGAAGTCGACCAGGGTCGGCAAGGTTACGGACCAGAATGTAGACCAGGCAACTTTTAGGTCCGCCAGTCCCTCAGTCGCAGCGGCAATCCAGCCCTGAACGGTGGTTTGAGCTACTAACCACCAGTCCCCGATGGTGTCGGTAATGTTTTGTACGGCGTTGGTTACCCATGCCCACGCCCCAACCGCCGCGTCAATCCACTGCCTGAAAGCCCGGGTAATGGTGTCCAGGTCCAGGATGAGGGCGATTCGCCCTTCTAACCAATCAACCCAAGCCCCGACAACGGCAAAGCCCGAGGCGATGCTCTTTAGACTGGCTTCCAGGGTATAAAAGAATATGGCCACTAGATAAAATGGCCATATCCAGTCGTAGATTGTGTCGGCGATAGACCTCATGTAGCTAGCCATGTCCGTGAAGAAGCCGACAAACCCATCGAATGGCTTGCCAGAGGGTGGTGGCGGTGGCTCCGCCGCCGGTATGCCGAGAACCTCAAAGTCCCGGCCGTCACTAAATGCTGCCGGGCCGGTAACAGTTATGTCAACCCGGTAAGTCCCATTCTCTGAGATTTCGTTGGCGGTCCAGCCCACGTAAGCATAGGCGTAAAACCAGCCCCCCTGTTTTGCGGTCCATTCCCGGTTGTACTCATAGAGGAGCTTATTATCTCGCTTCCTAGTATATTTTATGGTTATGGAGTAAGTGCCGACGTCAGCGTTAAACGCTCCCAGGACCGCCACGCATACCTCGTGGTCTATGGTGATAGTAGACAGGTCATAGGTATCAACCCGGTCAACAGTATGCGGGGCAGCGTTCCAGCCGTCAGCGTTTACCGAGTTGAGTGGAGCTCCGAAAAAATACGCCTCACGGAATGGTGATACTGGCTCTTTTAGCCCTTTGGCCAGGGCATAACCGAAAGTGGTCAAGCTAAACCTCCCAGTCTCTACAATGCCAATATCTTATCTGACTGCGTAGCCCTCTCTTTGAGGATAGCGGCTATCTTCTCCGGGGTGTAATCCTTCTCGTCCACGTTCACGGTGAGCACCGTGCCGCCCCGGGTTTTAATCTGTACCCGGTAGTAGTTTTCTACACCGCCCCGGTCGGACACCCGGGTGAGCTGGTCAATCTTCAACACCTGATATTCCTGACTCATGTTTTGCACCTCCGTTACGGCAAGACTATTTTAACACCTACCAAACCGCCTAAAATGACAATCAGGGGTAGGACTACCCATTTGAGGAGCATCTCGACTGTTTGCTGGCTGCCAATAAGTTTAGCCAGCTCGCCATTGAGCTTATCCAGCCTCTCATCGAGCACACCTAGCCGGCGGTATATCTCATCCATTTCAGCCTCCTGTCTGCCCTGGGAGCCACGCTGTGCCCCAGAACAGATGTCCTAATAATACTCCTAACACTGTCATAATAGCCAGCCACAATAGAGGCCGCTGGTGGTAGCTATCCCTGATAATGTAGGACCAGGGGCGGCCGCCCACTTTGGAGTAAAGCCACTCGTACCAGCCCAACTAGACCTCCGTAATTTCCTCTTTGACCACTACCTCTTGTGGTGTGTACAGCCCTTTCACCCACAGCTTGTATATGTACTTGTCACCTCGCTTGGTCAGTATCACCAGTAGCGAGCCGTCAGGTTGCCTCACCTGGCTCATCGTGTTGAACTCACCTTTAGCTAATCGTTCTCGTACTGTCATTTATACCTCGTAACCCCCAGCTGTTAGCTCTAAGTCGACATCATGGTTAGCATACGAAATCACCTGAAGATAAAGAGCATCACCGCCTTCAATTTCAATCGGAGTATTAAATATAGCGGCATTTCCGCCGTTACCCCCAAACCTAAAGAGCACGTTCTGAACAGTTATCACAGCGACACGGGCTAACGCCATCTGGTTTAAGTCGCCATTAGCGACAGCGTTAGCCATGCAGTTGAAGCCGAAGAAGGTCAAATATAGAGTTTTGCCGCTTGGCACGGCATAGGTCACAGTTAAAGCACCTTTATACGACTCCGCAAGAGCTTGCCCATTGAATAGTTTATCCTTCGCTGCCAATGTAGCCCACTCAGGAGTCAGGTAGATTTTCTGCTTCTGCCCCTCGAAATCTGGATACCCGCTCGCCATTTACCCGCCTCCTCCGAAAATACGCCTGGGTGAGAGCAGCGAGAAAATATCCCTGCTGGTGTTTGAGAGTATCTGCCCCAGGGTTAGCGATTTAGGTATCACCGCCACGTAGACGTCAAACGTGTGCTCATAGGTGTCGTCGTCATTCCAACCCTCCAGCACCAGCTCAAAGGGAGGTTGAGACACCTCCACGTAGTCCTCCCAGTCTATCGGGTCCTTGTCGCCGTGCAGCTCCATGCCCTCGGTAGATGGTGCTATCTGGTGGGTCTGGTAGCGTATAACCAGGTGAGCCAGAGCGGAATGTCCGGGGCGCGGGCGCACCATGATTTTAGTAATCACGCCGGCTGAAATACCTAGCGTAACCTTAGTCGGGCTGGTTGAGGTAGTACTCTTGGGGATGGTGATACTTTTGCCGTACAGCATACCTTCGGAACCCCCTTTACGGTACGAGGCTCTTGAGCCGATTTGACGCCCTGAGTATCTCAGCCGTGGTCGGAGCCGCCGAGTAGACGGCAACCAGCCCGATTTGCCCTATCAAAAGGGCAGCTAATGTAGGAGCTTTATTTGCCCCGACATAGATGCAGTCTCGGTTTACCGTATCGGCAAACCAGTCTCCATTGTTTGCCCCCTGTGCTACTGTTAGCGTCTCGGCGACTCCATCCAGTAGAATCGACCAGGCTGTACCAGTGGAGATTAACGCTCCGGTATGCCATTTGCTATCACCAACGTTGGTGGCACCAGTTACCAGATTAAGATTGCCTCCGTGGTCAACCTGGGCTACTCTCAGTAGCCCAGTTGTTGGGGCTATGCTGAAGTGCAGGTAGTCATCACCGGTTGCCTCATCAGGTGAACCCAAGAGGGTACGGTCTACCGTCACGCTGGTACACCGGAAAAGGACCAGGATAGCCCCCTGCGAGTCCGCACTCCGCCAGTTAGCCGTAGCGTTCCTGATATAAGCCGTGCCGTCAAAGTCAGGGACTACCAGCCCACTTTTGAGCGTTTTCCATTTTAGGTTAGTACCCGTCCCGTTATTGGCAGAGCTGACACGGCACGGGATAGTCGTACCGGAGCCAATGAGTGGCGCGTAAAACAGCACCAGGTTTGAGCTAGGTATGGCTGACAGTATAGCGTTCCGAAGCTCCTCGTGAATTTCTTTCACGGCTCACTCCTTATTTTTGATGCTAGGGTGTTGGCGGAGGTGGGTTATGTTTCACCCTCCCCGTCTGGAATGTATTTTGAGAAAGTCTTGTAGCCGTGGGCATAGAGCGAGAGCACGTCACTGGCAGAGCACGAGGCCTGTCTGATAGCCAGCCTCTCGCCTGGTAGCAGGTAAACTACGTCTGAGGTAAAGAGCAGCTCGGCAGCCCCCGGTCCCTGGACTTCGGCGACATAATGATTGTAGCCGTGCCCCTCGATGTAGCGCCTGAAGGTCCCCCGGGCGCCGGTCTCGTTCTCATAGGCGATGTTTTGCAGACACCAGATTTCACCCGGCGGGACTATCTTACTCTTGACGTACTCATAGGACAAGCTACCGACACAGGTAAAATGCTCACGGATACGAATAGGCATTTTTCCCGCCATTTCGTCACCTCCGTATTTCACTTGGGAGAGGAGGGGGCTTCGCCCCCCCCTCTATATTTACTTGGTCAGGTCTAGTATTGGCTCTAGTACTTCCTTAGCTGCTGGAGAATAGTCTGATTTGTAGCGCTAGCAGACGCCGAGCCTGATTGGACTCTAAGCCGCAGCGAGCCAACTTTCGTGACATCGTACCAGTCCTCCGGGTCATTCTGATCTCCGAAGGGGTAGCAATGGACGAAGTACGGAAGCGCACCTGAAAGCTCGCCTATGAGAATCAGGGTAGCACTAGACGCATCAAAGGCAAACTTACCACCAGTTCCCGTCACAGCCTGCACAGCTACCTGAGACGATGCGTTCATAATGTTGAAGTTCTCCACGTTACAGGGAGCGCCAAAAACTGGAAAGGTTGCTCCTCTAGTCTGAGCAGCGAGATACTGATGACACCGGCCGAACTCCATCAGCTCCTTATCCATCAAGTCGTAGGTCAGTATATCGAAGGGTATTTTCTTGTCGCTATCTTCGCTCAACTTGATGGAGGTCAGGAGTTGGAAATGAGCCGCACCGAAATACTTGGTCTGTAGAAATAGCTTCCTAAGAACAAGGTCGGTCGGCAGGTCGATATATTCATAGGTAGTTGCCCCAGGAACGTAGCTATGAAACTCCTTGTTCTGTATGAAGCCCGCGGGTGAGATTACCTTTTCGTCAAAGCACTCAGCGAGCACTCTAAGGTACAGAGGTGTGGCGAGAGCCTGAACAGCCGCCGTATTATAAGTGACCTTTAACTGTGGATTTCTAAACTTCTTCGGGTCAAGAGCTAGCATAGTATCCCACAGTTTTCTGCCAAAGAGTACCCTCAAATACCCTTCTTCTGTTTCGCTGAGTAGATTGCAGGCTGCCCAGTTTATCTGTTTCATGCCCTCGTAAAAGGCTATAGCTGCCATCTCACTCCCTGAAAGAGACATCAGGACATCGCTTCCGTCCACCAGCTCAATCTTAGAGAAAACATCAGGTTCAGGTATGAGCCGAGCTCCGGTAGAAAAGGTTATGCGAGCTCCAATGATAAGTGCTGAGATAGGGTCTTTGACGTCGATATCAATGGTCTCAGTCCCCGAGGTTGATAGTGTTTTCTCAGCCAGTAAAGTAGCAGTTCTGTATTTCATATTGTATTCCTCCTTACCCCACTACTCCTCAGCCACTAACTGGTGGCCGTTTTCAGAGCGTTCCTCTTGACATGGAGAGCGTTAGCAACGGCTCTCACCCTGGCCAGGTTAGACTCTGAGCCTCTGGGCGCCCTGGTTGGCAGAGTTATAGCAGCGATAGTCTCCAGATACGGAGCGATGCCGTTCTGCATATCGACCTTGCCCTCGGTCACCCCACCGCTAAACCGCTGAGCACCGATGCCACCGGCTTTTCGGACATACTTGGCGGCTCCAGCGTTTCTGACACCGCCAGCAAATAATTTGTCGATATTACCCGCGCTGACGGCCGCCTTGAAGTTAGCAGCGGATGCAATAGCCCCATTCTCCCAATCCGCCCCGGCCCCCTTTACCCCAACCTCGTAGTAAGCCTGTCTCCCTGGGGTCTGCTCAGCCCACTTGGCTGCGACTTCCGCAGCCGATTTTACCTTGATTGGCATTTTGTTTTTCCTCCTATTAGGCTGGAGCTAAAAAGTAGAGGGCTGGAGCCCACGCCTCTCTAGCTCCAGCCCTCTTATATTCTATTTTCCGTAGCCGGCTGTTTTCCTCTGTTAACCCTCGGCAATTGATACTCTAACAAAAAAATGGTATTATGTCAATAGTCCTTATTAAAGGAGGCCTGAAATATGGCGCGTAAGACTCAGCAAGTCGAAACTCGGCTAGTAGCCGAGTACCTTTTAGCCACTTACCCGCAGTTCCCTCATATCGCCGGCGTTCCCCTGGGTAGAGTTTCTGAGCAGCTCATGGCCGAGGTCGGCTACGAGAAGGCAATCCGTATGTCACGCCCGATTCGCCCCGAGGTTGACGCCGTGGTGATACTACCCCGCTTCCTAGTGCTCATCGAGGCAAAGGTCTGGCATATCATCGACGGTATGGCTAAGCTGCCACTGTACCGGTCTCTAATCCCGTTCACCCCCGAGCTCCGGGAGTACCGCAACTCCGAGGTAATAATGGAGCTAGTGACGCCGTGGACTAACCCCAACCTGGAAATCATGTGCCGAGACGCAAGCATACACCTGCACGTGTTTAAGCCCGCCTGGATAGCTGAGGTTGTGGCCCGGGTCCAGGGCTACTCTACTCAGGAGTATCGCGCTGCACGTGAGAAGAAGCTCCGCAACCGGGAGCTGCTAGGGCTAGAATAATATACCTATGATATATCATTAGTAGTAAAAAACTGGAGGTCAAAAAAATGGTGCTACAGAATACTGTTATCCTACAGGACGGAGTTCCGACCCGTTTCCACTTTAGCGACCATCACATTGAGACGCGGACCATAACCGATGCCGCCACTCAGCAAGGGGTGCGCCGCAATACCCTGGTCCTCAACGTAGACAGACTAGACGGCCGGGCTGTGGAGGCAGTTCTGACTACTATGGCGGAGGGGCTGGCGGGTAAATTTGAGCCCTACCTGAAAGATAAGAGCTACAAAAATTATAAAATCATCATCACCCAACGCGGTGACGGCTTCCTGAGAAAATGGACGGTCCAATTCATACCACGTTGAGCTTATCCAGCCTCTCATAGCTACTCGGTAGAAAAGCCCCGGGACTTTCCGAGACTAAATTTTTCCCAACGATATTCTCCCCCGGGGCGCCCGGCGCCCCCAGCTATGAAAAG
>ERZ1292629.3349-Hain-H43-01um-R1-3349-length-12417-cov-6_pt1 | contig 12417 bp, 25 predicted proteins | sample MGYA00564399_ERZ1292629 | MGnify/ENA primary metagenome ERZ1292629 (study PRJEB36523, sample SAMEA6512636) | groundwater metagenome | collected 2019-01-08 | study: AquaDiva: Metagenomics assemblies of 32 groundwater samples | reverse complement strand
CACGGCAAGGCAGGCGCGGCCTGGCGAGGCATGGCGAGGCCCGGCGGGGCCAGGCGAGGCGGGGCCAGGCGGGGCGAGGCCTGGCACGGCAAGGCGCGGCATGGCAGGCATGGCGAGGCCCGGCCCGGCCTGGCGAGGCCGGGCGCGGCCCGGCGCGGCCCGGCGCGGCGTGGCAGGCATTTGGTCGCGGGACGGCTGGTAAACGCCGTCGCTGGCGTCGCCAGCCATCCCGCGACGCTTGAGACGAAACGCAAAGGCACAGTGACCCCATGACTCCTCCTCCTCTTCCTCCTCCTCCTCCTCTTCCCTTCACCCGCGTCTGCCTCTCCTGCGACGATACTCCTCCGCTGCACTTCACGGACTACTGGCCGCTCGTCGCAGCGTCATGGCATCGCTTCTTCCCGGAGGCGAAAGTCTGCATGGCGTTCACCGGCGACGAGTCGCGGCTCCCTTTCCTCCGTCGATACGGCGAGGTCGTCCACATTCCGGTGCCGACGAGCAGTCCGCAGCTCCCGATCCCGTCGGCGAATTGGGCGAAGTTCGCACGCGTCGTGCTTGCCGCGCAGTATCCGACGGACATTTCGGTCCTTCACGACATGGATTCGATCGTGCTCCAGAGGGAATACGGCGAAAGAATCACAGCGCAGCGGAAGAAGGATCATCTCCTCCTCGTCGGCGGCGAAGTGTACTTCGGCCCAGAGGCGGGCAAGGCGCAGATGTCTTGGCTCTGCGGGGAGGGCGCTCTCTTCGCGCGGATGCTGAAAATCTGCGCTCCGAAGTTTCGTGTCTACGACAATAAGGAATCGCTCCACTCGCCCGCAAACGTCTTTTCCGACGAGAGTTTGATTCGCGTCCTCGTGAACGCGTCGGAAATCCCCGTCCAGCGTGTCCCCCGCGACGAGGACATCTATCGCGACTGGGTGGACCGCTCTTGGTGGCACTTGCTGGATCATGGCCGTCTCCATCGCGGCGAGTATCACGAGGCGAACTTGCTCCGCCCGCTCAAGGCGAACTGGGCGCAGATCCGCCCGCTGGCGGAATACGTGACGGGACGGCCCGTGACGTTGGAGGAGGTGTTGCCGTGGTAGGACAGATCGTTTGCTATTGCATTGTTTGCTACGTGATGATGTCCCTGTGGCGCGCCACATCTGATTGGCCAACTGGCAATCGCGCGCGCCGTTTGTTTCTTCTCGCACCCATCACGGCACCCGTCATTTACACGCTTGCGGCATTCTACCTTGCCTGCCTTGTTATTGTAATGTGCGTGGCGATAATCTACTGTGCCGTGTGCGCTGTAATTACGAATGAGAGAATGTGACGCAATGACTCTGCTTCCCTCCTTCTATTCCCCCCTCGTCGCCGCCCATCCTCCCGGCGACGTTCGCGCGCTCGGATGGAGCTCCGTCGAATCTCAGCGTGCGCGCTTCGATGTCATCATGTCCGTCATCCGCTCGATCCCGTCGCGCGTCTCCATGCTTGACGTCGGGTGCGGGCATGGAGATCTGGCGAAGGCGTTCACCTGGCAGGTGATGAGTCCGCTCGACGGGCGCTACGGATGGGATCGCTACACCGGCATCGACGCCCGCCCCGAGGCGATCTCCGTGGCGCGGAGCCGCTACCCGCTCGGCGTTTTCGTAGTGGCGCGGCTCGAGGATTACGGGGACGAGTCAGGTGTCGCTGACGTCGTTGTTGCCTCGGGTCTGCTAGGGCACATCGATCTCGGGGCTCCGCCATACGGCACCGACGTCGTCGAAGACATCCTTTCCCCGACACTCGATCGCCTCTACAAGCTCGCGTCCATCGCCGCGATCTTCAACTGCTTGTCCGCGCACGAGGCCGCCAGTCGGCGCCGCGTCGATCCTACGAAGCTTCTCGAGGCCGCGCTTAGTGTTACGCCGCACGTGACGCTGCGTTGCGACTACGCGGGAGATGATGCTACGGTGGTGTTGCGGAAGGAGAGAGCATGACGAAAGAATATGATTCTAATTCCGTCTCTTCCTACGAAGGCATCCCCCTCGAAGGCGTCTACGGATGTCTCTGCGTGCGCGAAGACGGAACGCTGGCGGTGAAGGAAGGATACAACGATTGGAGTGTGGCGGTTTCCCTTCGCGCGCTCAGTATCGGACTGAAACGCGATCTAGAGATCGACTTCGGCGGAGCGCCGATGCGTGCGATGGAGGCGATGACGGTGGAAGAGGTCGCGGCGACCAGGGCCACGGCCATGGACAAAAAGATCCAGAAGCGACGAGGGTGGGAAGTCGGAGAGAAGCTACGGGCGACGGCAGAACGGCTGCGCGAGACAAGGATCGTCACGGCCCCCTATCAGTGGCTCATCGGCTCGCGTGGCGACGGAAGAGGGGAGGGTGAGATAAGAAGGATAGCGGATACGGTTGTTCCGGCTCAACCTCCATCGCCACCCGTCTCCAACGACTCCGTTCCGTGCTCCGTCTGTGGCAAGCCCGTCACGGGGATGGATGCGGCGGCGAGAGGGGAGCCAAGAGACGGAAGGACGATGTGCGCGGGGTGTCGGGATGTGAAGACTGGACTCGGCGGATCTCCGTATGTCCGTCGCGTCTACGCGGAAAGCCGGCCGTGGTTCGCTGAGCTTTGTCGAATCGCATCCGGGTTCGGCTTCATCGGCATCCGTTTCCGCGACGTCTACATTTGCGCTTCCCACGAGAAGTTCGAGGGCGTGATGGCGGATGTTCCCGTCTCCGACGAGGAGATGATCCGCGGCGAGAGCGAACCCGGGTTGCTGGCGTCCCTCGTATATTCGCGGCTCGCGAGAGAACTGGAGAGGTGGGAGGATGAGTGGGAGAAGAAGTCGCGACAAGTCTCTCGCAGTTTCGTTATCGAAGGCACCGCGCCCAAGCGCCGACTGCGTTTCCTCTCGCAAGCGCCGTGGGCATTCATGGAGGATGAAACAGAGGGGATTCGCGACGGCGGCCTTACCCTCCGTGAGCAAGCCACGAAGGAGAGGTATGCCTCTCTCCTCTTCCGCTCCCCGTGGCATTGCCCCGTGTGCGGGCGTGACGATGGGTGCATGCATGGACGGAGAGACCATGAAGAAGTTTGAGAAGCACGATGTCTGCGTGAGGATCGAAATCATGCTTGACGGGGAGACCGTCAGCGTGAGCCATCTCGCCAATTACGACTATACTCAGCAACTACACGACACCTACTTCGCAATAGAAGCCGAAAAACGCATGTTCGACATTTTAGGTCCGGTGTTCAGGCAGCTCGAGAAAGACGAGCAGGACGGATATTAGAGCAAATCTCGCTTGACCGGCGAGACAATGTACTTGGGTACACGCTCAGCAACTGCGTGCCATGTTGCGAGAAATGCAATCGAATGAAGTTGCATTATAGTGTAGATGAGTGGATATCGCACATCCGGAAGGTCTTAATGCACACGGGTGCCCAATGAAGATTCTTGTCGCGTATCGGGGGGTGCCGCAAAGCCCAGGCTGGGAGACAGGATCTTACCTCGTCTCGGCCTTCCGCGCGCTAGGCCATGATGTCTGCACGTATGGGTGGTATTACCAGACGCCGCGCCTCCTCCCCGATCACTACCAGGGCGGCGCCCTCGACCTCGCCGTCATCCTGGAGATGAACGACGGGGATCCTCAGTATGCGGAGCTCCCCTCTCTTCCCTGCCCGCGCGTCTACTGGGAATTTGACACGGCGATGCACGAAGAGGCGACGCGCGCCCTCCTCTCGCATCTCCGCCCGCATCATCTCTTCATGGCGAACGCAAAGATGGCCGAGAGGTACGGCGCCAGATACTTGCCCTACGCCGTCGATTCTTCTCATCATCGGCCGCACGGGCAGGCGAAGCGCGGCGCTGCCATCGTCGGCTCTGCGTTTCCGGCCCGCGTTGCTTTCGCCTCCTCCGTCGGGATCCCCGTGCTCGCGAATCTCTTTCGCTCCGACTACGTGTGCGCCATCGATCGACTGTCCGTCCACGTTCACCACTTCGCTTCTGGCGGCGATGGCCTCCTCGTGATGCGCGTATGGGAGACACTGGGCATCGGGACGTGTCTGCTCACGGAGAGGACGCCGCAGATTCCGCCCGACATGCCGTGTTTGACTTTCGGCTCCGCGGATGAATGCCGGGCGGCTCTCGGAGCGATGCTGGCGGATCCCGATCGCGCGAAGAGTCTCGGCGAGGAGGGGCGGCAATGGGTGCTGGCGAAGCACACGTACGAGGATCGCGCGCGAACGATCTTGGAGGCGGTGCGATGAGGATCCGTTCGTGAACGATCCATCCCCCACCGTCCACCTCGTCTACCCCGCCGATCCTCGTCGCGTCGCCGCTCCGTGGACGATCGGCAATCATCTCCGCGGCGCCATCGATGCAGCAGGATTCCGCGTCTGTCACTACGACTGGGAGCACGTCGGATGTGTCGCCCCCGTCGATGGCGACATCCTCATCGGACATCCGCATCCGAGCGGCGAGCGAGCGTTTCACGAGCTACTGCGACTGGGGAAAGGGAAGTGGGAGCTTGTCATCGGCATCTCGCCGTGGAATGGATCCGAAGAGTACACCGCGAACATCCGTGCGGCGCTACCGAAGTGCGAATCCTACTTCGCGATCTGTGGCCCCTACTGGGCCAAGAGGCTGCCGGCGGAGTGGACGCAAGCGGGTAGGGTGCGCGCTCTCGACATGGCGGTCGACGCAGCGGAGTTTCCTCCGCTGCCCGAGGCTGCATTCTGTCGCCTACCCGGAAAGCGCCGTTTCCTTTACATCGGCTGCACATTGCCTTGCAAGGGGCCGGACCGCCTCGAAGCGTGGGCGCAATCAATGCACGCCGTCGATCCCACCGTCGAATTCTGGCACATCGGGCCGGGCATTATCCCGCGATGGAGAAACATCGGCTACGCACCCGACTTGCGCGATCCCGACGTGCGGTGTGGTCTGGCCTCGTGTGACTTCCTTCTCTGCGCCGGAACCAACGATGCGAACCCTACAACGGTGCTCGAGGCCATGTGCCTCGGCCTCATCCCACTCGCGGTGCCGACGTGCGGATGGGAGCCGCCCGACGTGCGGATCGTCGAGACGGCGGACGATCTGCGTCGGTGGATCTGGCGTCTTGAGGCCGAGCTCGCCACGCTACGCGCCTACCTGCGGCGGAGGGTGCTCCGCTACTCCTGGGATGCTTTCACGCGGCCCGTGTTGGAGGCGGCGGGGCTCGTGGAGGCGACGCCATCGAAGGCGAGACCATCGAAGGCGAGACCATCCTTGCAATCGGCCGACGCTCGTGCGACCATGTCCGTATCTGGGAAGGGCAAGCTCGGAGTCGACTGATGCCCTCGGTCTACGTTTCGTCTCTCGCGTATACCCTGCAGAACGCGACGGTCAATGCCGCGATGGCGGCGCCAACGGCGGCGACGGACGGCGCCGCTGTCCCGATCGAGGGGTGCGGCGAATACGCGCATCTCGTGCTTTCCAAGACAAACGCGGTTAACGGCACCGTCTACGGCTACCTCGCCTCGACGGCGGCATGGTACGCGCTCGATACGCTTCAGCTCACAGCGACGGAGAATGAAGCGCAGCTCATGCCGGGCATCACGAGCTTCGCCCGCGTGTGCCTTCGAGCGACGAGCCTCGCGCAACACGACCTCGGGATGAACATCGGGTGGGGCTTCACGACCTCGGGACGGGGAGGGTAGATCGATGCCGGGCTACGCGCAGCAGATAGGCCGTCGGTCGGCGGCATCCTACCCCGCCGGAGCTCTCCTGTATCGCAGCGGCAGCGCGATCGTCGGGATGGTCGGCGGTGCCACGGGCTCTTTTCCGGTGTGGGCCAGCGGCACCTTCGTCGACTCCTCGCGCGCGATGGCGCTCGGCACGACGAGTACCGTGGCCGCTGTCGTCGAGAACTCGACGGCGGCGGCACTTGGCGCACAGCAGGTTTCCGGCGCGCTCGCCCTCCTCGGACGCGGCTGGGAGACGGCTGTAGGCTCATCGCAAACCGTGGGTGTGCTGTTCGACCTACTGCCGGTACAAGCCGCAACGTGTACCGGAAACCTGCAGGTCAAATTCAAGACGAGCACAGCGGGAGCGTGGTCCGCGGCACAGATGACCCTGACGAGCGCAGGAGCGCTTTCCTGCACCGGCGGATTCAGCACGACGAATGTCATCGTTACGTCGATCCTGCAGCCGCAGGGACTGATCAATTTCTACAACGGTTCCGCGCAGGGGACTGGCCTCGGAACTACGGCATCTCTCACTGGGAAAACCGTCGGGGTTCCCGTCGGGCTCCTTCATGACTCGCGTACCGACGGCGCCGGCAACATCGTCGCGTTCGTCTGCTACGACCGCAACGCGGCCTCAATCACCAATGCGGCGACGATGCGGCTGCATTCGTTTGGCGGGACGAATGACGCCGACGCATACACCGAGCTCGGCGCGATGTACTGTGATGGCCACCTTACCGCCGTCACACTTCAGGCTACGGGGGACGTGGCCGGCCTTGCGAGCACGACGACGCTCACCAACGGTACGATCGGGGCGGGTGCAAACCTCGCGGTGATTAGCAACCTGCCCAACAGCTATTCGCTGACGCCGACGTGGATCAAGATCTATGTCGGCGCAACGGCTGCCGTGGTCGCCGCCTATTTGGCGACGTAGGAGACATAGCGCATGGCACTCACGAGCACGAAGAGTTACAGCGGGACCGTCGAGGCTGCGAGCCACAAGAGTCTCAACTTCGAGCGGGAGTTCGCCGAGAAGATCGATGGCAACAAACGGTGGCAGGAGCCGACAGGCGGGTGGATCTGCCGTGCAACCTACGACGTCGCCGGTGAGGACGTGGCCGTCGAGAAGACGGTCACGGCGGCGCAGGTGGCGTCGCTGACACTGGCGCAGATCGTCGCCGCGGCGGACGCGCTTTTGCGCGCGAAGTTGGGGGTGTAGTCATGGGCGAGCACGTTGTGGCTCTCGTCTACCGCAACCCCGCATTCCTCGCTCAGCATCGCATGAAGCTGCTGAGCACCGGATACGTGGACGCGACCGACGCCTACATCGAGACGGGCGCCTGGTACCCGGACGGCCGATTCGTCGCGTACGAGGGGCGCAAGCTCCTCGGCCCTGGGGGTCGGCGATGAGCGACGCGTCCGTTTCCGTCCCACGTATGATCCCCGAGGACGTGCAGGCTGCGATCTTCAACGCGCGCGAGATCGCCGAGCGGCTCGATGCGATCGCGGTCGAAGCCATCGCCAAAGCGAAGAGCGCGACAGCGGAGGCCGAGGCCGCGCAGTCGCGGGCCCGACGCGCGATCGAAGCGTACAGCCGCCTCGTCATCGTCGCGCGTCGGCAGACCGGGATTGGCGAGAACGAGGACTTCTCGCCGGACACGGGCGAGATCTTCACGCTGCCGCCACCGAATCCGCAGCACGGACCGCAGTAGGCGCCGCGGTAGGGGCGCACGAGGAAAGGAACCGAGGACATGCCGCCGGACATCCACGCCGATTGTCCTGTTCCGTGGGAACGGCTCGAGGCCAAGATCGACCGGCTTGATGATCGGCTCGATGCGCTACGCGAAACCGCCGCTGCCGACGCCGCCGCATGCCGCGAGCGCCACCATGCGCTCGACGCGACGGTCGTGGACGCGCGCGCGCGAATGACGCATCTCGAGGAGCGCGCCGAGGCAAACGACATCCAGCGGGCGGGATGGCTCGGTAGCTGGCGCGCGCTCGTCGTCGTGGCGGCAGCGGTTGCGGCGATCGCGGGCCTCGTGATCAGCGTGATCAAGTAACGAGAAAAAGGAGATTCGCATGAAAAGCGGCATTCGAACCACCGAGTTTTGGCTCTCGCTCATCGCGATCATCATCGGCGCGCTGCCGTCGTCGGGCCTGCTCCCGGACGTCGGTCCATGGGTGCAACCCGTCGGCCTCGTGACCGTAGTCCTCGGCGCCCTCGGCTACACGGCGTCGCGGGCTCGGCTCAAGAGCGCGACCGCCGGCAGCGTGCTCGGCGTGCAGGCACAGGCCCTCGCCGCCCGGGAGGCGGAGACCGCGAGGGCCCGCGAGCGGCCCTACAGCTCGGCGCGCTCCGCGCTCGGGCCGATCCTCGCGGGGCTGCTCGGGCTCGCCGCGGCCGGGGGGGTGTGCACGATCGGGGGCTGCGCGGGGTGGCAGTCTGTCGCCCGCGACACCCTGCGCGGCGCGTACACGGGCGCGAAGCTCGTCGGCGAGACCGCTCCCGCCGCGATGCACGAGCAGTGCATGACAATCGCGCGGAAGTGCGCCGGGGCGAAGGGCGCCGCTGCGGCCTCGTCCTCTCAGCCCGCGTCCTGCTCGGGCCTCAGCGCATGTCAGGACGCCCGGCACGACGTCGAGGCCGAGATTATCGCCGTGCTCCGCGTGCTCGCGATCGCCACCGTCTACGTGGAGACGGGGAGCGAAGCCGACGCCGCGGGGTACGTCGCGCGTGTGCTGGCGGAGCTTGCGAAGCTCAAGAGCATGATCTCGTCGGCGGAGGTGCTGTGATGCCGGAGACCACTCTCGAAAAAGAAATCTCCGCGGTTCTGAATTGCCACAGCGCGGAGAACGGCTCGGATACGCCGGACTTCATCCTCGCTCAGTATCTCCTGGCGTGCTTGGCGGCGTTCGACGCCGCCGCGAAGAAGAGAGAGGTGTGGTACGGGCGGGCCACGGCTCCTTGCACGCCGCCGGTCTTTCATTGCGAGGAAGCTCCCTGCAAGGAGGTGCCCTAATGGAGATCGCGGCGATCATCATCGCGGCCATCGAGGCGGCGGGCGAAGTCGTGAGCGAACTCGTAGCGCTGTTCAAGCGTTCGCGATCCGAGCCGCTCACCAAGGCCGAAGTCGAGGCCGAGATCGCGCGCATCACGAGCCGCAGCGCGAACTACGATGCGGAGGAAGATGCGGCGGCCAAGGGCAAGGGGGGATGATGGCCATGACCGCCATCCCCACCGGCTGGCGCTGCCCTTCTTGCGGTCGCATCAACGCTCCATGGGTGGCCACGTGCCCGTGCTACGAGGAGGCCATCGGGGTGAACCTTGTCCCGACGTGGCCCGACTACACGTGGACGCCCATCGCCCCGTGGGTGCCGAATGAGATGGTCACGCCGAACTGGCGGTGGATCGATTCGGACCAGACGAGCGGAAACAGCGTGTCCGCGACGGAGATCCACTGCACTGCAACGCTGCTCACGGATGGTAGCATCGAGGTCCGCGAGGACGGGACGATGTTCCTCACGTGACCCCCGCCCTCGTCCTCGTCGGCGCCCTCTCCGTCTACGCCCCCAACGACGGCCACAATCACGGCCGGCTGGCATGCGGCGGCCGCCTCGAAGCGACCTCGCGGCACGTCGCGATCCGTTCCTGGCGGGGCCTCTGCGGCGCTCCGGTGCGGGTGTGCGCACAGGCCACGGGGCGCTGCGCCTGGACGACCGTGCGGGACAGCGGGCCCTGGGGGCTCACGTGTGGGCGCGGGCGCGGAGCGTCCTGGCGCGTGTGGACGCGGCACGCGATCCCGGCCGGGTGCCGTCGGCGCGCAGTCGCCGATCTGACCCGGGCGCTGTGGGTAGAACTGGGGAGGCCGCGCTTTCTCTCGGAGATCCGCGTCGAGATCTTCCGGCGTGGGGCTGAGGTGACTTCGTGAGCGCTGGACTTCTTCCGATGCCGGATCGGATGTTCCCCGTCCTCTGGCGGGGGTCGCGGGTGATGCTCGCGGAACTGGAGCGCGCCGGCTGTCCGCGAGCGATCCCGTGGCGGTTCGTCGCGCCCCACGAGGCGCAGGCACGGGAGAATCACGGCGGTCAGACGCTCGAGCGACTCGCCGAGCGTGGTGGGCTGAGCCCGATCGAGCTGTTCTATGTGCTCGGCGAGTCGCCGAGGAAGCAGCGTAATTTTATGGAGTGCGTAGAGGTGGCGTTGTTGCTCAAGATCCTCACGGCCCGCGGCTGGCGGCCGACGGCGCGGACGGGACAGCTATGACCACGCCCAACGATGAGATCGTGGACCTCGACTCACGTCGAGGCGTGTGGACGGACGGGTTCGCCGTGTGCCTGGATTGCGGATATCGCTGGATCGGCGTGATGCATGTCGAGGCGCGCTTCCTCGAATGCCCGGAGTGCCACGCGATGCGGGGGATCGCGGTCCTGCGGCGCGACGAGTTCGCGGCGATGATGAGGGAGCCATGAACGCTTCCGCCTGGCCGCTCTGTGTCCGCGAGCGGCTCCCGGGGCGGATGTGGATGCCAGACCCCGATCACTCGCGGCAGCTCCGCGCGCCGGAGGGGATCGTAGTCCACTCGGGGGCGTCGGCCGACTGGGTCGCCGAGGCTGCGCTGAAGAACGCGCAGGGGCCGGACAAGCCGGAAAGTTATCATTTTGCCTGGTCTCGCGAAGCCGAGCAGATCGTGCAGCTCGTCTCGCTCCGACGCCGGGCGTGGCACGCGGGGCCGGAGGGGAATTCGTGGCTGGGCATCGCCCTCGCCGGACCCTGGACGCTCGACCCGCGGCCAGATGCGGAGCGGCTCGACTTCCGGGCGCTGCTCCAGGAGCTCCAGGTGGCGTTCGCGGGTGAGTTGCGATGGTGGTGCAGGCACAGTGAGATCACGCGAGCGAAGAAGGATCCAGGCCCCGGGGTGACGGCGGCGTGGTTCGAGGGCTCGGGGCTCGTGTGGCGGCGGGGACCTCGGGGCGGCTAATCTTCCATCTCCGTGCTCGTCTCCCTCACTGCCTCGCCCTCGACGTGCCGCCCTCCCGCATCCGCCCATTCCTCGCACGTCGGGGCCCGGCCGTAGGCGAGACGCACGGTGTCCACGATGTAGTCGCAGTCGGCCGGGGACAACTCGCCGCCCGCGGTCCCGCCTGCCCGCTGCGCCTCGTAGAGGCAATCCGCCACGGCGGTCCGGAGCGTCTCCACGATTTTCGCGGCAAGAACTCTGCCCGTGCCCCCACATGCACTACAGGTTTCACGGCTGTCCTCGTACCACGAGGACAGCCTGGGGACCCACCCTCCTCCTCCGCACCGCGGGCACCGCGGGTCCTCGTCGGGGGGTCGCACGCCTACCACGCAGCACACGCCCGGGCCGATTCCGCGACGGCCCGCGGGTCGGACACGACGGGCTCTCCCCCCTCGAGCCCGAGGCGGATGACTCCCGGCTCGCCGTAGAGTCGCCCGGAGCGGACAAGCTCTACTGCCTGCTCGCCCCGCAGGACGAGGAGGTAGGCGGGCCCGCCACCCATGCGGCCCGCGTCGCCCTGGGCGCACGCGCCCCGGGCGAGGATCTGCCCGGTGAAGGCAGCCTCCGTGGGGCTTTCCCCGCACACGGCGTCGCAAGCCGCGCACAGAGGGGGGTCGTAGAGCTCGTGCCCCTCGGCGAGGGGGCCCTCCCCGTCGGGAGGGCGGTGATTGGCGGCGCGGGCCACGATCGTGGCCCATTCCTTGGAGGGCCGGGCGGCCCGGAGTCGCCAGGAGCCGCGATATCCCGAGTGGTCGTGCACGAGCACGACCACTCCGTCTCCGGGGACGGCGAGAAGGCGGGCCGGCTCCGGGCGGGGCGACCCCGGGGCCACCTCCGCCCCCGGGGGCAGGGGGACGAGGACGAGTTTTCGCCCCCGGCCGGGCTCGCCGACGGGGACGCACCCGTCGGCAAGAAGGTTGATGCCGGCCGAGAGGCGGCCGGCGTCGAGGGTGTAGCACTTCACGGTGTCTCCTCCTTGTTTGCCGCGGGCGGCGCGGGCGTGGCTTTCCGTTTGCGGGCGGCGGGGGTCATCCTTGCTCCTCCTCCGCCTGGCAGATCTTGCAGGTTGGATCGTCGCACGGGCCGGCGGACACATCGCCGTAGTGGCCAGATCCATCATTGAACGCTTCCGGCGCATCGGCGCACGTGATTCCGGGCCCGCCGCACGTGCAATCCCCGTGGTCGCGCTGCGCCTTCGCGAGCGCCCGGCTTGCTCCCGAGAGGGTCCTGTGCCGCGAAATCGTGTCGCCCCCGTGGAATCGCGTGGTGCGGACTTCGTACTTCATCGTCATCTCCTTCGTGTTCCGACTCGGGCCCCTACTCGGGCCCCTACTCGGGATTCCTGAGCTAGTCCACGATTGAGGCGACCTCACGGGCAGGTCGCCCGGATCGGGGACTAGCGGTCGTACATGCCGGTAGCAGTCGCGGCATCGTAAGGCGAAGCACCCTCGCACGCCACGGGTGCGAAATCGCGACGACTCGGCGCCGCGTGCACCGCACGCGCCTCGCATGCAGCTCGACTTCCGTCTCGGCCCGCGTACCACCTGGCCACGCGGCCGTTGTCCCCGTACCCCGACCCTCCATCAGTGTCGGAGTACCACTCCACGTACCACCCTTCGGCATCGATCCCGATTCTTTTTGTCATCGTCTTCGCCTTTCTCCATCTCCATGCGCCTCGTGGGCGCGTTGGTCCCGCGGC
>ERZ1292629.3347-Hain-H43-01um-R1-3347-length-12421-cov-5_pt1 | contig 12421 bp, 8 predicted proteins | sample MGYA00564399_ERZ1292629 | MGnify/ENA primary metagenome ERZ1292629 (study PRJEB36523, sample SAMEA6512636) | groundwater metagenome | collected 2019-01-08 | study: AquaDiva: Metagenomics assemblies of 32 groundwater samples | reverse complement strand
TCCTCGCCGAAACGTTTTTCATGTCCGTAAAGTATCCAAAAATCATGGCCACGCGCCCCGCTCCAAACGCGTCCAAAGAATACGGCATGGTTTCATTCCATGTAGAGACAACGTCTCCCGCTCTTCCGAATTTTGCGTAAAAATCAAGCGCGCGAGTTCCGGCGCTCCCCTGCGTTGCCGCGCCGAGCGAAGTGCCTTCCGCGGCGGCGTGTTGAAACGCGATAAGTTTCAGAATATCCTCTGCCCGAGCGATTGTATCCCCGGAGCCGCCTAATGCCGCTCCCGCCCGCGTCAAATTCCCGGCGCCGTCTTTTTTCACAAGCCGAGGAATCATGGCTTCCAGTTCTTCCCACGTTTCGGGCGGCAAAGCGACTCCGGCCTCGTTCAACGCGCTTCTATTATAGAGCAAAGCAAGCGTATCTATGGAGCGCGGGAGCGCCCCCACCCTTCCTTCCAAAAAAAAGTCCTCTTCCACCACGCGCGGAAAAAAACGGCGAAGGGAAAGGAGCGACATTTGGCTCTGCGGAGCAAAGGCGATTTTTTCCTTATTCCGCTCCAGAGCGCCGTTCGGAATCATAAAAATATCCGGCCCTTTGCGCACCGCGAGCGCTTCCAAAAGTTCTGCTTCGTACCGCAGAGGGTCGGTAAATTTTTTGTACGAAATTTCAAGCTTGGGATACCTTGCCTTAAACGCGGCAAACGCGGGTTTCAGAGCGTCTCCATCGTCATACATTCCCCAAATAACAAGCGTCCCCTGCACCGCGTTTTTGGCGGCCTTGTTGTCTTTTTGAAGCCCGGGGAGAACGCCCTTAAAAATAAGGAAAAAAAGTATAGCGATTCCCAAGACCGCGCCTATAGTTATTATTTGAAATTTGTTTGGGTTCATAAATCCTTAATCCTTAATCCTACAAACATACAATACCGACGAGCTTATCTCCCTGTTTCAGGTTCATTACTCGCACGCCTTGCGTGTCGCGGCTCGCCTCGCGGATGTCTTTCAGTTCCGTGCGAAGCGCCTGGCCCTTGGAAGAAAAGGCAATCACCTCCTCATCCTCGCCCCCAAGAATTTTCGCGGCAATGACTTCCCCGGTTTTTCCGGTTACTCGCGCGGTCTTTATGCCCGAGCCGCCGCGATTCTGTACCTTGTATTCTTTGAGCGGCGTCTGCTTCGCGTATCCATTGGCCATGACAACAAGGAGCCTTGAATCGCGAATTTTAGGTTGTAGGTCTTCTTGTATTATATCAAGAGCGATTACCTCGTCATCCTTTTTCACGCGAATCGCGGCAACGCCCGAGGCCGCCCGGCCCATGGCGCGCGCGTCGCTCTCCTTAAATCGAATCGCCTGCCCCTTTTTCGTTACCACCACAACCTCGTCCTTCTCACTCACCATTTTTACCTCCTTTAACTCATCTCCCTTCTTCAAGGTGATGGCGATAATGCCGGTGCGGCGCACGTTTTCAAATTCGCTTAAATACGTTTTTTTGATAAGTCCGTTCTTTGTCACAAGCACAAGGGCTTCCTTTTCAAGCTCCCCGGCTTTCACGTTGCCTTTGTACGTCACAAGCGCGCTTATGCGCTCCTCCTGCGGCACCTCAAGGAAGTTTTGAATCAGTTTCCCTTTCGCGACGCGCGAACCAACGGGCACCTCATACACCTTGGTCTGAAACACCTTGCCGCTCGAAGCGAAAAAGAGGATATTATCGTGCGTTTCCGCGCCTTCAAAATGCTCAATCTGGTCCTCCTCCTTCACCTCCGAGCCGATAAGCCCCTTGCCTCCCCTCTTCTGCGCCTTGAAGGTCGAGGGGGGCATACGCTTCACATAGCCGTCGCGAGAGAGCGTGATAATCGTCTCTTCATTTGGCACCAGGTCCTCTTCGCTAAACTCCTTCAGACCGGACTTCACGATTTTTGTTCTCCTCCCTTCGCCAAAGGTTTTTTTAAGCTCGCCAAGGTCATCCTTGATAATTCCTAAAATCCGTTTCGGAGTCCGCAAAATCTCCTCAAGCTCTTTAATAAGCGTTTTCTTTTCCTTCAATTCCGCCTCAATCTTTTCACGCTCAAGCGCGGCAAGAGTCGCGAGACGCATATCCAAAATCGCCTGCGCCTGAATTTCCGTGAACGCGAATGTGTGTATCAAGTTTTCTTTCGCGGCGTCTCGGTCTTTGGATTTTTTGATAGTCGCGATAATTTTGTCTATGACGTCAAGCGCTTTCACGAGCCCCTCCAATATATGCGCGCGCTCTTTCGCCTTTTTAAGGTCAAATTCCGTGCGCTTCCGAATAATCTCTTTCCGGTGCGCGATGTATTCCTGAAGGATGTCTTTTAAGGAAAGAAGGCGCGGGTGGATGCCTTGAACGAGCGCAATCATGTTCATATAAAAATTTTTCTGGAGGTCGGTGGTCTGGTAGAGCTTGTTCAAAATCTTTTGTGGAATCGCGTCCGACTTAGTTTCCACGACAATACGAAGCCCCTCGCGGTCCGACTCATCGCGAATATCCTTGATACCCTCAATCTTTTTTTCCGTCACGAGTTCCGCCATCTTCACGATAAGGTCCGCCTTGTTCACCTGATACGGAATCTCCGTGATGACGATTCTTCCGAGCCCTTTTTTTGTCTCCTCAATTTCCGCGACAGCGCGAGTGGGCACGCTTCCCTTTCCGGTGGCGTATGCCTCCTCAATGCTTTTTCTATCATAGATAATCCCGCCGGTCGGAAAATCCGGCCCGGGAACGTATTCCATAAGTTCTTTCACCGTTGCCTCCGGATTTTCGATGAGGTACATAATCGCATCCGCGATTTCCTCAAGATTATGCGGAGGAATGGAGGTTGCCATGCCGACCGCGATGCCCATGGTGCCGTTCAAAAGCAGATTCGGGAGCTTTGCCGGAAGGTAGGCCGGCTCTTCGCGCGAGGCGTCGTAGTTCGGGTTCCATTTCACGGTTTCTTTTTCGATGTCTTGCAAAAGTTCTTCGGAAATTTTCGACAATTTTGCCTCGGTGTATCTCATAGCTGCCGGGCTATCGCCATCAATCGAGTTGTGGACAAAAACGCCCGCATCGAGAAGGAAGTTGTGCGATTCATCAATCGTAATGTCATACACATCCTCTCGCTGTCGCAGAAATTGCACCATCTTTACTTTGTGGTTGTATGTTTTTGCCTCCCTTTTGATTTCTTCAAAATCCTTAAAATATTGGAGGGCTCCCTCAAGCGATGGGATTCCGTTATTTGTCCGCTTTTCCTCATAAAGGCCGGGGGTTAATTTTTTATGTTCATTCAGGATTTTATTTACATACCCTAATACCTTGCTCCGAATCACTCTGGTTTTATATTCCGGATTTTTCCAATTCTTTCGCAGAGAAATTCCTGCCTTTTCAGCCATTCTCCGAAAATGTCCCGGATTTTCGTCCGCCATTTGTTTTCCTCTTTCTCTTGTGAGTTCCGTTATTTTCTCTCTAAATTTTTCGTCCTCCCATTGTTTTTTTGCTTTTTCGGCGTGCAATTTTTTTACGTCGGGATTTTCCCACATCTGTTGAATCCGTTCGCGATGACGCGCCATGAAAGAAACGCTGCCCCACAGTTTTTTATTGAGTTCCCGCGCTCTTTCCGCAAAGACGTGGGTGTTTTCTTTGATATATCTGTTTCTGCCTTCTGCCAACTTTTTTACATACTCCGGGTCGTTTTGATGCCGCCATGAAGCGAGTTCATAATGGAGTTTCCAATGCTCTTTCCAATCCATTCTTTGAATATTGTGCGGGCTATTATTTAATTTATTGAAATCCTTATGGTGGCGGATTCGTCCCGCATTTCTTTGATATACGCCGTACCGGATGTTCCATGCGTCAGCAAGACAGTGCGCCCAGTCCCATGCTCCACGCATTGGCTGCTTTATCATTGTGTACCCTACGGTATTTTTATCGTCTTCTTTGGTGGAAAGGCGTGTATATCCGGCCATGAGCGATTCCCCCTTCTTCAATTCTTGCGCTTCTCTGTATGTGCCGTCCCGGAGCATAAATTTATGGTCCGGTGTACATTGTATTTCTTCTCCGTTGTCCAGCGCCACCTTCACCAATTCCGCATTTTTTTTTGTGCGGCGAGGAGATTTTATCTCTGCGATTTCAATTTCTTCTGTTGCGTGATTAAACGTGTATGTATAATTTTTCTTTCCCTCTTTGTGTTCTTTTATGAGTTCTTTGAAGCTAGCGCTCCGTCCGTCGGTAAGTTTTATTTTCGTATCTCCGGTAAAACACCCCCAGTTGCCCTGGCCGCGGATTAAGGGATAACGCAATGAAAAATCCTGCGCCATGCGCGCCATTGCGTCATAAACTGCGCTATCACCGTGCGGGTGATAGCGTCCTAGGCAATTACCCACGACGGTTGCGGATTTGCGGAGCTTGGCGTTTGCGGTAAGGCCGTCTTCCCACATGGCCCAAAGAATCCTCCGGTGCACGGGCTTTAGGCCGTCGCGCACATCCGGAAGAGCGCGCGAGACAATCACGGACATAGCGTAGTCCAGATACGACTCCTTGAGCTCCTCGGTGATTTCCCGTTCTTCCACCTTTCCTCCTGCCGGTATGATATTTTCTTCCTCTTTTTTAGGCATTTCGTTGTTAGGTTAATTAGAATAATTTCTAATGCCTCCTTCCACCTTTTCTCGAATATTCCCCAGGCCCTCGCGCGCGCCCTGAAGCTCGCCCCAAAATTCTTTTGCCATCACCCGCGCGCCCTCCTTCATCACTCCAAAAAAAGACGCCTCTCCATCTTCCGCCGGCACCAGGCGCTCCCCTCCAATCCTCGGCATCGTAAAACTTACATACAAAAACCAGAGAGATATAACGAGAAGCATGGCGAGCGCGGAAAGAGTAAAAAGCCATACCCGCTTTGTGTTCTCGCCGGAACGCTGCACGCGCCGAAGCCAATGTTGGGTTTGCGCAATTTGCTCTTTCATGTGACCGCAGGATCCTCTGGGCGTAGCCCGAAGGACACCCTTGATTTACGTTTTCAACCACACTCCCCGAATCTTGCCGGGCGTAATTTCTTTTTTCTTGATGACCAATTTTTCTTCCGGCGCGGGCGACTGCCCGAGTTCGGCAAAAAACTTTTTATAATCCCCGCTCTCCGTATTATATGGGATAACAATTCCCGGCTCTATCTGGCGAACGAGCCCTACGACGTCTGACGTAGGAAGAATAAGGATGTCCACTTCCCCTAATTCCTCAATCACTTCCGCGGTAGGGTTCGCCGTAACCGGACCCAGAATTCCCACCTCGATTTCCTCTATTTGTATTCTATACGCGCCGACTACGCTTCCTTGTTCGAATCCGGCGTTCCATCCCTCGATACGCACCCCTCCGATTTCATATTCTCCCGCATTTTCAATCCAAAAAGTCCCCTCTTCGTCTTCCGGAGGACTCATGGGAGGAGGGGTCGTGGTATGTAAAATAACATTCGCTCCCTTAAACGAACGCGCGTTTGTAGGGTTGAGAAGCAGGGTAAAGCTCCCGGATTGAATTTTGAAATACGAACCGCCTTGCGGGGTGATGACCATACCGATTATTTTACCCTACCGAAACATGATTTTCAATTGACATCTCCCGTATATCTCTGTACCCTCATAATACATTATGCCTTCCGAAACAACTCTCCAAACAAAGCCGAAACGCCAGACGCTTCTCCAGCAAATTCTCCGCGAGGAGCCCGCGCACTTTTCACCCTTAAAACTTGGCGAGGTCGTGCAGGGCGCGGTTCTTCAAAAGGGCTCCCGCCTTCTTCTTGTGGATTTGGGCAGGCACGGCACGGGCGCGGTCTATGGCGGCGAGCTCCAAAACGCCCGCGAGCTCGTGCGCTCCCTTACAGTAGGAGACGCGGTATTCGCGAAAGTCATTGAGCTTGATAACGACGAAGGGTTTGTGGAGCTTTCCGTTGCCGAGGCCGGGCGGCAAAAGGCCTGGGACGAAATACGGGAACTTCAAGAAAAAGACGAGGTACTGCAGGTACAGCCCGTGGGCTTCAATAAAGGCGGCCTTATTATCGAAGTCGCGGGAGTCAAAGGGTTTCTTCCTCTTTCCCAGCTTTCTCCGGAACACTACCCAAAAATCGCGGACGGAGACAAACAAAAAATCATCCACGAACTCCAAGGGCTCCAGAAGCAGACCTTTTCCGTAAAAATTATTGACGCGAACCCCAAGGCGGAAAAGCTCATCTTCTCCGAACGCGCCGCGGCTGAAGAAAGCATGAAAGAACTCGCCAAAGAGTATGAGGTGGGACAGATTGTCCGGGGCGCCATATCCGGCGCCGCGAGCTTTGGCGCGTTTTTCCGCTTCGCGGACCATCCCGAACTCGAAGGCCTTATCCATATCTCCGAACTCGCGCATCGAATTATTGAAAATCCAAAAGAGATTGTTTCCGTGGACCAAGAAGTTGAGGCAAAAATCATTGAAATCAAAGACGGCAAAGTGTATCTCTCCCTAAAGGCCCTGCAGGCCGACCCGTGGACTGAGGCGGGAACCCGATTTCATAAGGAAGACGAAGTTCAGGGAAAGGTGTACGCGTTTCACCCCTTTGGCGCGGTGATTGACCTCGGCGGCCTCCAAGGGCAAATTCACGTTTCCGAGTTCGGCGGCGTGGACGAGATGAAGCAGGCCCTAAAGCAGGGCGAGGCCTACTCTTTCGTCATTTCCGACGTAAAGCCGGAAGAAAAAAGAATTTTCCTGAAGTTGAAGAAGTAAGGAACTCCGTATACAATAGCGATATGCGTAATTTTTCCAAACATTTTCTTTGGGCCGTGGTTTCTTTGATCTCCATCGCGCTTGTGTTTTCCGCGCTGTTTCAACAAAAAGAGGTGGGGCCGGAAAAAATCGGGCTTTCCGCTTTGGCCGAGCGTATCAATGCCGGGAGTGTTACGGGCATCGAGGTTTCCGGGGACGCGCTTTCTATCGCGCTTTCGGGGGACAAGAAGGCGAGTTCTAAAAAAGAGGCGGAGGCCGGGCTTACGGAAACGCTTGTGAATTACGGGGTCATGCCCGAGGCGCTTTCCAAAATTGACATTACGATAAAAGAAGAAGACGGCTTTAAATTCTGGATGAGCGTAATTTTGCCCTCCATTCTTCCCGTTCTTCTCCTTGTGATTCTCTTTTCCTGGTTTTTCCGTCAGGCGAAGGGAGGCATGAACCAGGCCTTCACCTTTGGCAAGGCGAATATGAAACTTTTTTCCGCGGGAAAAGGAAAGGTTACGTTTCAGGACGTGGCGGGTTTGAAGGAAGCGAAGGAAGAACTCGAGGAAATCGTGGACTTTTTGAAAAATCCGAAAAAGTTTTTGGACATGGGCGCTCGGATTCCGCGCGGAGTGCTCCTCATGGGTCCTCCCGGCACGGGCAAAACCTTGATGGCGAGGGCGATCGCCGGAGAAAGCAATGTTCCTTTTTTCCATATGTCGGCTTCGGAGTTTGTGGAAATGTTTGTAGGTGTGGGCGCTTCGCGGGTACGGGATCTCTTTTTGACCGCGAAAAAAGCCGCGCCTTCACTGGTCTTTATTGATGAAATTGACGCGGTGGGGCGGGAGCGGGGCGCTGGCCTTGGCGGAGGACACGACGAGCGCGAGCAAACCTTGAATCAGATTTTAGTTGAGATGGACGGCTTTGAGCGCGACACGAACGTCATCATTATCGCGGCGACGAACCGTCCGGACGTTTTGGACGCCGCGCTTCTCCGGCCCGGACGCTTTGACCGGCGCATAGTCCTCGATATGCCGGACATCAAAGACCGCGAGGAGGTTTTGAAAATCCACGCCAAGGGCAAGCCGCTTGCGGGGGGGGTGGACCTTCACCGCGTCGCGGTACGAACTCCGGGATTTGCGGGTGCGGACCTCGCGAATCTCTTGAACGAAGCCGCGCTATACGCCGCCAGGCAGAACCGCAAAGAGGTTTTGCAAAATGATATCCTTGATTCCATTGAAAAGGTGCTTTTGGGCCCGGCGCGGAGGTCGCGGAGCATCTCGGAGCGGGAGAAAAAAATTACGGCCTACCACGAGGCCGGTCACGCGCTCGTTACAGCGTGCTTAAAGGACGCGGACCCGGTGCAGAAGGTTTCTATCGTAAGCCGCGGCATGGCCGGAGGATATACCATCAAACTCCCAATGGAAGAAAATCGCTTAAAAACTAAGGCGCAGTTCTTGGCCGAGCTCGCGGTTGCCTTTGGCGGATACGTGGCCGAACTTTTCAAGTTCAAAGAGGTTACCACGGGCTCCTCAAGCGATATTAAGCAGGCAACTGGCATCGCGCACCGGCTCGTAACCCGCTATGGCATGAGCGAAGTTTTGGGACCGCGCTCCTTCGGGAAGTCCCAGGAACTCATCTTCCTTGGTCGGGAAATCTCGACGGAAAAGGACTATTCTGAAGAACTTGCCGGAAAGATTGACAGAGAGGTGAATCTCTTAATTGATACGGCTCTCAAAATGGCAAAAAAGGTTATCTCCACGCACGCGTCCGCGCTCGAGAAAATCGCGACGACGCTTATCGAAAAAGAATCCGTGGAGCACGACGAATTTTACGCGATTATAAAAGAGTTTCAGCTGAAACCGGTGAAGATTAAGTGATTGGTTTGTAATTCGTGATAGTCATGGTTTATAGTCAATGCGTGAGAGGAAGTCCCTCATTATTCACGCGCCCGTAGCTCAGTCGGTTAGAGCACAGAGCTTATATCTCTGGGGTCGCAGGTTCGAGCCCTGCCGGGCGCACCAGGCGGAAAGTTACCGCAAATGGTTCTGGTATATGTGGGAGAAATCAACGCCGCCGAGGAAAAGAACATAGATTTTTCAAAATTTGTTTCTTCCCCCATTTTTTGATACAATGCGAGCATGAAATCGAAATGTGTTCCAGTCATAGATATCAAAAAATACGGAGGTAGGCATGTCGCAATCCTGGATGGCAAAGTTGTTGCTCATGGCCGCACCCTTCAAGAGGTGCTTGGGAAAGCAAGGAAACAGAACCCTTCCCGCCCGCTCCACGAAATATCCGTGTTCGCGGTTCCAAAAACGCTCGCGGTTATTTATCATGCCTAACTTGGGGGGCAAAATTTTCCCTTACGCAATTACTTTGCGGCAGGATGGCGTCCTCGAAACCGTCCCGGTTGCGGATGTTCGCGTCAAAAACAATGAGAGGGAAGAAATTTCCCTTCTTTGCATCATTGACTCTGGCGCGCATATTTCTCTCCTCCCCGAAGAAGACCTCCTTATGCTTCACGCGGTTTCCAAAAACGGGACGCCGCTCCTTATACGGGGAGTGACCGATACTCCTATGCGGAGTGTTGTTCGCATGGTGCCCGTTTCCATTGGGGGAGTCCCGCTTCGTATTCCTGTCGCTTTTGCCAAAAGCCCATGCCCCCGCGTCCTTGGAAGAAAAGGTGTTTTTGAAAAATTCACTGTCATATTTGAGGAGTCCATGAATCGCGCGGCTTTTATGCGCTCCGGGACGAAAACTTCTCAAATCGTCCGCAAGGCCGTTGATTCTCTTTCTTCATAATTTCGCTCTTCCCCCCGCCGTGACGAGCATCGGAGTCGGCTTGTCACTTTACGGTGTTAACTCTACAAAAACTTGGCGGAAAGTTACCGCAAATGGTTCTGGTATATGTGGGAGAAGTCCTCACCGCCTAGGAAGGAGAAGTAAAAATCTCCACTAAAGTTACATGACGGCCGTCATGTAACTTTAGTAAAATAACACCTTTTGTTCGGCCTCACGAAAATTTGCCTATATCGCGGGCGGAAGATATTATGAGATAGGTTCTTGTTGGGACTTGCTCCCAAAGCGCGCTTAGCTCAGCTGGTTAGAGCACTTCGTTTACACCGAAGGGGTCCGGGGTTCGAATCCTCGAGCGCGCACCAACAAACAATTGACTTTCTCCGCGCCCCTGTTACATTGGGGGTAGAGTTCGACATTTCGTCGAATTTTGTCAACGTAACTCCGTTACGCAACGGGAAAGGTGGCTACTATGGAGGGCAAGGAGATTGTCCTTTCTGGAATCCGCGCTACCAACCGACTACATATTGGAAGTTACATAGGTGCGGTCCAAAAGTTCGCGAAACTTTCCAGAGACCCGACGATGCGATGTTTCTACTTCATCGCAGACCAACACACCCTGACGACGCTTCAGGATGCTCGCCTCATTCAAAAGTTTCTCCCGCACATCGTGCTGGACTACCTTGCGGCAGGGGTTGACATCCAGGCGGGCGCCATCATCTTCGCCCAGTCGAGCATACCGGAGACCTCGCAGCTCGCGTCAATACTCGCCTGCTTCACGCCGGTTGGAGATCTCCTCCGCGTGCCAAGCTACAAGGAAAAAGCGGACCAGACAGGAGCGAACGCGGGACTTCTCAATTATCCTGTGCTCATGGCCGCAGATATTCTTGGTCCCAAAGCGACCATCATTCCGGTCGGCAAGGACCAACAGCCACACCTGGAACTTGCGCGCGAGGCGGCGCGTCGGTTCAACCACTTCGCGAAGCGAGATGTCTTTCCCGTTCCCGAAGGCAGGTTAACGACAGTCGTCCCTGGTCTCGGGGCGGCGAAAGTGAACGAGGACGGCTCGGTCACCTTCTCCAAGATGAGCAAGAGTGAGGGGGGTACCATCAATCTCTCCGACACACCGGAAGAGGTGTGGGAGAAGCTTCGACACGCCCCCACTGACCCAGCTCGCGTGAAGAGGACCGACTCGGGAACGCCCGAGGTGTGTCCCATCTACGCGTTGCACCAGCACTTCACCCCACTGGATGAGATGCTCCAGTGCGCCGAAGGGTGCCGCACGGCGTCCATCGGATGCCTGGACTGCAAGGAAGTCCTCGCGGGGCACGTTAACGCGCTCCTTCAGCCGTTCCAGAAACGGCGGGTAGAGCTCGAGCGACAGAATGGTCTCGTGCAAGACGTCCTTGCCACAGGCGCGAGGCGAGCGCGTGAGATGATCGTGCCTACCGTGGAGGAAGTTAAGGATGTGGTCGGTCTCCCTCGAATCAATGGAGGCTAACGGGCCAATCATCACTAAATCCGGTCGGGCCTTTTGGTTCGACCGGTTCCTTATTGACAACGCGCGCTTTCTTTTTATACCATGTCATTGGGTCATCCAGGCGCCGGCGTAGCTCAACGGTAGAGCAACGGTCTCCAAAACCGAAGGTTGCAGGTTCGAATCCTGTTGCCGGTGCCAGCAATTATACGTTTTGATTGCGTACGTTTTTTACCCTCCTCGCGTTTTCGCTTGGAGGGTTTCACTTTTTTCATACATGAGAAGCGGCGGAACTTATAGGTTCCGCCGCTTATGTTGGTGGGATGTGGGCTATGTTTTTTCCGCCGCTACAATGATGTACGCTCCAGATATACATTTATCTGCAAGCGCCTCATCTGCTTCCCGTACCCGTCGTACCCCCTTTTCATCAAAAGGAATTTCGGGTAGGAGGGAGGCTATGGTTGGGTAGCTCCAGACCCAATTTTTCCTGATTTGGAGTCCGATGCTTCTCATCAAGATTCTTATTTCTACAATTGTGTAGGGCTGGGCAAAGACACGAAAAATCTCTTGCCCGAACCGCACATCCAGAGTGTTGCGGAGTTCGTTGAACTCCGCAGACAGCCCCGGATAGTACGGAATACCTAGCGTGTAGAATAGTGCTTCCTCATTGTAGAACGAGAGGAAAACCACTCCGCCCTGTTTGAGGACGCGCTTGATTTCCCCCAACACGCGGGGAAATTCAACGATGTCGCTTGCCGTGCCCATATTCATAAGCACGAAAGAGAGACTCTCGTTCTCAAGCGGCAGGCCTTCTTCCACGTCGTGAACAAGGAATTCGACTCTTGACGACGTGTTTCTCTTTTGCGCCTCCGCAATCATGGCGGGGCTTAGGTCAAGCCCTACCACGCGCTTGAAGTACGGCGCGAGGTGCCGAGTAAGGGGGCCGGTTGCACAGCCTAAGTCGAGGGCCACTTCTCGGTGCGAGAGATCTCGGGACACGCGATCAATCATCCGTTGCTCGAACTCCCGGTACACTTTTGTCGCAATCCCTCCGTACTTCTCTTCGTAGATGGGGGCCACAAGTTCTGTAAGCCGAAGTAGATTTTGCCGGAGTTCTTTGTGTACATCTTCTTCATCCACAAAGTCTGGCTCCGGTGATTCTCCCAACATGCCCTCCTGAATCTCGCACGAAACTTCGATGATTTCGCGAAATATTCTTCTCGCCTGACCCGGGTCCACGCCCAGATCCTCGGCATATCTCGTGATTGCCTGAAGCCGCTTCTCTTCGATATCCGGACGGCGAACCTCCTTATGTTCTTTACGCTTGATCCGCCCAACCTGACGGACAATTTCCGCCCGGCGGCCGAGAAAGTGGACGATTGCGGGATCAATCCTTTCAAAGAACCCCGCCAACTCTTCGAGAGTTCGATATTC
>ERZ1292629.3344-Hain-H43-01um-R1-3344-length-12426-cov-5_pt1 | contig 12426 bp, 18 predicted proteins | sample MGYA00564399_ERZ1292629 | MGnify/ENA primary metagenome ERZ1292629 (study PRJEB36523, sample SAMEA6512636) | groundwater metagenome | collected 2019-01-08 | study: AquaDiva: Metagenomics assemblies of 32 groundwater samples | reverse complement strand
GAGTAAAATTATTTGTAAGATATCAGTAAGCCTACATAAACTTAACTTTGATTAAAATTTATTTTAACTTTACAAGAAAGAGATTTTTCACTATATTACGTAACATATTCTTCGCGGGTTGTCATGAGTAAATACTACACAGAAGAAGAAGGTCAGACATGCAAATGGGAAGCGTGTATTTTCTGTAAGCGCAAGTGGTTGCTTTCGAGTTTGGAGTTAGAGCTCTGCCCAAATTGCCTGGTGGCTCTTAGGGAAAACCCTTCAGATTACGAGGGAGTGAGGCTAAATCAGTTGCTTAAGTATGGTGATTTCACTGATCATAACTTGGTTGAAGCTGTTAGAATGTTGCACGATAAAGTCAAATCCTATGAATGAAAGAGCTGTACTTGCATTAGGTCTTACGTCTGCTACTCTTATGCTCATGATAGTGCTGTATGCTCTTCATGGAAGCATTACGCATATGCAAAGAGAACGGCTAGAGCTTTCCTCGTGCGGCCGCGAAGATTCCGACGACAAGCATGACGATGATGGAAAGAGCGAAAAACCCGAGCATGATAGGGTTGAACATGGTAGACCTCACATAGAATTCACGAGAAATAAGGAATCATACAATTGTGCTAATTAAATTTTACAAACTGTGGGTCGCCATGCGATTCTATTCGGTCTCAATTTCCATAGCTGTAATCTTGATTTTACTGATGAGAGAAAATATTTTTTAATTGGAAGGAACCTATGTCACATAACAAGATTTTGTTGTATTTTTGCGGAGCTATAACCATCACGTCTTGCTTTCTTACTGGGATTGCTGTGGGGTGGGAGGATCATCCGGACGTTGGGACTATTGATCATTTTTTTGACATTCACGTTGATTACGACAGAATGGTCGCAGATGCGATGGAGGAAAAGGCTAGAGCTGACGCTAGAGATGCTAACATCAAAGAATGGGTGAAGGATATCAAATCCTTTGGCCATGAAGACACTGAAGGAACTTGCACCTATACCCCAGATAGGGATAAGTAATGGAACTAAGACCTATAGACAGGGTTGTTGATGCGATTGGAGTTGTTGGCATTCTGCTTGCACTTTATCTTATCGCGATGCAGTGGCATAAGTCGTGCTCCAAGATAGAAGAGGCTTCCAGGAGCATTGTGATCTCTGAATCAATGAAAAATAAGGCTTAGGATGAACGTTTTTTTTACTCTATATGCATCCATTGCGTGTATGGCCTGTGAAGCCGCTCCTGCTTTGTACCGATCTCATGAATTGGATATTAATGAATGCGATTGGAGAGATGTCCAAGCTTATCTTTTGGCATGGGATGTGGTTTATGAGTCAGTTCCTGACATGGTCGATGAGATGTGGATTAGGAGATATGGCATAACTTACCCTGAATGGAGAGAAGATGTTAGGGAGTATTATGGGTTATATTAGGAATTTCGCGTTTCTAGGGGGGTTTTTGGCGTTATCGGTGTATGGGGCTTGTGATGAGCCATGTGATGGCAATTGCTACTTTCCTGAGCCATCCTTTGAAGAATACGTGGAGTTTTGGGATCGCGTATACCTCGCCACTCCTGATGATGTTGACTTGCTTTGGTATAGGCTCAATGGGGTTAGCTATCTTGAATGGCGTAAAAGTATCACACTGCCTGGTAAATGATCTGAAAGAAGTTTGTTGAAAGTGTCATTACCGCGTTAGTTATGTTTGTAGCGGTTGCAGTATAAAGCTGGAATTGAGCCGTTCCCGAAGTTGTCAAGGCACGAGCAAGCGTTCCAACGCTTGTGTATGTAACTGTACCAGCTCGGTACTGATTTCCAGTTACAGGTGTAAAGGGAAGGCCGCCAATTATAGCCGCACTTCCGTCAACCGTTGCAGGATAAACCACGATACATGAAGCAATCACTAAATTCCCTATTCGAATGTAAGACCCTGTTGCCGTTGAAAAAGTTAGACCAGCTCCGCTAGCATCCGTCGGAGTCCATGCGGCTTCCAAGCCAATCGCTGTATTTCTTCTTGTTTGTGTGGTCGTATTTATTAATGAAGATGTTCCAACGAAGGTTATATCTCCAAATATAACAGTCCCAGCGCCTGTTATAGCATTTGTATTTGAGGAACTAACGGAACACTCTGACATCGTCACTGTTGTACCTGCGCCTACAGAGACGGCGGACGCTGTACCAGAAGTTAAGTAACAATTGAGAAGGCCACTTGATCCAGTTCCTGCGGATGTAAAAGATGTAGTATTTAGAGCAACAACATCGATCTGCGAATTTTGGGCTGTGAATGTTCCTGTAGAAGAGGTGGAGAAAACTATATTTGCGCAAGAATTAATAAATGTTACGGCCCCCGCAGAATTACTGCTCGCAGTTACCGAATTGCCAGAATTTTGTATAAGAGAATTGTAAATATTTATTGATCCAGAAGAAGAGCTCGAATACAGTCCAATACCTGTGGTTTCAATACTTGCTATGCAAGACCATAAAACGCAAATTGCTGTTCCTGTTGTAGAAATGCCTGTGTTATTTGGACAGGAAATCCAGCAATTGATTAGGCGTAATGTTGATCCATTGCTGTCAGTCACAGCAATTGCGAAATCTGAGTTTGTTTGCAATCTTATTCCAGAAATTGAACAGGTTCCCGCTGCCGAGAATGTTGCCTTTCCAACTATCTTCACATTTGGAGTAAGCGCATCTGTGTCGAAGGCTACGAGGTTTACTCCAGCTTTGAGTGTTAAGTTCTCTGTGTAAGTTCCGCTTCGAATAAAAATCGTGTCACCAGAGGATGCGGATGTTAAAGCAGCCGCTATGGTACTGTGTGTTCCATTAGCCGTCGTCGTGCCATCCACTATGAATTTACATGGCCCGTAATTTCCTGTGCTGACTGATCGTGTAAATGTCATGACACCCTAAATCCTGAAAAATAAGAATACGCGGTTGTTGCATCTCCATAGACACCAACGGTCTTTGCGCCCCCACTAATCAATGCACCGATACTTACTGTATTACCAGAGGTTAAAGCTAGTGTGATGGATCCGTTCAAGGATATATTCCCAGAACCTGCTAGAGCTATTGGAGCGGGGTTGAGGATTGGATTACCGCCCCAGGTGGAAGTCCCTTGGATGTATAAAGTTAGTCCCGTATGCGCTCCACCTATGGAAGTGAAAAATATGCCATATTGGAAACTGTACGATCCCGTAGCCGGTGCAGTATAAATTCCTGTTGCAGTGTCGTAATTGCTTCCAGTGTTGATCGCTGCTGTATTAAAAATGACCGTGTAGTTTGTTCCATCTCCAGTAACATTTGTGACAGGTGTATTTACACGAGCAGAAAATACGGATGGGGTATAGGGGGCGGTTGCGGCTACTAACACACCGTTAGAATCGGCTGCAAGAGCTGTTGAACTTGCTATGGATGTTGAGTAAAGATTTCCGCTAGTATTTTTACCTGAACTTGCCATAACGTCTCCTTATAAAATTGAAGCTAAATTTGTTTCAGTTGTTACGTTATGTCCCGATGATGTCCCCATAAATGAAAGTACAGCATATTTAAGCGTTCCCGCTCCAGTAAGCACATTCGCGGCTGACGAATCCAGCGCACAGTTGACCATGGTTCCCACTGTACCAGCTCCTATCGATGCTACCGCCTGGCCATCTGTTGTAAACCTGCTATTAGATGCCACAAACGTTGCTGTGCTCGAAGTGGTAATCATAGCCGCTCCTAGCCCAGTAACAGTTAAACTTGTGTTGTGAAAATTAGCCGCCGAAGAGCTTTGCAGCGTCAAACCGTTCTGCCATTGCCCCCCAATTATCGAAACAGTTGTTCCTGTGGCATTTAGAGTAGAGGCTGTCGTAGATCCTCCATTTAACCAGTAGCAATCGTTAAAAATTAATGATGTGCCCGCACCCGTCACGTTGAAAACCGCTACTGCTGTTCCGCCTAGATTCCCATTGCATCGATATAAATAATAACGGCCACCTCCACTACTGCTGTTTAACATAAAAACGTTAGTAGTTGAATAGAAGTAACAATCTTGAACATATACGCTGGGTGCTGCTGTTCCAGTAACAGAAAATATATTGTCGCTGTTTGAGTTAAATTGAATGTTGGCGAATTTTGTGATTCCCGTAGCGTGAGTAAAGGAAATCTTTCCTGTGATGGTTACTCCAAGGGATGTCCCGTCGTAATTTAAGCCATTTCCACCCATTCCGCAGAGGGTTATTCCGGATGTAGAGACAGTCGGATTCTCGGTGTAGGTTCCGGGCCGAATGAAAATTGTATCACCCGATGATGCGACGGCCAAGGCGGCAGCTATCGTGCTGTGAGTACCGTTGGCGGTTGTCGTCCCATCTACGATAAACTTAGCTGGCCCGTAATTTCCTGTGCTGACTGATCGTGTAAATGTCATTGAACCCTCGTTAAGCCATTACCCACGTTCCTTCGTGTCCGCCTACAGCTTCCCATGTAGTATTGGATGCTCGATAAACCAATTCCACCGAATCGCCTTGCAAAGTTGAAACAGCAGTACCACCAGCACTTGATACTAGAGTGCCTATACGAATTAATTGGGTTCCAGGCGCATCGATGGTTAGTACTTGTGTAGCGTGATCGACGAGAAACTTAATCGTATCACCTTGCGCAGGCGCAGCGGGAAGAGTCCCTGTAGCTGTTGCAGTTACAAAATAACCGTTATTTTTGAGAGGTGAGAAAGCTCCTGAAACATCGTTCCATGTAAATCCTCCACCTGACAGAGTTACAAACCCCGTTGCAGCGACAGCAAATGAAGTAGAGTCGAAGTTGCAAAGGCCGACCTTTGTTGAATCGGCGGCTGCTATTGCCTGTGATCTTTGTACATTGACAACAAGCGTATTTCCAGACCCTGCCGTGGCCACAGGAGAAGTTCCTGGACCTAAAGTTGATGCTAAAATATTCCAATTTCCTAATACTGGGGAAAGCGCCCCACCAGTATCTCCGGTAATGGTCTCTCCAACTACAGATCCATCAACAGCTATGGTAATAGAGCCTGATCCATTGGTAACGGAAATACCAGTGCCTGCAGTAAGCGTACCAACGCGTATATTTGGAGTTGCGGTTGATCCAATTAAAAGTTGTCCATTTAAAGTTACCTGTCCTGTAACAGTTGTACTCCCAGAAAAGTCTACATTCGATCCGTAGACTACTTCGTTGTCAAAACCAGCCATTATGCCCCCGCAAACACGTATGTACCAACCGCTGACCAGTTGATCGTTTTAGCTGCAATTCCTGTTACTTGGAAAAGAACTGAGTTTCCAGAAGTTGAGACAAAGACATTACATGCAGTGTCCCCAGCCTCTTCATTAACAATTTTATCTTCTAAATTAAGCTTTGTGGCCGTTACGCCATCACTTCGTGCGCCAACAAAAACAGAATATGAAGCTCCCAGTGAGTCAGTGGTGTTAAATGACGCCAGATTTATATCGAACGCGTAAACACCTATATCAGAAAGGGTAAAGGATATAACTGTAGTTAAAGTGGCATCAGCAGTTGACACCTTTCCTTGCAAACGATTTGATAAAACAGCAGTTACAGTATTTCCAGATCCTGTGGTAGAAATTCCGTTGTCATTGTTGACTGTAGAGTCATTCCCTAAAACATTAAGAATATTTAGAGCCGGGATGGCCGTTCCTGAATTTGTGACATAACTTGTGGCCACAGTAGGGGGTACTGGCCCGCTAGCACTACTTTTATATACTTGGCTCACTTTTTACCTCTCAGATCATTGAGCATATATCACAGAAATTCTAAAACTTCCGGATGTTCCCACGGCTGCATTAGTTAGAAATAAAGTCCCAAGATCAATGGTATAATTCGCAGCTATACCATTATTTGCTCTTAAATCAAGGACAAACGCTTCTCCAGCAGAAAATGTCTTCCATACATTAACACCATCTACTGATATTGGAACTGATACATCTGTTTGATTGTCAAATATTATTACAACAGGATTGTATACTAAAGCTGTCCCTATAGCTAAGTATGAACCAGTAAATGTGGTTGCGGCTCTAGCCCTTTCTGTGTCAAATCCTACTCGCTGACTAATGTTGGAATTTGCCATTATTTTCCCTCGGGTTCTGGAACCACAATTTCTTCTTTAGCATCCTCAGCTTTAAGCTTTTCAGCTTCAGCTTGCGCCTGCTGAGCTTTTACTTGGTCTTCAATTTTGCCGACATACTTTGTGAACTCAAACAAAGCCTCTTTTACATCTACTAATGGAGAGTCTTGGTCGCATAGGAGTTGGTAAATTTTTTCTCCCACTTTGTGTTCTAGGCGGCAAATATTCTTTATCATAGTTCATTTATCCTTATGTTGAGTCGTCAAAAGAAATTGTATGAATCGGCCAGATTTTTCACTAGCCGATTCATCAAATCTTTTAATTCATGACCCAACCGATAACAGTAATATTCGATGTCGTTGTTGTCGCACCAGCTCCATTCGTAAAGACCAAAGTACAAGTACCAGCACCATTTGTGATGCTCTTAAGAGAAACGGCAGATCCTGTTGTTGTTCCAGACCAAGTAATCATTACATCAGTTGAAGCACCAGTGATTGTTGAGTTGTTGATGACCAAAGACTGATCCGCACTTGCCGCAATCGAGATGGTATTGAATACAACCTTAAAGTGTCTGTTATTCGCTGTCTGCGGTGAAACTCCAGCTGCTACATCTGTTGGGGTTACTAAGATACCACCAGCAAGAGATGCAATGTCAGGTACAGTGACAGCGCTTGAGGTGACGGACAATCCACGTCCGGTTCCTGAGGCGGTATTGATAGTCAATCCAACCGCTGCTCCGGATGCTAATGTCAACGTTGTTGGTCCATTTACAGCAACTGTTGTAGTTACCTGTCCAATAGTTACTGCGTGTGCGGCAGCTCCCGTTGCAATATTTACCGCGCCGGCTCGTGTAGCACCAGTACCTAACAAGTTGAATGTTTGTGTGCCAGCAGTTGCTGCACCATTCATAATATTAAGTGTGGTGCTTGCGCCAGGTGTTGTTCCATTAAGAATATTGACAACATTTGCTCCAGCATTAGATGTACCGCAAAGGATTTGTACAGTCTGTCCCGTTGCATTAGTTGCCGCGCCAATGGTGATCGTTCCAGTTCCAGCTGTTCCACCTAACGCTATTGTGCCACTTGTAAGAGCATTACCTACAGCAACTGATCCTGTTGTCTGCGTATTCCCAATGGTGATAACGTTGGCTCCTGTGCCTCCGATGGCAATTGTATTTGCCATGGCTGCTCCAGTACCAATATTGACAGTTCCAGCTTGGCCAGTTTGCGTGAGGAGGTTAAGAACTTGTGTACCTCCTGATGGAACACCCGCAAGAAGACTAATAGTTTGCGTTCCAGCTGAAGGGTTACCGCCCATGACACTAAAAGTATCATTCTGAGCACCATTTCCTCCACATACTGTGATTGTTCTAGCTGCAGCTGGTGCAATGTTTGCGATTCCAATTGTTGTCACACGAGTATTGCTACCAAAAGCGATAACGCCCGCTCCAGCTGTGCCTATTCCTGACAAAATATTTACTGTGGAATCGCCTGCCGAAGCACCATTGGCTATATTCACAGTTTGAGCCGTAGTGTTAATACCATTTCCCATGCTTATAGTAAGCGCGCCACCAACACCGTTACCCAAATTAAGAGCTTGAGTGCCTCCAGAGGGAGCACCACTCAAAATGTTTACAGTTTGAGTATTGGCAGATGGATTACCATTAAGGATGCTTAGCGTATCATTCTGGGCAGAGTTGCCTCCGCAAATTGTCACTGTTCTAGCTGCAGCTGGTGCAATGTTTCCTAATCCAATTGTCGTGACTCGTGTGTTATTGCCTAATGCTAGAGTTCCGGCCCCTGCTGTACCAATTCCTGAGAGGATATTAACTGTGGAATTAGCTGCAGATGCACCATTACCAATAGAAATCGTTTGTGAAGTTGTATTGATGCCATTTCCAATGGTTATTTGGTTGCCATCTACGCCATTTCCAATTCCAATGGTTTTAGCACCACCAAGGTTAGCAATCGCAATTGTCTGCGCAGCTGTAGATGCGGAAATTGTGATGGTTCCAGTTTGAGCACCTGTACCACCAATTGAGATTGTACCAGTAGTCATTCCTGCACCGATGGATACAGATCCTCCATTTTGAACATCAGCAATTGTTAGAGTGGTATCGCCGGATCCATTTGCAATTTTCGTTGCATTTGATCCAGATGATGATCCTAGAACCATATCCCCTGTTTGCGCTGTACCCCCTATAGTGATCGATCCAGATGTGGTCGCTGCTCCGATGGTATATGTCGATGCCGCATCCCCATTAAGAGAAAAGTTTCCAGTTCCAACACGTAATGTGAGGCTAGAGGAAGAAGAAACGCTTCCGATTATAATATCGTTATCAACCGCTCCTGTGCCTATGTTAACGGCCTTAGCAGAACCAGCGCCACCAGCGATATTAACAGTGGTTGCTCCAGTTCCTGCACCGATGGCCACTATGTTTGTACCAGAGGATGAGCCTAGAGTCATGGTTCCGGTTTGAGCCGTTCCACCAATTGTGATAGTACCCGTAGTTGTAGAGGCTCCTACTGCATAAGTCGAACCCCCTACACCATCTAGAGCAAAATTTCCTGTTCCCACGAGCATGGAAATTCCAGCTGCTCCACCTGTATTACCAATAGTGGTTACGATTCCACTTCCATTACCAATCGTTGTAGTATTGTTTGAGGTAAGAGTAGTAAACGCACCAGCTGCAGGAGTAGTACCACCCGTCGCTGGAGGCGCAGCAAACACAGCTGCAAGATTAGAAGGTTGAACCGCAAGCGCCGTAACACCAGGGACTGTTGCCGTTCCAGCTACTGCCTGTGCGTCTGTTGATAGGTTCGTGATTCCAGTAACCCCTGTTTGAGCAATGTTTGCTCCCGCGAGTACTAGCGATTGACCGTAGTCATATACTGCTTTTGCATAAGGAACGAGAGTGGTGGACGTTGAATCCGTTGTAACGTTTGAAGAAAGCCGAACAATCCCTGCTGCACTTGTAGTAGCATAAGCATTACCGCCCGCTTCCCAGGTCGATCCATTATAAATATATTGCGCAGCTGGGGTGACACTCTTATCGAAATACTGTTGACCCAATTGGCCTTTAAAACTAGCTGGGGGCGCTCCGCTACCACTTAATGCTGGAGGGGGGACGCTAACCAGACCACCGACTCCATATACTTGACTAGACATGTTTCCCTCCAAGGAAATTGTTTAATTTACACCAACTATGGAGTATTCTCTTCATTTATGCCATTACCTATGTTTAACAACTTTTGGTGAATACCATGACAGAAGAAAAACCTGATTTTTTGACCATTAAAGAATTTGCTTTGATGATTAGGGTACACCCTAATACTGTTCGCAGGTCGATTAGTAAGGGTCGCATATCAGCATTTAGGATTGGCCAAGGAGATCGCTCGGGTTTTAGAATAGCTCGATCTGAAGCCAATCGCCTTTCAGTGGTAGATCTGGAGAAGATAGTAAGAAGGCTTGTAGAGGAGAAAGTGAAAGAATAAGTATGGATTGTGATAAATGTAGGGATGTGGTAGATTGTTTGGGAAATTTGAGGGAAAAATGAACCTTAGTGAAATTGCATCTTGTGTGTCAGCCTTTGTGGCCATCGCAATATTTTGGCATAATGTGCGTGATAAGAGGTTTGCGGAGATTAAAGAGTCCATCAAAGACCTTAAAGAAGATGTCAAGGACGTTCGAGAGGAGATTGTGGACATTAGAGAGCGTCTTATGGCTCTTGAGGTTGCTACTATCTTCGTTAATATTCGTCATGAACAAGGCGATACTCCAAGCTCCAGAAGTGAAGCTATGAAGAAGGTTTGGGAGAAGCGGAAAGAAAATCGTTTAGAAAGGAAGGGTGAGTAAGTGGATTGGGGTCAAGTTTTGACTATACTGGGAGCCAACATAGGGCTGTTTATTTGGGCCAGATCGGAAGCGAATCAAGATCGTAGACAATTCATAGAACTTTTGAAGGGAATCCACGATGAGATGAAGGATTTTCATGGAAGATTGTGTGCCATTGAGGAAAGAAAGAAAAAATGATTTATGTTTTGTGCTTTATAGGGATATTGGGTCTTATTTTTTGTGGAGATTAATCATTCTCTTCTTCTGATTTTTTAATCATCTTTATGAGAACGGCAGCCGCAGTCTTATAAGATTCTAGATCATCCATCGAGAGCGCCTTTAACGCTTCGCCATATGCTCTTCTATATGCCGGTTTACTCAAAATGGTTCCTAATAAATTCCTTGCAACCAATATTCCACCTAAAGTGCCTGTCGCTTTCCCGATTCCAGGGATTATATAGGTAAACGGCAACGCCCCCTCATATTTCCATAATTTTGCTGTGGAAATTTTTTTGATCGATTCTGTTGCCGCTTTCAGATCTTTTGCAAGCTGTCCAATTTCTTTTGCTCCCTCTTCTCCCATCATCATCGACAATTTTTGTTGAGTCCTCGGATCAGAACCGAGTTTTTCTAGTGATCTAGGAGTAAGTCGTCCCCCGAAGAATCCATCTAGCTCTTTAAGTGTTTTTTGTGCATTGACGTGCTGTTTAAATCCTGCATTCAGTCTTTCAAAATCCCTTACCCACCTATTATTTTCTCCAAAGGAACCCCTGAACGACTGCGCAATGGCTTTATTTTGAGAAACCAGAAAATCTACATACTCTTTCTGGGTCCCCTTTAAGCGAGAGGTCTCGAAGATTTGATCCAACTTCCTATTGTTCGAGCGGTAGGTTTTCAGTGCCTTATCGACAGTTAACGGAGGTTTTTTGTAAAAGGCCCTCACTTCTGTAGCTATCTTCTTTGCATCTGAGTGAAGATTAGGAATTCCACGATATTTTTGTGCTGTTTTCTCCATTAACTCTTCAACGGGACTCAAATCTACTCTTGCCTTTGATCGAGCAGCCACCTTTTCAAGATTGCCCATGCGTGTGGAAAAGAAATTCTTGAAATCAAACCCCTGTTCGATCTGTTTAACAATAGGCATATGCTCGAGAACTTTCTCTTTTGCCAGCCCTCCAGCCTCTATATTCAGTTTCTCAATAGCTTTCTTCTGCGTTTCCTTGCCGATCGTTGTATATGGAGCAATTTTTGAATCCATGGCCCTAGGTTTAGACAATCCACTTGGCAACAATTCCTTGGTCTTTGTTCTTAGGGCTTTTATAACCTTTGGAACAGCCTGAGCGCCTTTTACAAGGTCTTTTGGAGTAAAGGAGCCTAAAAATTCTCCTGTTTTTTCTAAAGCGCCTTCAGGTTGCAGATCATATCCTGTAACTTTTTCAATGCCCTGCTTTATCAATCCAGAGGGCGTCCTGTCTACAGCCTGGATCTGATCCATATACATCTCTGGATTATTCATCAGAGTTTGTAGCTCTTCTAATTGCTGCTGATCTTGTTCCGATCCTTGGCCACTTTGCAGTAGATCAGAAAGGCGCTCGAATTCTCTTCGCATCCCTTTTTGAGCCTGAATGACACGAGCTCCTTTTGAACCAAACATTTGAGCCATTACTGTATAAGGAAGAGCTGCGCGATCTAAAAGACCAAGCCCATATTGTGCACCCACACGAAGTGATTTTTCCGCTGCCCCTCTATCCGAGGGCATATCAGAAAAATATGAACCTTTTGGCTCTTGTTCAGTCGATTCGTCTAGATCAGAGAAATAGGATGAACTCATTATTCCAGCGCTGCCTCTTCTTCAAATTCCTTATCCAAATATTCTTTCACTTTGGCGCGGTTATTTTTAAATCTTTTCAGTAGTTGATTTCTTTTCGCTTTGTGCTCAGGATTCGAGATATCGAATTTAACCTTTCCCTTTGCGTTCACTCCAGCAGCCTTTTCTTTCTCGCTTCCAGAGAGTTTCTGTTCAAAGATCCTTTCTAATCCATTCAATGCTCCTACGATTGCCGAATCAGGGGCAGATGGATCAGTGATGACCTTCTTATATTCTTCAAATTCTTTCTGATTTCTCACAGGCACGCCTGCTGCCACAAGCGGGATAAGAGACTTACCCAGCTGTTCATATTCAGCTCTATCTTTGGCGGTTTCACCACCAAACAAACCGAAAAATCCTGATCCACGTCCAAGATTTCCTTTAGCCACGAGTTCTTTCATGCCTTTGATGACATCCAAACCGGTCTCGAATTTCTCGTTTTGCATCGCATCAAGCATCGATCTTTTCTTGGCTTCTTCGAGTTTAAGTTGTTGTGCGAATTGAGCTGCTTGGTTCATTCCTGAACCAAAGGCCTGACCGAAGCCACCCCCGAGAGCAGCACCCATCCTTTCTCCGAATCCTGGAACCTTTGGAATTATCTGAACCATTTTACACCCCAAACATTTTAGAGAATGCCTTC
>ERZ1292629.3343-Hain-H43-01um-R1-3343-length-12431-cov-5_pt1 | contig 12431 bp, 16 predicted proteins | sample MGYA00564399_ERZ1292629 | MGnify/ENA primary metagenome ERZ1292629 (study PRJEB36523, sample SAMEA6512636) | groundwater metagenome | collected 2019-01-08 | study: AquaDiva: Metagenomics assemblies of 32 groundwater samples | reverse complement strand
TAATTTTGCGGTCAATCATCTTTTTTAGATCTTCCACGCGCACTTTCCATTCTTTCCCGATTTTAAACGCAGGAAGTTTGCCGGTTTTGCACCATTGCCAAATCGTCTTTTCGCTCACGCCGAAAAACTTGGCAAGCTTATGGGCGTCGTAGATTTTGACGCCATCTTTGGCCATACCCTTATTGTAGCACTCCCCGTGTGGCCGGTTGTAAAGGCTTTTTTAGGCGGTATAATTCGCTTATGGCCCACTATATTTGCGTTGGAGATTGCAAGGGAGTTTCTGCTGAACCCGGCGTTTGCCGAGATCAGGAATGCCGAAATCATGAAGAGTCGCTTGAGCATTGTGAATGCAAAGACGGCTATCATCATGGCCGCCGGGATGGGGTTGAGACAGGCGAAGAATGAAGTATTTAATCGGCATAGACGAAGTTGGGCGGGGTTCCTTGGCTGGGCCTTTGCTTGTCGCGGCGGTTTCTCTGCCGCGAGGTTTACGCTTGAAGAAAGGTTTGGGCAAACTTAAAGATTCAAAAAAACTTACCGCCTTAAAGCGCGAACAATGGTTCAAATTTTTGCGTTCGGAGCCCAAGATCAAATTTGCCTTAGCCAGGGTCCAGCCGCGGACAATTGAAAGAATGAACGTATCGCGCGCGGCAAATTTGGCGGCGCTAAGGGCTTTTCAAGGTCTAATTTCCAATTTCCAATTTCCAATTTCCAACTGCAAAGTTCTTTTGGACGGAGGATTATATCTCGGCAATAAACGCGGACATTCGCAGATTAAACGCGGACTAACGCGGAAGATTAGTGGTCTGCGTCTGTCTGCTTACAGCGAGCGTTGGTCTGCGCGCACGGTAGTGCGAGGAGATGAAAAATTTACATCGGTCAAACTCGCCTCCATTCTCGCCAAAGTTTCCCGAGACCGCTTTATGGGCAAACTGGGTCGCCTTTATCCGCAATACGGGTTCGAAAAGAATAAGGGCTACGCCACGCGGGCGCACATCCGCGCGATTCGTTCGGTTGGTCCCTCGGAATTGCATCGCGCCACTTTTATTAAAAACTTTGTTTCTGTATGAGTAGGCGCTTGGTAAAATTTTTTCTCGTTTTGGGCATTATCCAATTTATATTTGTTTTGGCTGTCTTTGTCGGCATGACCGTAACCGGCAAGGGGGATTTTAAGGCCCGGGCAGTTTTAGGCATGGGTTTGGGCCTGATGATTTTTTGGGAAATCATCATCGGCAGTCTGATGTACCGTTATCGCGACCGGATAAAAGCGTTGATTGACCGGATTTCGCTGGGCTGGAAAACTAAATTTATCATCTTCGGCATCCTGCTCGCGATGCTCGAAGAAGTGATCACGGTAACAATGACGAACTTAGCCCCGCTTTTTGGTTTGAAAGTAGGCGAGGCATTCATCACCGCCTCGGCGAATTATTGGGACGTGGTTTTGAGCCACAGCGTCATTATTTTCGTTCCCTGGTTCTTCGTCTGGGCTTGGCTTTTATCAAAATACGATTTCAAGCCCGCCCAGGTATTTTTGATTTTTGGGCTTACGGGTACTTTAGCTGAAGCTGGCTACGGCGGGCCCCAGCAGTTTTTGGGCATCGGCATGTGGATGTTCGTTTATGGCCTGATGATTTATCTGCCTGCCTACAGCGTCCCGCTGGCGGAAGTGCGCGGGGCTAAACCGCCGCCGTGGTATATCTACATTTTTATTATTCCGCTTACTTTTGCCTCAATCGTTCTTGTGGGGCCGATTGCCGCGCTCATAAAATATATCCGTCCGCCGCATTTTTTCCCTGGCGTCAAGTAGGATTTATCTTTGCAGATTTACCAGCTAAGCTCGATTGACTTTTAAGCTCATTTTTCTTATTCTCATTGCATGGGAGGCGTACCCGTAAAACATCATTCTAAGGGCAAAGTCGGCAGGCGGCGCTCGCATTTGGCACTGAAGAAGAAGCGCCTTTTTGTTTGTGCTAACTGCGGCGGGCCGAAACTGGCGCACCGAGCCTGCGCGCAGTGCGGGAAATAAAAGTCAGAACCTAAAATCTAGAATTTAGAATCCAGAATGAAAATAATGAAAATTTCAGGTTCTAGGTTCTGAATTCTAGATTCTACCTATGGCTACGCGGCACCTTGTCAGAACAGTCATTCTCCAATCACTGTACGAGTGGGATTTTTACGAGCAGCAGCATGATTTGGTGCAAATACTCGAGCGCAACCTTAAGGAATTCGCCGACGGCATTGACGAGCCGGAATTTGCCTGGCGAATTATGAAAGGCGTGATCGAGCATTTGCATGATATCGATGCGATGATCGGCAAAGCTGCGCCGGAATGGCCGCTTCAGAAAATCGCCATTATTGATAGGAATATTTTGCGCATCGGGCTTTATGAACTCTTGTATGCCGATCCGGATGAGGTGCCGCCCAAAGTAGCCATCAATGAGGCGATCGAATTGGCAAAAAATTACGGCGGGCCTAATGCCAGCCGGTTCGTGAACGGCGTTTTGGGGACGGTTTTCAAGAATATCAAAGGCGAGGCAGAAGCACCGGTTAAAAAAGCCGCCCACGAGGGCGAGCCTCGCTCCGAAGGAACGGTAGGAACGCAAAAATAATCAAAGGTCGAGAAAAAATTAAAAGGTAAATATCAAAAATCAAAATAACAAGGTAAGGTTTTAGAAATTTTATATTTTACAGTGTTATTTTGCATTTTGATTTTTAAAATTTGATATTCAGAGACTGCTTATGCAACTCAAAGTTTTAGAGCAGGGCATTAAAGTTGAATTTAAAAACGAGGATTTGCTTAGAGAGGCGCTTACGCACCGCTCGTATTTGAACGAGCATCCAGAATGGAAAACTCCGCACAACGAGCGGCTGGAGTTTTTGGGCGATGCGGTTTTGGAGCTCGCCGTAACGGAGGAACTCTACGCGCAGTTTCCGGATTTGCCGGAAGGCCAGCTGACAATCTTGCGCGCAGCCTTAGTAAATTATCAGACGCTGGCCACGGTTGCCGCCGGTTTGGATCTCGAAGACTTTATCTTGATGTCTAAGGGCGAGAAGAGCGATCGTTCGAAAGCCCGCGAAGCCATTTTAGCGAATGCGATCGAAGCCGTGATTGGCGCCATCTATCTGGACCAGGGTTTCGAGGTGAGTAAAAATTTCATAAAAAAATTCGTTCTTGTGCACCTAGAGGAGATTTTGGAAACACGGAGTTATAAAGACGCAAAAAGCGAACTGCAGGAGATTGTGCAGGAAAAGCAAAAGCTAACGCCGGTTTACCAAGTTCTACAGGAAAGCGGGCCGGCGCATAGTAAGACTTTTACCGTCGGCGTTTACTTCGGAGATTACTTAGCCGGGCAAGGCAGCGGCTCATCCAAACAGGAAGCGGAAACGGCGGCGGCGCGGCAGGCGCTGGTTAAGTTAATGAAAAAATCTTAATGGCGTCTCTCCTCACGCGAATGGAATTGAATGGTTTTAAATCTTTTCCGCCAGAGGCGGACCCGTCTCCGGCGGGTGCCAAAAAATACTCGAGTCATAGTTATGCCTAGGTTGTTAAATAGATTAGAAGTAAATGGTTTCAAATCTTTTGCCCAGAAGACGGTTTTTGATTTTTCACACGGCATCACTGCAATTGTGGGACCGAACGGTTCCGGCAAGTCGAACATTATTGATGCAATCCGCTGGCTTTTAGGAGAGCGCGAGGCTAAAAATTTGCGCGGCGGCAAAGGGGAAGATTTGATTTTTGCCGGTACGGCCAAGCGGCCGCGCTTGAGCCAAGCCCAAGCGAGTTTGCATTTCGAGAATAAAAATAAATATTTTTCCGTAGACTTTCCGGAAATCACGGTGACACGCCAGGTTAGTCGTGACGGCGTAAACCAATATTATCTGAACAAAGCCGAGATTCGGCTCAAGGATTTGATCGATTTTTTTGCCCGCGCCCGCTTAGGCAGCCGCGGTTTGACGGTGATTACGCAGGGAAACAGCGATGTTTTTATCCGCGTCGCGCCGACGGAACGCCGCGAAATGATCGAGGAGATGATCGGCCTTCGCGAATACCAGCTCAAAAAATCCGAAGCGGAGCGGCGGCTCAAAAACACGCAGATAAATTTGGATAAGGTAAAAGCCTTGACCGAGGAAATTTTGCCCCATTTACGGTCATTGAAACGCCAAACGGGACGTTGGGAGCGCCGGTCGGCCTTGGAGGAAGAATTGCGCAACTTGGAGAACGGCGTTTTCGGCGCAGAATGGAAAGAGATTGAGCGGGAGCTTATGAATGTAGAAAAAGAACTTAAAGCCAAAGAAACGGAAAAGGCTTCCTTGCTCGATCGTCGAAAAGCGGCAGAGGAGAGAATGAAAAAAGTGGAGGCAAGCGAACCGGAAGAACGCAAGGAGATACAGGTGATCAAAAAACGTACGCAAGCGCTGCTCGAAGAACGAAGCAGCCTGCAGAAAGAAATCGGCAGGCTCGAGGTGCAGGTCGAAATGGCGCGAGCAAGGCCTGGAACCGCCGCCGGTCCTTCGACAGCGAGTCTCTTGTCCTTGCTTAAAACTATTCGCGAGAAGCTGGGCGATCTTCCTGATATGGATCACGAAGATTTGCAGATTACTATCGAGGAGATTCGCAGTGACATTGAAGCGGTGCTGGAAGAAAAGGCCGGCGAAGAAGAAGGAGAAGCCGCCCCCTTTGGGGTCGAGCCTCGCCCTGAATCTAATTCGGGGCGGGAGCGGGAAATTCCATCCGGCTTGAGAACGGAACTCACAAAAGTTATGGCGACTTTGCATCGGATGGAGGAAGAAATTTCCGAGCTTAAGGAAAAGGAGAAACAATTCGAAAAGAACCAGGAAAGTTTTTATTCCGAATTCAAAGCGGCCGTCGCGGCATTCGAGGCCGCTAAAGATGCCGTTGAGCGCTGGGAACGCGAGCATCAGGAAAAGCGTTTTGAGCGTGAGCGCCTGGAACTGCGGCGTAGCGAATGGGAGCGCCAGATCGAACAGGCCGGGCGCAAGGCGGAAGAATTTATGAAAGCGACGAGCGACATGGGTAATGCGACATGGGAAAAACACGGCCGGGCCGAACTTGAACGGCGGATGTTTAAGTTGCGCGGCGATTTGGCTTCGATTGGTGAAGTTGACGCGGCCTTGATCAAAGAAGCGCACGAGACAGAGGACCGCTATAAATTCTTAAGCAAGGAATCCGAAGATTTGGATAAAGCTAAAAACGACTTGCGTCTCTTGATCGGAGATTTACAGGCAAAGATTAAGGTTGAATTTAACGAGGCCATGCACAAAATTAATGAAGAATTTGCGAAGTTCTTTACGCTCATGTTCGGCGGCGGGACGGCAAAATTGAAATTAGCAAAGGGCAAAGAGCTAATAGCAACCAACGACGACGGAACAAAGGATAAAAAAATGCCGGAGGTCGAAATTAAGGATGCGGTAAGGATCGAAAACGGCGAAGCGGAAGAACCCGAAGAAGGAATTGAAATAGATTTAAAGCTCCCGCGCAAGCGGATCACGTCTTTAGGCATGCTCTCAGGCGGCGAACGCAGTCTGGTGGGCATTGCGGCCTTATTCGCGCTTATTTCCGTGAGCCCGCCGCCGTTTCTTGTCTTAGACGAGATTGACGCTGCCCTGGACGAAAGCAATGCCCGCAGATTTTCCGAACTGCTTAAAGAATTTTCCAAGCAGACGCAATTCATCATCGTTACGCACAACCGCGCCACGATGGAGGCGGCGGATGTCCTCTATGGCGTTACCTTGAACGACGACGAAACCTCAAAAATCGTTTCGCTCAAATTAGAACCTAGAAGCTAGAATTCAGAACCTGGAAAGCTTGCATTTTTATTGTAAATCCGCTATTCTTTTTCCAATCTAGATTCTAGGTTCTGGGTTCTAAATTCTAGATTCTTATTCAAAATGTTAGCCATTAAATTTCAGCGCGTAGGCAAAAAGCACCAGCCGAGCTATCGGGTTGTTGTCGCGGAAAAGCGTTCGAAAATGATTGCGCCGCCCGTGGAAGATTTGGGCGCTTATAACCCGATGACTAAAAAGGCGACCTTGAAGCGCGAACGCGTGGCTTATTGGGTGAGCAAAGGCGCCCAGCCGACGGTTACGGTTCATAACCTGCTCGTGAAGGAGGGGATCTTGAACTTGCCTAAAATTAAACTGGTTTTCAAGCAAAATGCTGTGGCTGCGGCAAACGCGCCTGCAGCTCCCGCCGCGCCTGCGTCAGCTCCCGAAGCCGCGGAAACTCCGGAGGCGGCGGGCTAAAATTTGCTCCGTTTATACATTACGCTGGCTTTTTTGTGCCCATAAATGCTCGAATTTTTGACTTTTTGCATTTTTTGCGCTATACTATACCTATAGTTACCGTTTTGAGGGCAGGCTGGTTTCGCCCGCTCATCATGAGTTGGCCGACAAAGCTCATCCTAAAAAGAAATGAAAAGGTCGAATGCTTAGCGAATCTTAATGGAACAGACAGCTGATAAAGATTTTTTGGAATTTCTCGTCAAGTCGCTGGTTGATCATCCGGACGATGTGAAGGTTGATCGCAAGGTTGATGAGATGGGAGTCCTTTTGTCGCTCCGGGTGCATCCGATGGATATGGGCCAGGTGGTGGGACGCCAAGGCGCCACCGCCAAAGCCATCCGCTCGCTTTTGAGGATCGTCGGCGTGAAGAATAACGCCCGCGTGAATCTGAAGATCGAAGAGCCGGAAGGTTCAACCCGCGGACCGCGCTTTCGCGACGGCGAAGCGGGCCCACGGCCGCCCATGGGTGAAAATCCGCCGATGAACGATCGCGCCGGAGACGAATTCTAAAAAAATAAACGAAAAACCGCCCCGACAAGGGGCGGTTTTTGTTTTTTAGCCTTGCCTTTTTTACTGTTTCGGGTAAAATATTCCTGCCTGCCGATAGACAGGCTCCAATGCTTACCTATACCGATCTCAAAAAAGGAACGCTTTTTATTTATAACGGCGAGCCGTACGAAGTGATGGAATCGCATTTTTTGCGCATGCAGCAGCGGAAGGCCGTCGTGCAGACGAAGATTCGCAACTTGGTAACGGGCAAAGTGCTTGACCGCAACTGGCAGTCCTCGAACCAATTTGAAGAAGCAGAAGTAGAACGCAAAACCGCGGTTTTTATCTATGCGAGTAAAGGAGAATACTGGTTTCATGAAGAGAGAAATCCCAAGAACCGGTTTTCTTTGACCGCCGAGGCCCTGGGCGATCAGGTGCAATTTTTAAAGCCGAATACGAACGTTACTGTGTTCACATTTGATGGACGTGTGATCAAGATCCAGCTGCCCGTCAAAATGGAATTTGAAGTCGTGGAAGCCCCGCCCTCGATCAAGGGCAATACAGCCCAAGGCGGAACTAAGCTGGCCGTAATTGAAGGCGGCGCGAAAATATCCGTACCGCTTTTTGTAGAAACGGGGGATTATATTCGCGTAAACACCGAAACCGGCGAATACGTGGAGCGCGTCTAGATCAGACGCGGATAATCAAATACAGATAAACGCAGATGTATGCAGATTTTAATTTGGAGGACGCGGATAAACGCGGATCGAACGCAGATAAACGCAGACCTAAGCGGATTAGCGCGGATTAAACTTAAACAGCCCTATTTTCGCGAATCAGCGCCTCGTGCCGTTCGGCGATCAGGTTTTTGATCGCGTTTGGATCGTGGATGTTTCGGATGGAGAATTCGGAACTTTCGCCGGCAGTTTGAATAGTGAGGCTGCCGAAATTCAAAAGCGACGGAATGAAACCGATGATTTCAATTTTAAGGTCCTGGATTTTCTCGAGTCGCAACTCGGAAATGTCGCGGGCGAAGAGGCCGATCTGGTTGATGTCAATGATGCGCTTGTCGGTAAGAATGAGAATATCGAGATAATAATTAGTCCAAGCGACAAAGAAAAGCATCCAGATTATAAGGAGCCACGAGGCGATGAGGAGAAACAGGGCAGCGCTCTCTTGGTTTATTAAAGCCTGCATGGAAGCGGGCAGAATTTGCGAAGCAATTAAAAGCAAAAACGGCAGAAAAGCGGCGAAAGCCAGGGAAACGGCTTCGCCCGCGATTGGCAGCCAATGGCGGCGGCAAATCAAGAGTATCTTTTCGCCGGCGTGCAGTGTAATCATAAAAATAAATTCAAGGAGAGGGCGAGCATGACGACGATTAGCACGGCGCTTACGCCGAAGTAGATCGCCTGGAGGGCGCGGGTCCGCGCGGCGTAGATTTCAAAGTTCTTCCAGTGGTAATTCAGAATCAAGCTTAAAATGATAAAAGCGACGAAAGCAAGGAGGGCAAATCCCCCCGCAACCATTTCGACAAGCTTGCCCGTTGCGGCTCCTTCCATATATGACATTATAGCAAATTTATGGCGCGACGCGCACGGCTCCAAAAATCCCAAGTCCTAACAAGCACAAGAACACCCCTATAAACTGGAGTTTGTAAGGATGTTGTATAATTTAGTCATGGCTAAAGTCAAAACGGGGAAGCAAATGGAGCGCCATCTTAAAGGAATGGCCAACCATTACCGCATCGAAATTCTCCTCATGATTGCGGACACCGACGGTATCACTCTAGAGGAAATAATCAAGAATCTTGGTGCCAATGAGAAAACCATCGGGGAACACGTCAGGAAACTTTCGGTTGCAGGATTAGTGAATAAGAAGCATCGCGGCAAATTCGTCGAGCATACCCTCTCGCCTTACGGAAAAATTTTTACAAAGTTTTTAGACGCCTTTAGTCGTTTGTGAACATCCTTACAAACTGGAGTTTGTAAGTGTGTATTCATGTATTGAAGCGGGGGTAGGTTAATGTGGATTTTAATGTTTTTTGATATATAATAGCGGGCAATGGTAAAAATCAATAAAAACGTTTTTGTTGCGATGTCCGGAGGCGTGGATTCCTCGGTCGCCGCATTGTTCTTGAAGAATCAGGGCTATAACGTCGTCGGGGTTTTTATGAAATGCTGGACGTGGTCCAGCCCAAGGATTAACGCGGATTTTGACGCGGATGAACGCGGAAGCGGATGCGGTTGGGAGCAAGACGCTGCTGATGCGCGCCGCGTGGCTGAAGTTCTAAGCATCCCGTTTTATGTTTGGGATTTCGAAAAAGAATACGAAAAGGCGGTGGTGAAATATATGCTTGCTGGCTACAAGCAGGGGCTTACGCCGAATCCCGATGTGATGTGCAATCGCGAGATCAAGTTCGGAATTTTCTTGAAGCGCGCTTTAAGTTTAGGCGCGGATTTTGTGGCGACCGGGCACTATGTACGCTTGCGCTCATCAACCAATAGCGAACTAAATACGAATGAACGAATCAAGCGAAAATTCGTAAATTCGAAACAGATTCGTTATTCGCTGATGGCTGCCAAAGACAAGAACAAAGATCAAAGTTATTTTCTGTGGACTCTGGCGCAGGACGAGTTGAGGCATTCACTGTTCCCGATCGGAGAATACCTGAAACCTGAAGTGCGCCAAATCGCGCGTAAGGCCGGATTGCCAACCGCGGAAAAGAAAGATTCACAGGGGATTTGCTTTTTAGGCAAGTTCAATGTCGCCGACTTCCTGCGCATGCATTTGGGCGAGCGAAAGGGAGCGGTGGTGACGACCGAAGGAAAAATAATCGGCGAGCACCGCGGCGTCCATCTTTACACAATCGGCCAGCGGCATGGATTGGATTTAAAGACGAAAAATAGCGTTTTGGGTATCCGCGGAAAAATAGAAACGCAACCGCATTATGTTGCAAGCAAAGATATCAAGATGAATACACTTATCGTGGCAGAAGGGGAAAATAACTCCGCGCTTTACAACCAGGAAGTAAAACTATCTGACGTGAATTTAATTAGCCCAATTCCTTACTCTAATGTTCTCAAGAATATGAGAATAAGGGTGTTGGCCCGAGTGCGGTATCGCCAGCCGCTCGCTCCGGCGGTATTAGCGACAAGTGGCAAGCGACAAGGCGGCAGGAAAGACGTATCCATGTCGCATGTCACATATCCCGTGTCGCTAATATTCGACAAGCCTCAAAGGTTCGTGGCGCCGGGCCAATCCGCAGTCTTTTACAATCGGCGTGGCGTGCTTTTAGGCGGCGGCATAATTGCCTAAAGAGGCGCGGATAAACGCGGATCAAACGCAGATGTACGCAAATAGGTGAATGGTTGAAGCGAATCAACAATTGGCTCCAGGTGATATACTGAAACAAATGATTATTGTTTTTACCGGAAACGGGAAAGGGAAAACGACAGCGGCTTTAGGCCAGATGGTGCGGGCGACCGGGCGCGGGAAGAAAGCCTTGATGATCCAATTTATCAAAGGCCCTTGGCGGTCGGGCGAGGATGAATTCGGCGACCGATTCAAGCTTGATGATTCAAGATTCAAGATCATAAAGATGGGAAAGGGCTTTGTAGGCATCTTGGGCGACAATTTGCCGCGCGAAGAGCATGTGAAGGCCGCCGAAGCAGCACTCGCGTTTTTTAAGCAGGAGTTAATGACCAAGAAATGGCATTTAATGATTCTTGACGAAGTTAATGTGGCGCTTTCCCTGGGTTTGCTCAAAATCGAGGCTGTGCTTGCAGTAATCAAAGATTTTCCCGAAGACAAAATCCTGCTTTTGACCGGCCGGGGCGCGCCCAAAGAGTTGATTGAGGCCGCGGATCTGGCTACGGAAATGAAGGAGATAAAGCATCCCTATGCTAAAGGAAGGCTTGCCAAACTAACAGTAGAATTCTAAGGGGTTTACAACCCTCAATAATTTGTCTATACTGTTCCTCGTGCCGCAAGATGATTTAACAATCGGAACTCAAGAGGAAATCGCTTATCCCGATCCCGCCTATAAGGAAATGGTGGACGCCGGGGTGTTTTATGGCCGCAAGCGCAGCCGCACGCACCCGCGCATGAAGCGGTTTATTTTAAGCAACCGCAACGAGATTGAAATAATTGACCTGGCAAAAACGAAGGAATTGCTCGAGACCGCCCAAGAATTCATCCGCGAAACGATGAAAAAGCGGGGGAATATACTTTTCGTCGGCACGCAGCCGGCCGCCGTCTCCGGCGTTACCGAATTGGCCAAAGCTTTTGATTTGCCATATGTGACCACGCGCTGGCTGGGCGGCATGATGACGAATTTCCGCGTCATCGGCAAGCGCATTGAGCATTATTTGAAACTTAAAAACGACTGGCAGAACAAGGCTTTCGAAGCCTACACAAAAAAGGAACGGGTTGGCATCGAGCGCGAATTAAACAAGCTTGAGGAGCTTTTTTTCGGACTTTCTAATTTTAAGGGCTTGCCTGCGGCGCTTATCATCATTGATCCCAATCTGCACATGACCGCCGTGCGGGAAGCCAAGCATCTGCGCATTCCGGTCGTGAGCTTTGTAAACACCGACAGCGATCCGGAACTTGTCCAATATCCGGTTGTGGGAAATAATAAGGCGAAGATGAGCATTGACTGGTTCTTGCGCCACCTGCGCGAAGCCTTCGAAGAAGGAAAGCGTTTAGCGCAGCCAATAGAAACCGAAATGGCTGCCGAAGAAAAAGCAAAAGCATGAGCGATATAGAAATTTTACAAAAGCTCCGTCTTGAAACCGGGGCTGGCGTAATGGATTGCAAAAAAGCGTTGGCGGATGCCGGCGGCGATTTTGATCGGGCCGTGGTTTTGATCCATGAGCGCGGCGCGGTCAAGGTGGAAAAGCGCGCGGATCGCGCGACCGGAGCGGGACTTGTTAAATCTTACGTGCACAATGAACGGATCGGCGTCATTTTGGATCTGCGGGCGGAAACCGATTTCGTGGTGCGCTCCGACCCTTTCCAAAAACTGGCCCAAGAACTGGTGATGCAAATCGCGGCAGCCGCACCGGCGAATCCGGACGAACTCATGGCCCAGCCCTATATTCGGGATGAATCGAAAACCGTGGCCGATCTTGTGAAGGACGTAATTGCGCGCGTCGGTGAAAACATCCGCGTCAATGCCTTTGCGCGGCTTGAAGTTTAGGGTTAGACTAAAACCATGCTACAGATGATCGTTAGCAATATTTTTATGGTCTCGGTCGGGGTGTTTCTTTATATAGTTGCACGTTCTTTGCCGCGCCTGCAGGAGGAGGCGCAGTCCACGCAGAAAAAATCCGTAATTGACCGCTTCGTGACCTCGGATATTCCACGCAAAATTGATGAAATAATCAACAGCTTTCTGGGAAAGTTCCTGCGGAAAACAAAAGTATTCCTGATGCGTTTCGATAATTCGATCACGAAAAAATTACAAACGATGGGGAATGAAAATAACAACGGCAATAGCAATGGGAAGCCGAAGATTAATTTTGACGAAATCACTTCGGAAACTCCCAAAAACCGCAGTACACAAGAGTAAGAATTTGTCGAAGAACACAAAAACGGAGCTTTAGCTCCGTTTTTGTGTTCCTATGTGTGGCTTTACA
>ERZ1292629.3342-Hain-H43-01um-R1-3342-length-12445-cov-8_pt1 | contig 12445 bp, 9 predicted proteins | sample MGYA00564399_ERZ1292629 | MGnify/ENA primary metagenome ERZ1292629 (study PRJEB36523, sample SAMEA6512636) | groundwater metagenome | collected 2019-01-08 | study: AquaDiva: Metagenomics assemblies of 32 groundwater samples | reverse complement strand
AACGCCAAACAAATCGCCGAGCAGATCAATAAGGATTTGTCTTTGGGGGACGCGGCCATATTTTTGGCAGTGGATATTAAAACCAAGAAAATGATCGGCTATGCGGGTTTGTATGCCGTACACCCCACGGCTAAAAAAGCGGAATTCCGCATTTTAATCGGCGAGAAAGATTTCTGGGGCAGGGGATACGGCACCGAGATAACCGAACTGCTGACATTTTACGGCTTTGACCGCTTGAATCTTCACCGCGTTTATTTGGGTTTCACCGCGGACAACAAGGCCGCCCAAAAAGCGTATGAAAAAGCCGGCTACATATATGAAGGCGCGCTCAAAGATGATATTTACCGCAACAGCCGTTATTACGACTCTGTTAGAATGGCGATTTTGCGGGATGATTATTACAAAAAGTTTTATCCCGCGCACTTAAAACGTTTCGGCAATAAAAATTAAAAAGTAAAAATGAAAAATGAAAAACCACAAAGAAAAATTAAAAAAGACGGTTCGGTTACTTTTTAGATTTTAGATTGTCGTTTTTCATTTTTAGTTTTGCATTTTTCGTTATGGTTTGCGAAAAATCAACAGAGTAAGTTCATTAGTTTTAATAAATCAAAATATGAAAAAAACAAAGTATAAGGCCGCGGTTATTGGTCTTGGCCGCATTGGCGCCCAAGAGGAGCTTTATAGAAAAGAAGTTCAGCCGGGAACGCATGCGGGCGCTTTCTCTGGAAATTCAAGAATAATTTTAGCTGGCTTGGCTGATTTGGACCCAAAAAAATTAGCCGCGGCTAAAAAGCTTTTTCCCAAGGCCCTTCTTTTTTCCTCGGCGGAAAAAATGCTCAAAGAGGTTAAGCCTGATATCGTTTCCGTGGCCGTGCCAGTTGAAGGTCATTTGCCAATGGTGGAGTTAGCCAGCCAATACGGTGCCCGCGCCATTATTTGCGAAAAACCAATCACGCCAACTATTGGCCAGGCCAAACAAATGATTGGCGTTTGTAAAAAAAGCAACTCTCTGCTTTTTGTTAATCACACGCGAAGGTTTGATACTTTGCTTAATAAAGTTAGAGACGAAATACAAGCGGGTAAAATCGGCAAGCTTGTTCAGACAACAGGCTATTATTACAACGGACTTTTTAACAACGGCACTCACTTGGTTGATTTGCTGAGATTTTTTTTGGGGGATATTGACTGGCTTTGGGCCAAGGAGAATAAGGAAACGAGAAAGGCGGAGCTAATAAACGACCTTAACGTGGACGCGGTTTTGCATTTCAAAAGCGGAGTCCGCGCTGTTTTGCAGTCCCTGCCCGCCAACTATGTTTTGATGGAAGTTTATTTTTACGGCCAGAAAGGCGCTTTTTTTCTGCGGGATTCGTGTTATAAAGTAGAATACCGCAAGCTTGCGCCTCATAAATATTACAAGGGCTATGAGCAGCTATCCCCGGCCAAACAATCAAAAGGCGAAATACGCAGTTTTATGCCCTCAATGGCCGAGAATGTGGTTAGGTGTTTGGACAGCAAAGCAAAACCGGCGAGCAGTGGTCAGGACGGTTTGGCGGTTTTGAAAGTTCTTGATTGCTTAAAGCAAAGCGCCAGACAGGGCGGCAAAATCATAAAACTTAATTGAATGATTCAGCAACGGCTAAAAAAATTATACAAAAGCAGTCCGTGGTTTGTCAGAAAAACCGCTATTTTGTTTTTTAGTTTGATTGTTGATATCTGGGCGGGGTTAAAAAGAGTTCATTTTCCTGAAAAGTATAATTCGGAGTGGGCTTCGCGCTTGGAAATGCTTTCCGGCAATCTTGAAAAAGAAACAGTCGCTTTATGTAAAAAGATTCTTAAGCCAGGAATGAACGCGGTTGATATTGGCGCTCATATTGGCTATTACACTATGTTGTTTTCCAAACTGGTCGGAAAAAACGGCCAGGTTTTCGCTTTTGAGCCCGAGCCGGAAAATTTTCAGCTTCTCGCGGAGAACACGGGAAAATACCGCAATGTAAAAATATTCCAAAAAGCAATTTCAGACAAATCCGGCCCGCTTTGGTTTTATCGCAGCGAGGGCAAGACCGCGTGCCACAGTTTGCTGCCCGCTGATTTTAGAAACGAAAAAATAGAGGTTCAAGCCGCTACTTTGGACCAGTTTCTTTTGGAGAATAACAGCCCGAAAATTGATTTGATAAAGCTTGACATAGAGGGCGCCGAACCCTATGCTGTTGCCGGTATGCGGAAACTGTTCGCGGAGAGTAAAGATACTATGCTTATCTTTGAATTTTGCCCGAACAACTTGATTCCTTTGGCCGCGACGCCTTATAAGTTTTTGGAGGATTTGCGACAATTCGGTTTTAATTTGTACATTATCAAAAATAAGGGCGAGCTGGATTTAATCGATCTTTCCAGGGACCGCGAGACAATAGAAAATCTTATTAGGCAAACCCGCGACGGCTATATCAACATATTTTGTAAAAAATAAAGGACTGCCGATGAAAATAAAAATAGCGGTTTTCAAGTTGAATCTGAAAGACGGCGGAGGGTCTAATTTGGTTTTGGACTTAAAAGCCAGGGCTCTACAGGCAAGAGGGCATGATGTTTCAGTCATCACTTTATTTTCCCAAGACAACAAGCTTCCAGCGGGCCTGCCCTATAAGGTGTTTGAAGAAGATATCAGTCCTTATGGTTTATTTTCCACGCCGAGAAAAATTGCCGGAGTGTTTAAGAAATTCGCGGCCCAAAGCGATATTTTTTTCTGCGAGGGGGCAAGCTTGCTGTGGGGAGCCGGCTTTTATAGAAAGTTCCTCGGCAATGTTCCAGTGGCAGTCAACTTGAGCAGTTATCCTTTGCTGGTCGAGAATGTTTTTAACAAGCCGCCGCTTTTTCCGGAAATCCTTCCCTTGGCGAAAAAAGCGCGCCATAAACTGCGTATCGTTTTGGAGAGATGGCTTGGTTTATGGCTGGCTCGCGAGATTGACTTATTTATCGCTTCAACAAGAAAATCCGCGTCTTTGTACGCGCAAGCCGGCTTTAAGCAAGATAAATTCAAGGTGATTCCCGACTTTATTGACGTGGAACGGTTGATGGAATATAACATCGGCCCCTGCCCGGCCGAACTTTCCACGAATCATTTTCATATTTTGTATTCAGGCCGCTTGGCGTTCGGCAAAGGGCCGGATATTTTAATCAGAGCGTTTGCCGTTCTTGGGGACAGCGAGAAATGCCGGCTCCATATAGTCGGCAGCGGCCCGGAAAAAGAGGCCTTAGAAAAAATGGCGATAGAGGCGGGCGTTGCGCGAGCAGTCATTTTTTATCCCTGGATGGCCAGAGAACAATTATTCAGTTTTTATAAATACAGCCATCTTTTTGTCCATCCCGGAAGGTGGCCCGAGGCCTTTGGGCTTGTGGCCATTGAAGCAATGGCTTTTGGCTTGCCGTGCGTTGTGACCGCGGACAGTTCTCCTGCGGAAGTGGTTGATGGCTCCGGGCTGGTTTTTGAAAAAGGCAATGCCAATGACCTTAGCCGTAAGATAGATTTGCTCAGGCAAGACAGCCGGTTAAGGGAAGATTTGTCAAAAAAGGCCGCGATTTGTTCGGGAGAGTTTGACTATCGAAAACACATTACCGAGTTAGAAGAAGCTTTGGCCGTCTTATAATCTTATAACATATTATGAAAGGATGTTTTTTGCTTCAAAGAAGATTTTGTTTTTTCGGGCACGCCATCGCCAAAGTTTTGCGCGCAAAATACGGCGTGAACGAATTTTGCGGCTATACTTACCTCCGAAGCGCGGAAAAGTTTTTGAAGTCGCAAAAAGATTTTGTTTATGAGCCGCTTTTGGTGGACGAAGACCTGCATCTGGCGGCCAAAAACGAGCCGCTGGATTATTCTTATCTTACATATTTGGAAGCGGAATACGGCGTTCCCAATCTTTGGCCGTTTTTAATCAGCGACCGCCATTTTATGATGAATGTGCCGAAATACGAGTATTCTGATATTCCGGCCTGTTCCCATGAGGAAATGCTTAAGCATTTGCAGATTAGGTTTCGGACAGTCATTAAAATGCTGCGGGAAGAAAAGCCGGATTTTGTTTTCTTTTCGTCATTGGGCTCATTGGGCACAATGGCGCTTTACTGGGTAGCCAAGAAAATGGGTATTACGACCTTGGTGCTGGACGATGCCAGAGTGCAAAAAAGAGTGGTTGTCACAGACAATTGTTTTAATCAATTTTCCGAAGCCAACAAAATTTTTGACGAGCTCAGGGCGGGCGGGCGGACAAGCCCTTGCCGCTCTCAAGCCGTTGATTTTCTCAATTCTTTCCGGGACAATCCTTCGCCAAGAGTGCTCAATCCCCAATCAAGAGCTCCTTTTCTGTCGCGTTTCCCCAGGTGGGCGGGTTTTTTCGCGAAATATATCGTTTCATATATCAAAGAAGGCAAGCGCGACTATCTGATTGAAAGCCCTTACGGGTATTTTCGCAACAAAATCCTCGGCCGCTTAAAAAGGTGGCGTGGCTACCGTGATTTATTTGAAAAGCCGATAGAAGGAGAGGATTTTGCTTTTTTCCCTTTACACTACGAGCCAGAAAGCACAACTCTGCTTTTAGCCCCTTTTTATGTTAATCAGTTGGCCTTGATTCAGAACATTGCCAAGTCCATGCCTTTGCATTTTAAGCTGTATGTCAAAGAGCACCCGGCTATGCTTTATCGAAGACCGCGCTCTTACTACAAGGCGCTGAAAAAAATTCCCAATGTTCGGCTGATTAATATGAATGAGAAATCGGTTTCCCTGATTAAGAAAGCCAAGCTTGTTTTGACCATCACGGGCACGGCGGGCTGGGAAGCGGTTTTGCTTAAAAAGCCGGTCATTACTTTCGGCTCTGTTTTTTACAACAAACTTTCTTGGATTAGGCGCGTTGAGAGTATTGAAAAATTGCCCTTCTTAATTAAAGACGCGCTGGAAAACTATATCCACAACGAAAAAGAGCTGATTGATTTCTTATCAGCTATTTTTGAGGAGTCATTCGCGTTTGAACCAAACGACTATGAATATGTCTGGCACGAGCTTGATTTTGAAGATATTCTCCGGCAGCCGTCATTTGGCAAGTTTGTTGATTTCGTAGCGGGCAAGTTAGAGTTGGCGGAAAAGAATAAAACTGAAAACCGCGCTGACGATAACATAGCCGACATAGCCGATGACCAAACCCATCAAGCCCGCGAAATGAAGCCCTAAAAGCAAAGCGATTATTTTAACGACATTAGTGACAATATTGTACTGATACATAATTTTTGTTTTGGCTTTGGCGATGAAAGCGGTTGAAGGAATGAGAGCCGCGCCGCCCAGCAGAGACAAAATGTAAATCTTGGAATACAAAACAGAACCAAGGTAAGCCGGGAAGAAAACTTTGAAAACAAGGTCGGCAAACAGCAGATACAAGAGCGTCAAAGCGCCGATGGCTAAGCACAAAACAATGGTCCTTTTTCGTAAGGTCCTTTTTATTTCCCTTTCATCGCTGGCGGCGATTTTGGGCATTGCCAAAATGCTGGCATTTTTAATGAAGCCGTTAAGGTGGTCGGGCAGCATGGTGGCAAAAGCGTAGACGGCCAGTTCAACGGCGCCCAAGTAGTGAAAGATAATAATTTTATCAATGTAAGCGGCCACTTGCCCCAAAATGCCCAGCAAGCTCAAATGTTTGCCAAAATTAAGCGCGGCAGGGTCGCTTTTTTCTTTGGGCGGCAGTTTACTCAGAGCCGAAAGAAAAAATAAAAAATATAAAATGGCGTTCGCGGCAAAATAAGTTAAGATAAGATAAATCAGATTTTGTGTGGCTAATAAAACAAGCAGGGTAATGGCCGTTGACAGCAGAGTTCTCAAAAGCGAGTACTTGGCTTGCAAATCAAATCTCTTTTTGCCAGCGAGATAATCATTATAAATTTGCAGGTTGTTGAGAATAGGGGAAAGAAGCCCGGCGATTAAAAAACAGATTCCGAGCGTTTGATTGCCCCGCAGCCAATAATAACTGGCTATAGCCAAGCCGCCAAGCATAGCTAAAACGCTCCAGCGGAATTTGGTTTTAATGGCCGGCAAAATAGTACCGTCAAAACCTCTAGCCACCGCCTGCGTGAGAGAGGCGTCTATGCCGGGCAAGCAAAAAACGAGCAAAAGTCCGGCCATTGACAGCACGAATTTATACTGGCCGTATATTTCTGGCGGCACTAATCGCGCCCAGGCCACAGCCAGCGCCGAGAGAATAACAAGGCCGCTCAACTGGTTGAAGGTGAGCCATAAGCCGCCTTTGGCAATGTAAACATTGTCGGTGCCAGTGTATTTTTCGGTTTTCTTAAGCAGGCCGAACAGCTTAAACTTGATGTTTTTAATCATTCTTTAATCCTTTTTAATCAGCAGTTGAATGGTCTTAAGCATCACGCCGATGTCCACTAGCAAAGAACGGTTTTTGAGATAATAAAGGTCGTATTGGAATTTTTCACGGCTGTCCATAATTGAGCGGGCATACCTGAATTTTATCTGCGCCCAGCCCGTAAAGCCGGGCTTGATTAAATGTCGCAGATGATAATACGGAATTTCCCTGGCTAATTGCTCAACAAATTCCGGCCTTTCGGGACGGGGCCCGACCAAACTTAACTCGCCTTTGAGAATATTAATCATCTGTGGCAATTCGTCCAAGTGCAACCGTCTGATAATGCGCCCGACTTTCGTAACTCTTGTGTCCCCGGTTTTTGCCCAAACCGGCCCTGATTTTTCCGCGTTCACTCTCATTGAGCGGAACTTTCGCAAGCGGAAAACACGGCGGTTTTTGCCCACTCTTTCCTGGGAGTAAAAAACCGGGCCGCGGTCTTCCAGTTTCACGCAAATGGCAATGAGTAGCCATAAAGGCAAAGAAATTATCAAAAGGAGCAGGGAGAAAATAGCGTCCCAAAAATCCTTAAATTGGCCGTATAATTCTTTGTCTTTTTTTCTGATATATTCCAAAAACCAGTTTTGGTCCACCGAGGAAACCGGTATTTTTTCGCAGACAATTTCGTAAGCCACGGCCAAATCCAAAAGCTCAATGCTGGTGGGCAGGCACTGGTAGAGGTTTTGTATAAGGTTAAAGTTCAGACCCAGGGCCTCGTCCAAGATTAAAGTGTCAATCTTTTTTTCTTGTATGGTCAAAAGCAGGTTGTCGCTTTCGTCCAGCATAGCAACCATCTTGTAGCCCACATAAGGCCTCCGGCCTATTTCTTGCGCCAATGTCTTGGCGTCTTCGCTTTTGCCAAGTATAGCCGCGCGATTCAAAAAGAGCGAAGCAAATAGGAAGTAAAAGAGTTTGCGCCAGACAAAAGCCAAAAAGCCGAATAAAGCGACATTCAGAACAAGGTTTGTTTTGGGCGTGACAGTAAATAAAGGCACGAGGTAAAAGAAAACCATGCCAACGGCCAAGCCGGCGATGGAAGCGCCAAAAAGGCGCGGGTAAAAATCAAACCGCGTTTTTATCAAGTTTAGTTCGTACAGCCCGAACACGAAAAAAATAACCAGCCAGAAAAAGTAGAGAATGGTAAAAGGCAATAAATGCGCGATAAAAATTTCGCGGCTGAAACTGCCGTAAAACCCGATAAATACAGTCAAAAACAGCGACACATAGGCCAGGCCCACATCGCCCAAAAAAAGAATGATTTTTCTGATATTCAAGTATCTCGGCATATCTATATCCTATCGCAAAACCCGTTAAATCTCAATGCTTGCCCTGAACTTTTGTCGAAGGGTTGACTGGTCAAGAATAAGGGGTAGTATGGAATATTGGTTTCTTAACATATACATTTGAATAGGGAGTAAAAAAAATGAAAAATGGAACGGTCATTTTTGATTTTGACGGCACTTTGGCGTGGATTTGGGCGCGGCTGTTAGCGAGGGCTCTAAAGTCACAAACTTGGTGCTACCCGTTGCTTGGCACTGAAAACATTAAGCAAGTACCCGGCGCGCTCAAAACTCTCTCGCTTCTGCTCCAAGCTGGCTACTCGCTCGGGATTATCAGCGACCGTCGCGAAGAATCCTTAGGGGCATTGCTTCAGTCGGCAATGATACCCTGTGGGTATTTCCGGTTCGTAAAAGGGAGTGAAGATGGGATTTTTAAGCCCAGCCCGGATATGTTTAATACAACGCTTAGGGTTATGAATTGTACTGACCCCGTATTGTATATTGGAGATCACACTGATGACTGCCGGGCGTGCTGGGGAGCTGACAGAGAAATAGAATTTGTCGGCGTGCTCACCGGGTTGTGTAATCTTGATGAATTTTTGCGCGCCGGAGTCCCGGCAAAAAATATTATTGACTCCGTCGCTGATTTGCCCGATTTTCTCGGCGTTACCGAAGAAGACGCCAACGAAATTTGGGCGGCGATGTATAGATAATGATTTTAATGGCTGTTCAGTCGCATATTCTGCGTCTCAACAGCCACTTTTTATTTTATATTGGGCGTGTTAAAGTGGGAAATATGGGTAAGCAATCACGACATAAAAGAGAAGGTCGGGAATTGCCAGCGGCACAGCAGACCAAAAGAAATTTCGCGGGCGGTTTTGAAAACGCCTTGCCTTGGATTATCAAGGCCGGCGTTTTTTTAACTTTGTTTTGCCCTTTGATTATTTCCAAGTATTCTTTTTTCCCGTTTGTTACGCCCAAGACAATTGTTTTTCGCGTTTTGGCCGAAATCGTCATTGGCGCTTATGTTCTTTTGGCTGTGGCGGACAAGCGCTATCGTCCCAAATTCAACACACCTTTAACCATAGCCATCTCGCTTTTTATGCTTGTTTTAGTGATAGCTTCTTTCGCGGGCATTAATTTTGTCCGTTCTTTTTGGTCAACTTACGAAAGAATGACCGGACTTTTAACCCTTTTCCATTTATACGGCTTGTATATCGTTTTAATCAGCGTTTTCAAAAAAAAGCAGGACTGGCGATGGCTGCTCGCCGCGGCGGTGGCGGTTGGCGTTTTGCTTTCGTTTTATATTTTGCTCAGCGACAGGGCGTCAAGCCGGGGCGGGGGCACCATTGGCAACACTTCTTTTATGGCCACTTATTTACTGTTTGACATTTTCTTCGCCATTATTTTGCTTTTGGCCGAATCTCGGGGGTGGCAGATTTACTCGGCTATAGCTCTGCTCATTATGGTCATTAATCTTATGACTTCCAGCGCCCAAGGCGCGATTGTCTTTTTCTTCGCCGGGCTGCTTCTTATGGCTCTTGGATTTTTTTGGCTCTCAAAAAGAAAATTATTGAAGGCGCTGGCTGTCGGCTTGGTTTTGTCGGGCATTCTGACGGTTATTTTGCTGGCTGTTTTCCAGCCGCCTTTTGTTAAAAACACCGCCACCCGCGTTTGGGCGGAAATGGAGCCAAGATTCGCGGTTTGGCAGGCGGGCTGGCAGGCCTGGCAGGACAGATTTTGGCTGGGCTGGGGCCCGGAAAATTTCAATGTCGCTTTCCTTAAGTATTTTAATCCCTGTATGTTCACGGCCAAATGCGGCCAGGAAATTTGGTTTGACCGCACGCACAATATTATTTTAGACACGGCCAATAGCGCCGGGCTTATCGGTTTGCTCAGTTATCTTTTGATTTTTGGAACCGCCTTGGTTGTTTTGTGGTTATCAGCCAAAAAGTTATCGGATAGGCGAATTATTTTCGCGCCGCTTGGCATGGCCGCGGTTCTGCTCGCTTATTTCGGCCAAAACTTATTGGTGTTTGATATGATTAGCTCTTATCTGATGTTTTTTGTCTGTCTGGCTTTTGTTAGTTTTATCGCCAGCGGCAAAAGCGAAAGCCAGGGAGACGGCGCGGCCAAAAAACTTCATCCGGCCTGGTCAATCGGCGTGGGAGCCGTGGTGGTTTTTATGGTGATTTTTTTCAATATCAAGCCGCAGGCCGCGGCCAGCAATGTGGCGCAGATGATTGCCAGAGGCAGTAATCAGATGGCTCAATCCACCGCTTACTTTGAAAAATCGCTCAATTCCTGGATGCTCAAGTACGAGCAGAGAGAACAATTTATGCAGCTGGTGGCTGAGGCGCCAACAGAGGTCTTAAACAAGGATAAGGAAGCCACGCAGAGGGCTTTTGAGGCGGCTGTTCGTGAGCTGGAAAAAAGCGCCAAAGAAAATCCATTGGATTTTCGGACGCATCTTTTTTTGGGGCGGCTTTATGTGAGCTTTTATTATTTTTCCTCGGACAAGGCAAATCTGGAAAAGTCAAAAGAGGCGTTAAACAGGGCTTTGGAGTTGAGTCCGACTAACCAGCAGGTCTATTGGTATTTAGCGGAAACAAGGTTCGCGGAAACCAAGTATCAGGAATCCATTGGTTTTTTGCAAAAAGCCATTGACTTGGAGCCGATTTTGGGCCAGTCGTATTGGTATTTAGCCGTTGGCAAGCAATTAGCCGGCGATTATAAGGGGGCGCTGGAAGATATAGAAACGGCCGGCAAAGTGCGCCAGCCATACGATTGGAAGGCGCGGCCAGGCGATATCAGACGGGTTATCAGTATTTACAGCGCGCTGGGCGACCAAAATATGGTTTTCGCTTTGTACGAAGAAGCTGTTAAGCTGTTTCCAGGCGACCCCCAGCTCTGGGGCAATTTGGCGCCGCTTTACGCTAAAACCGGCCAGTTTGAAAAAGCATTTCAGGCAACCAAAAAACTCGTTGAATTAAGGCCGGACCTGACTTCTCAAGTCCAAGAGTTTATCAAATCGTTCCCGCCGCCTTTTAATCAGCTGTAGTATAATATGGCGTTTATTTTTTGGCTTTCGTTTTTTTTGCTCTGCTCTTCTTATTTTATTTATCCTTTGTTATTGGTTGTTATCGCCCGAGTCAGAGGCAAAAAAGCGATTAAGGCAGATATCACCCCATTCATTTCGTTGCTCGTGGCGGCGTATAATGAAGAAAATGTTATTGAGAAAAAGCTGGAAAATTGTTTGTCGCTGGATTATCCAAAAGAGAAACTGGAAATAGTGGTGGCTTCCGAATCCACTGACCGAACTAACGAGCTCGTAGAAAAATACAAGGCAAAAACCGTCAAACTTTTTGCTTATAGCGGCCGGAGCGGCAAGTCGTCTTTGATTTATCGGACTATGCCCGAATGCGCCGGTGAAATCATTGTTTTAACAGACGCCAACGCCATTTTTCAACCCGACACATTGAGGAAATTAGTGAGGAGTTTTGCCGATAAAAGAATTGGCTGCGTCTGCGGCTCATTAAAATATGTAAATCCGCAAAATACGGCTATTGGCGAAAGCGAAGGGTTATATTGGAAATACGAGACATTTATAAAAAAGATGGAAGGCAGATTGCAGTCGGTTTTGGGAGCCAACGGCTCTATTTTCGCTTTAAGAAAATCACTATATAGTCCCATCTCGGAAAATATGGGAGACGATTTTGAATTGCCCATTCGCGTGAAACAGCAAGGTTTTGGCGTTGTTTTTGAAGAAGAAGTACTTTCCCTTGAAGAGGCCTCCCAGACAACCTTTCAGGAATTTCAAAGAAAAAAAAGAATTGTCGGCCAGTTTTTAATAAGCGCTTTCATTTTATTAAAAAAGAGTTTTATTCCATTCCAGCCGCTTTTGCTCTTTCAGCTCGTTTTCCATAAGATATTAAGATGGTTAGCGCCCCTATTTTTAATTCCGCTTTTTTTTAGCAACTTTTTTTTGTTGGCAAAGCCGTTTTATCAATTAACATTTATTTTGCAGATTATTTTTTACGGCTTGGCTTTATTCGGCTGGCAAACAGAGAAAAGAGGCAGAAAACTAAACACCGCCTTAAATTTCATTTATTATTTTTCAGCGATTAATCTGGCGGCGCTGTTCGGACTTTTTAACGGGGTTTTGGGCCGCCAAAAACCTTATTGGGAAAAAGTCCGCTGATATTTGTACTGTTATATGAAGAGATTAGCCGTTTTTTTTGTTTTTCTTTTGCTGGGCTTGGTTCTTTTTTTCTGGGCGCTTAAAAACGCGGGACTGGCCGGTATCGCGGCCATTTTGTCGCGTTTTTCTTTTTCGCAGGGGTTGGCCATTTTTTGTTTGACTTTACTGTCTTTCGCCGTTGAAAATTGGAAGTGGCAACTCGTCTTGAAATCGCAAGGCGTTCGGCTTTCGTTTTTAAAGTTAGTCCCAATACATTGCGCCAGTTTTGGCGTTAATTATTTAGCGCCAATGCTTTTGGCGGGCGGCGAAGTGTCTCGCGGTTATTTTCTAAACAGCAAATATAATGTCCCTTGGGCAAAAGGCGTTTCGTCGGTTGTTATCAGCCGCGTTCTTTCGTGGACAGTTAATTTAATCGTGATTTTTTTTGGCCTTTATTTATTTTTTTCACGGTTCAGCTTTTTCCCTAAAAATATAATGCTCTTTCTTGGCGGGGGATTGGCTGTTTTCACGGCCGTTATTGTTATTTTTCATTTCTATTCTTTCAGAAGTTCTAAAAACGAGAAATCTTT
>ERZ1292629.3341-Hain-H43-01um-R1-3341-length-12449-cov-5_pt1 | contig 12449 bp, 15 predicted proteins | sample MGYA00564399_ERZ1292629 | MGnify/ENA primary metagenome ERZ1292629 (study PRJEB36523, sample SAMEA6512636) | groundwater metagenome | collected 2019-01-08 | study: AquaDiva: Metagenomics assemblies of 32 groundwater samples | reverse complement strand
CATTTTGGGCATCCTCTAATAATTCTTTAACTAAATTATCATCCAGCCCGTTATTGGAAATTTTACTAACTTTACCGGCCATATACTCGTTTATTTTTCCAGAATCAAGTGCTAGTTGTATATTAGTTAGAAAGTTGCTCAATTTCATTCTCCACTAATAATTCAAATTCTGCCTCTTTTAATTTTTTCAAGTTGCTGGGAGCTGATAATTCTGCTGGTCTATAAGAGGCGTTTGTGAGCTTTTTACTAAGACGATCTATAAATAAAATGGCTTTATCGGTTCCAAATTCTTCTGCTATTACTTCTCGTATTGTGTCTCTAATAATTCCTATTTGGTCGTTTAATATAGTTACATTTACGTTGTAATCTACTGTTTTATCAGCCATTCCCTCAACTAATTTTTTATATTGTTGAAGTAAAATAATTTGCTGGTCTATAAATTTTCTTAATTCGTGATCTGCTTTTGCTGGCAGGGTTTCTCCAGATTTAGCCATATTATACCAGTATTCTATCTTATCTTCTATAACGGCATTCAGTTGTAATATTTTACTAGAAACATCTAAATGATTTCCAGCTATTTTATTTATTTTTTCTTGATAGGCGTTTGTAGCCTCTAGTTGCTTTTGTCTGACTTGCTCTTCAATCATTCTATTTTGTTTATCGCGGGCCTCTTGTATATCTTTCAACACCTTACCATCAAGATTTAAGTTAGTTTTTCTAAATTTTTGAAGCGTTACAGTAGACACCCAAAGTGCCTTATTCTTTGGATATTTATTTTTGAAATGGGCCTCGATGGCTCTTATGGAAACACCATCGTTCAGCATTTTTATTATTTCTTCTTTATCTACATGGTGCAGAATCTTACTCATGTTTGTTTAGTCCGTTTCTACTACGTGCTTAATAAGAGCTGGTGGTGGAACCCTACGCCCAGAGTAGTATTTTTCTTGCATTTGCTCTGGAGTTATTTTTTCAAGCTGTCTAAATTCTTTATATATTTCTGGATACTTTTCTCGTATTAATACTAAATATTTTATATGTCGTGCAAGTTCTTCTTTATATTTGCTTAGTTCATTATGAAGAGAGTTCAGTGCTTCAATTTTTTTACTTTTAATAATGAATTCTAATTCTGAAACTTCTTTAAGTTCGTTTTCTACGTTTACTATATTGTTTTTAAGAGCTTTTATATTTTGAACTAGGCCGGGCAAATTTACTTCGTATTCCTGTCTGGCGGCAAATATAGAGTCTAGTGCGTCGGCTTCAGTATATAAACCAAGTTCGTCCAATTTATTAGCTAGAAGTAACAGTTGTTTAAGCATTTATAATATTCCCAAAGACTTTAGTTTAGTCTTGTCCCACAGCTCACTATTAGGATGTTCTTTATGAAACCAATTCCATTTTTCTTCAGCATCATCTCTAAAAAATCCTTTTATTTCAATCCACTTCTTAGTCGAAAATAAATATAAATCTGGCCGAAAGGTATGTTTTCCATCAGGCAAAATAAAAGTTTTAGATTGCCACCTGAAATTAATTTTATTTGCGTTAAAGTATTCAACAACGGCCTTTTCATATGACGCCACACAAACTAATTCTCTTCCAGTCTTCCAATGATATAATATATAGGAATTATTTAACTTCTTAGCTGCTTCCAAAAAACTACATTCTGGACACCAAGAATTACTATTTTTCACATGGCCAAGACAGGCCCACCATCTGTGTAGTTCTTTACATTCCCAATGCAGTTTAATATGAGTGTTTTTATATTCTGTACTTAAACACTTTCCTCCATGACTTTTAGCTATTTCTTGCGCTATTTTTATACCATCTAATTTGTAATTATTGGCGTTTACCACATCAGCACATTTGCGGCACCAGTGATTTTTCATAATTCTACCAAGTGGAGCCTCCCATTTATGTTTAAGTTTACATATAAATAACATTTTGGTTATGATATTTTTATATGTTTTACTCAAACACATTCCGCCGCGTTTTTCAGCTATTTCTTGTGCTATTTTGAGTCCATCTAATTTTCTAGACATATTTATATGTTTCTTAGTTAAAGAACATCCTTTTAATTTACCACGTTTAATACGTTTTCCCTCGAATCAAATATACGAGAAGGTATCTCGTATTGTGTTGAATTTGGGGTTTGTTGAGAGATACTTCCGCCACTATACTCATTACCTTGGTAATCTTTAAAACCAAGTTCAAAGTTGTAAACGTCTCCATCTAAAGGACACTGGTACGTGGCTTCCCCAACTCTGCCCAAAGAAACCCCTATGTGATAAGGGCAGTATCTCGTGTTCAGCGACATAACTTTGCTTGGTTGGTAGGTGTGAACATGATGCTCTTCTTTTTCTTTGGTCGGCTTGGGTTCTCTTACCTGTAGCGAATTATGGTACTCCGCATCATAACGTTTCGACCTATCAGTTTTTTTATCTTCCTCTTTCCATTTCATAACATCTGGAAGGACAGGGCCGGCTTGTTTTTTTAATTTGGAGGCAGATTTTTCTAAAAACTCATCTATTAAATTTGCTTCTTTTGCTAAACCCGCCTGATCTAATTCATCAGACAAACTACAAAGATCTGCGAAAACTTTTGTTAGGTTTTCTTCACTACTCATAAGTTTTAAAACATCAGATTCCTCGGGAGATAATTTTGGTTCTTCTGGAGCCTCTTTGGTTCCCATTAACTGTTCTATTTCTTTCATCACCTCAATTCTTTTTGCATTTAAGTCCTTTAGCTCCATAACTTTTTTAGCAAGTTCTGGGTTAGTTCCAGCCAATTCTTGTTCCCATTTGTGTGGTGCGTCTGGAACTTCTACCTTGGGAGCTTGTACTGGAGATAAGTTTCTTATACCTTGCGAACCTGATATTTTTTCTATAAATCCGTCTACCTCTTCAGCTTCTTTATGTGCTCCGGCTTCATCTAAAAGATTTGCTAGTTTTATTAGTTCTTCGATCATTTTTGTCTCCAAAATGTTTAAGTAAAATTAATCTTTGAGGTAGAAATAAGTACACCACTTTCGTCTATGGGATTCAACTTTTCTCGTTCTAAAGACGACTTAAGTATGCACTCTCCATTTGGGCCGGCAGCAACTTTATCCATAGTAACTAGGTAGTGGCCGCATCTATCATACAACGAACCTTTTCCAGCCTTAATTGGCCTTGAGCACTTATGTTGTTCTTTGGAAGCAATACGTGCTTTAGTAATTAACAAGTATTGATAATCAGCTATAGCGTTCTTGTGATCTTCCTCTGAAAATTTCTCTTCTACGTGGCTAAGTATGGTTTCGCAGGTAACATAATCATTTTCACTAGCGGCCTTTAATATCTCATCTTTCAACTCAGGCAAAGTCATATACGAATAAGACGCCGTGTAAGCCACTACGTTTTTAGTTGAAGGCGACGGTAAATTAATAGCGAAACGTTGTAGTTTGTGTGGAGTAAAGTCTTCTATTAACCCATCATAAGCAAAATAAGTGGGTATTAGGGGAACGTATTTATTTTGAGCCTGCACCATCTCTATAGGAACTTCAATTGTAACTGGGCCTTTTGGTGTATTAATGGCTGCCAAATATATTACGGAATCATTGCTTTCCGATCCAAACCTAACCTGTGCATTCTTAAAACCGGCAGCGACTAATTCACGTGAAACAATTTCTTTTCCTTCTCCTATAGCTTTTCTTCCAAATGCACTTGCGGCCTCCAACACATCATTTTCAAAATCTTGTGCTAGGTGAGCTAATTCTTTTGGCATCTCCACTTGCACTTTGGTGTCTATATCTGGTCTTGGATCTTCATATTTACGATCTACAAATAAACTAGGAACACTAAGTTGAATTGAATCACCGTCTTTAAATTCATTTTTTACTGTACTAAATTCATCTTGGCTGGCGACTTTATTTCGCCCAGTTAAAATTCCAACGGCTACAAGTATATCTTTAACTTTTGGAGTCGAAAAATCTTTAATACTTGATTTAGCATTTATAAATTTATTAATACTGGTGGAGTTTAGTTCTTCTAGGTGATCATCAGCGACAAAAGTACTTGGCAGAACTAATTTTCCATTTTGAAGGTCTATTGGAATGGCTACAGTTACTAGGCCGTTGGTGGTGTCAAAATGAGATCCATAAACTAGGGTATTTTCATCGCCGCCCATTACTTCGACGTGCGGTTGTTTAAAGCCCAAAGAAGTTAATTCAAGTTCAACAAATTCTTTTCCCAATTCGGCTAATTTTTGGTCATAAGCTTTAACGCTACTAGACCCGCCAAAAGCAACGTCTAAAGCTCCAACCAAATTTTTATCTACAAAATCATTAGTATTTAAAGCAGAGTTATCAGCATCTACTCTATTTAACTTTGAATAGTCCGGATTGTAATTTTGTGAAGTAGGCTTATCTTCGAGTAATAAATGCCCCAAAGCAACTCTAAATTTAGAATCATTAGATAATCTTACGAAATTATTATATATTTCTGATAGATCCGCCTGAGAAATAGTAGAGATAGAAGATGATTTCTCCGCCATCTTTTCTATTGTGAAGGCGACCTGTCTAATTACAGGATCCTCAGGAAATTTTTCATAGGCTTCTCTTGTTTGGCGATATACGTCGTGAAGCATAAATTCTTGCCCTTTTAAAAGTTTTTGAGCAAGTTTAGCTAACTCACCTACGTTAAAGTTACTATTCATTTGTGCCTCCGGGGTTATACTAATTCAGGAAATGCTTTTAGAATTTGCGTTCTTTTTTCTTCAGGCTGGGTATTTAGGAATTTTTTTAGGAAATCTCGGTCGGAGCTAAATTTATCCAAAAGAGTTTGTTGAAATACGTTAACATCATCGTTTGTAAATCCATAATCACTTGAGGCGAATCTTTGGATTGGAACATCTTTATAGAATAACGTTATATTTTGTCCCTTTTTATCTGATAAGGTAGCCCAAGAGCTTTTAGCATTTATTTTTTCTTCGGGGCCCTCGTCATCATAAAGTGCCACCAAATACTGTTTACCATCTGCGCCGTCTTCTAGCTTCCACAAAGAATCTACTTTTGTGCCATTCATTTGAAACACATCAAACGCAATTTTGGTAAATAAGTGCTTATTTGATTCATACGGTACTTTTACGTCCCTTCTTATTGACTCCGAAAGTTCAACAAAATCTAGTGTATCCATTTACAAACTCCTATTAAAGACAATGATAGACCAGTGGATATAATTCACCACTCAATATATATATTAATATTAATAGAAATGTTTGTAGTTTTTTTAAAATTTTATACAGAACCGTATAAATGAAGGTAAGTGTTTGAAAATATTGAGGTTTATATATTACATTTTTGGTGACAAATAAACAATAAGATCGCGCCCATCTGCTTTAATGGGGCCGTCTGTAGTAGCACCAGAGTTTAGTAGATCACTTATAATATTATTAAATCTTGTTATAGCCAAATCTTTAAAAGCTACATTGCGTCCTTTTAGAACCATAACAAGTTTAGTCTTTAGTCCTTTACTTAAAAAATCTTTTACATGCGAAATTTTAATATTTAAGTCGTGATCGCTAATATGCGGAGAGACCTGTATTTCTTTAATTTTATGACTTCTCTTTTGAATTCTTTGTTGTTTTTCCTTTTGTTTTTGCTCGTATTTTAACTTTCCAGCATCTGCAATTCTATAAGTGTTGTTCTTGGCGTTGACCATAATCAGGTCTTTGTTACTATCTTTGGCCAACTTTCTAGCCTGATCAATACTCACGTCTCCTATTAACTTTCCATCTTCTCCAATTAAAATTATGTTCATTCACTTCCTTTCCCAAAAATATTTAATTTTGCTTTATCTTTATACTTTAGCAAGGCCTCTTTATTATAGGCCAACGCTGCTTCTTTCTCTGTATTATAGACCCCAAGATATTTTCCTTGAAATTTAGCTCGCCACTTACCCGTGCTTCTAATTAAACAGACGCCTACGTATATAGACGTTCCCTGACGTTTTACCCCAGTAATTGTCTGTGATCTTTTTTCAATTGCGCCGGCTCCAAGCTTTCTTCCTCTCGAAGACCTTGATATTTTTTGTTTTGACACTTCAGAGTGTTTTCTTCCGTAAAACCTTGGTGATTTTCTTCCAACTGACGATATTCCGATTTTCTTTTTTGTCTCCTCCGATACAATTTTGCCTTTTTGAGCAATAGACATTTTTTTCTTTGATTCTTCAGTGTGAGTTCGTCCCTTTAAAGATTTTGATATTTTTCTTTTTGATTCGTGTTTGTGCCTAAACCCACGTACTCCTTCTCCGCCAACTGTAGAATTATAGCCAGTCTTGAAACTATTAAAAATAAATATATAAAATTTCTCCATTTCGTTTAAATATTTAACTGGAATATTGTCATGAATTATTTCTATACGCCAACAATCTTTACCATGTTTTCTAATTGCTCGGTTAAATTTGGTGCATCGTTCTCTATTATTAGCATTAAAAGCATCTCTGTAGTGCTTTTTTATTCTATAGTTGACGTCATATACAGTTTGACCTACATATAATTTATTATTTTTTATATTAGTTATTTTATATATTAAACCAACTTCTATCAAATATTTTCTCCCCCAAATTCTTCCCGCTTTTCTTTCATTTTCGCTAATATAGTTTGTATTTTTTCATTTTCCTTACAAAGTTTTTTAATTTTCTTTATAGCCCCACCATATCTTTTTCTATCGTTATTGTAGTCTATATTACCTTGGAGTGCCTTGTGTACTGCTGTTTGATGCCTGCCCAACATAGAAGATATTTCGTTTTGAGTTTTGCCGTCCATATAGGTGAGTTTAATTATAGCTTTTTGCTTTTCAGTTAAGTTATTTTCAATTATTTTCATAATTTCTTTTATTAACTCGAGCTTTAGTTTCTGAAAATCCTCTGAGGCGGAATAGTTATTAAAATAAGCTCCCATGCTGTCTTCATTAGCAAAGTTATTTAATAAACTAGGGTCTAACGTTATTTCAAAAAAATTATTGTACAAAGCATCAGCGTCCCCATAATTACAAGTAAAGTTTTTAGGCATTCTCGTCTCCAAATAGCGACTCTATACTACCGTTTTTACTCAAATATTCATCCAGATCCTTAAAGCCGTCTGGAGTAAATTTATAGGTAAAATTGACATCAAATAAACTAGAAGACTTAAATTTTTCCAAAACTCTCTTTGAGCTTATTTTCCCAGCTTCGTCATTATCAAACAATAAACATATATTGTTGGTGTACCTTGACAATATAACAAGCTGTCTATACGAAAATAAGGTTCCACAAGTAGCCACTACGTTCTTTAGGCCGTTTTGGTGAGCAGTAATTACATCAAAATATCCTTCTACTACAAATACTTGGTCCCTTGCTCTTATTTCTTGTACGGCACGGTCTAAACCAAATAAAAAAGAAGTTTTTGCGTAACTGCTATTACGGTATTTTGGTATTCCTAGCTCGTCCCGCTTATCTTCACTCAATAAAGTCCTACAACCTATAGCTACAACGTTTCCCTCTACGTTTCTAATGGGAATTACTACTGGGAACAATTTAAACGGGCTTTTATCAGCCTGCCAAATAATATTTTGTTTTTTTAATTCTTCTGGGTGTAAATACTTAAATAAAAGTCGCAGGTCTTTAGGAAAAGCTCCTAGTTTATAAGTTTCTATGGTGGAATCTTGTAAATTTCTAGACTTTAAATAAGAATAGGTGTTGGCGTCTTTGGTTAGAAGATCGTGACAAGCATAGGCTAGTTTATCGAAAAATAAAAGGCTCATTCGTCGTCGTTTGCAGCCACTTTCTTGCTAATTTCCATAATAGCTTGTTTCATAGCGGCGTGAACTTTTATAGCAGAGCCGCACACTTTACAAACCGTATTATTTTTTTTATCCAACACGACCTCTCGATTAGCTGAACACGCCGTACAAGCCATCATAAAAGCCTTCTTCTCATCAGTTCGTAATATTTGCCCGAAGCTTTTTAACATTCTTTTCATTGGTTCTGCTATGTTACTTATAGCCTTTCCACACTCCGTACAAATTACTTCCATTGTTTTGGTGTTTAGTAACGCATTAGACGCTTTTAAACAACCTTTATTATTGCAATTTATTAGTGACATCTCTACTCCTTTAGTTTTATAATACCCCAAATACTGTTAATTTATCTTTAATATTGGGTTCTGTTATTGATTCTTTGTGACTAAAACGTACAAAATACTGCACGTCGTTTGGATGCTGTTTTATTAGCTTGTTTTTAAGGCGGTCTCTATATTTTACGCCTTTTAGATTCTTTTTGGCACGATCTAGGTTTCCATTAAAAACTACTGGTCTGAAGTGTTGCTCTCCATCGTACTCTACAGCTAGTTTTAAGGCAGGAAACCACAAATCTATCTCTAGCTTGCGGTTGGTTTTTGGATTTCTTAGCCAGTCGAATCCCTTATAATTGAATAAAGCCGGCTGTTGGAGTAGACTTTCCAAAATATTTTGTAATTTTCTTTGGGTTTTTCTAAGTGAACACTCCGCACACCAATTATCATGATTTATTCCGTGATAACTAATGTTAAAAGTATGATTTTTTTCACATATAATTTCTAATTTTTGAGAAGTATTTATGTACTCTTTAGTTATTAATATTCCTCCTCTTTTCTCTACTTCAGATTTAATAAACTCATAAGAATGAGAAGATTTTTTAATAGCACAAGATTTACACCACATTCCTTGATTTATTCTACCATAATCTGTATAAAATGTATGCCCACTACCACAAATAATTTCTAACTCAGTTGATGCATTTTTATATCCTTTAGTTATTAAAATTCCGCCTCGCTTTTCCACTTCACTTTTAACAAAATCGTATGAATGTGCGATTCTTTCGCCTCGTACTATAATACTACACTGCTTGCACCATTCGCCGGACATAATGGAGTCAAATGTCTTATTAAAAGCATGTCCAACAGAACAAATAATAGATAATTTTTCTTTACAATTTGTATATTCTGTTGATACCAAAATACCACCTAGACTCTCTACTTTTTCTTTAACAAATTCAAACGAGTAAGCTAATTTTTTCCTAACTTTATTGATTCCGCATTCTTTACACCAATATCCTGCCCTAACGCTATCATAAGTTATATAAAAACTATGTTCGCTTGAGCATACAACATTTAATTTTGTTGAATCATTAATATATTCTTGTGATATTAACACTCCACCACGTTTTTCTATTTCGCTTTTTACAAAATCATATTTTAGTGCATATCTGTTTCTATTTCTTATATTAGAACATTCTTTACACCAATTGCCATGTTGTATACTTGCAAAATTTATTTTTATATTATGTTCACTACCACATATAATTTCTAATTTTTGACTATTTCCATGATATTCTTTGCTTAATAATTTTCCACCCAAGCTTTCTATTTTTTCTTTAACAAATTCATAAGTATGTTTTTTAGGCACTGTTAACTCTCTTCGGCAACTTCATCCTTTGTAGTATTTTCTATATTAATGTTGTTTTTTACCATTTTTTCTTTTGCTTCTTTAACTTTTTCCATTATATTCGCCTGAAGCTTTTCATCCAATAAAACTTCTGCTATCGCGTCTTTTCCGTTATATTTTGTACCGTCTAATTCGTAAGTCTTATTATTTGGACGCGAAATAATGCCGTATTTTACTCCCAACTCCCGTACCTCTATGTTTTTATTAACTATTCCTTTAGTGAAATCTATGGCGATTTCAGCGGTCCTCCAGGGTGCCGCTTTTTTGTTCTTATCAATTCTAGCCTTAATATGATGTCCTATAGTCTCCTCGCCGGCCTCAATTTTTGAATCTTTTCCTTGCATTTTAGCCAAGTGGACCATCTGAGCGCATGAATGTTTTAAAGTGGTTCCGCCGGGTGATTCCTCTGGATTTCCGTACATAATTCCGGGGCGTGTTCGGAGTTGGTTTATGCATATTAAAGTCACTCCCGTATCGGAAAGCATTGAGGTAATTTTCCTGAGCTCAGCAGGTAATGCGCGCGCGAGGAGGGCTATGTTATTTTTTCCGGGAGCGCTCGTTTCTTCCTGCGGCGGTTGCATTGCTGCTATGCTGTCTATAACGATTAAACCTAAACCCGTACCGCCGCTTTCTTTTTCTAAGTCCAATAAACCTTTTTTAGACTTTTCCGCCTCAGGTTTAGCACCAGGAACGCCTATAAGCCTTTCAAAAATATTTACTAGTCTATTTTCCCTATAAACAAAAAGCCTGTCCAGGTCAACTCCAAGTCCCGTAGCCCAATTAGCGTCAAAAGTAAACTCCGCGTCAACAAAGAACGCCCAATTTCGTGGATCTTTCTTTTGCCACTCCGCTATGGTAGTTAAACTTAAGAAAGTTTTACCAGAGGATTCAAAGCCGGCGTACTGAATAATATGTCCTCTAGGAATGCCCCAGATACCCAAAGCATCATCTAAAAGATAACTGCCAGTAGGTATTACGTCTACGAAAGTATACATATTCTCACTGCCAGCGAAAAGTCCCTGATCGCCGTGTTGTTTCTCTAATTGTCCCCAAATATCTTCCATACTTTTAGCCATTCTTACTCCCTTAAGTAGTTAAAACAAAAGTCAAAATTACTGTTTAAAACAAATTCTCTAATTGTATCAGGTGGAATTACGAACCCAGCATCGGTTAGAGGAATGCCAAGACACTGAGTTCTTTCCTCTTTGCAAAAATTTGTAATTAGCATATCAACGCCAGTTATTACTCCAAATAACTCACCGTCCGTAGTAAAAGCTCCTCCGCCACTGCTTCCATATACCACTCCACCACTTACTTCCCAAATTCTTATTTCTTTCGGATCTAGTCTTAGTTTAGAGCTTAGAGTGCCCTTTCTAATAGACCGAAACCTTAAATTTGGATTTGCGGCTACGTAAATGTCGTCTCCCGTCACAGGTTCGTCGTCGGCACCAACTATCTTTATGAAACCTATATTTTTAATAGGCGGCAAAACGAGTAAAGCTAAGTCGTTTTCAGGCTCAACTTCTAGGTCCAAAATAGGAAAAGTTTCAAAAGTAAATTCTTTAGTCTCGTTTAAATATAATACACCAACTGCCTGAGCTTTATCAGAAAAATCTAGTACGTGGAAAGCTGTCAAGACTAAAGTAAAAACCTCATCGGAATAAACTATTACTCCAGAAGCATTACCAACAGAGACCACCGAATATAATATTTTTAAAGGAATATGTTTGTGTTCTACGTATTTATTGAAAGCTACTTTTGTGCCTATAAATACAACTAAAGTCGCTATCCAGACTAATAATATGAGTTTAAGAATTTTTACCACTATTTATCCTTATTTCTAATTTGTTCTAATATAGTTCTTTCTTCAATTGAAATATTCTTTGGAATCTTTACTTTTATATTAACTATGTGATCTCCTTTTTCTATGCCTTTATTATTTAATTTAAGCATAGAATTGGGTTGAGTTCCTTGTGGTATTTTAAGATCAAATACTCCTTGGACGGTATCTACTTTTATAGTTGTTCCCAATATAGCGTCTAAATAGCTTAATTCCTCTTCGCTTTGTATATTAGCACCAAATCTTTTAAATTTGTGGTGTGAGCCTATTTTTAGTATTAAATATAAGTCACCATTTTCACCGCCCAAGTCACTCAAACAACCTTTTCCTGAAAGACGCATAGTTGTAGTTTCATCAACACCAGCTGGAATATTGACTTTTATGGTCTCATCTTTATTAATCGCCCCAGACCCGCGACAACTTGTGCATTTTTCAGTTATTTGATACCCCTGCCCACTACAAGAACTACAAGTACTCAGTATTTGCATAAACCCTTGTCGATGTCCAATTTTTCCTTTTCCAGCACAAGTTATACAGGTTTTAATAGAATTTGCATCTTTGGCTCCGTTACCATTACAAGAATTACAAGTTACAGAATAAGAAACTTTTACATTTTTGCTACAACCTTTTACCGCCTCCATAAAAGTTAGGTGAAGATTTTTTCGTATGTCTTCACCTTTTGTTCTCCTAGGGCGACCACCAAAAAAATCAAAACCGGCGTGTTTAAAGAAATCGTTTATAGGATCAGAATAATTCTCAAAGGAGGGATTTAGATCGCCATATTGATCGTACTTAGACCTTTTATCAGGATCACTTAATACTTCATAGGCCGCGGATATTTCTTTAAACTTTTCCTCAGCCTCTTTGTTGCCAGAATTACGATCTGGGTGGAATTCAAGGGCTAATTTACGATAAACGTTTTTTATCTTTTTTTGATCTGCGTTTTTTTCCACGCCTAATATTTCGTATGGATTCTTCATCAGTTCCTTTCTTTAACATTGAATTAATAGCAAAACCTAGGACTACCGAATCAACTATATCGTTGTGTTTATCAAAATTAAAATTTAATTCTTTTAATTTAAACTTTTTTATTGCCTGTTTGAAAGCCTTATCTTTAGA
>ERZ1292629.3340-Hain-H43-01um-R1-3340-length-12452-cov-24_pt1 | contig 12452 bp, 10 predicted proteins | sample MGYA00564399_ERZ1292629 | MGnify/ENA primary metagenome ERZ1292629 (study PRJEB36523, sample SAMEA6512636) | groundwater metagenome | collected 2019-01-08 | study: AquaDiva: Metagenomics assemblies of 32 groundwater samples | reverse complement strand
ACCGCCTAACCCTTGGTTGAATACCATTGCCAAGGAAACCTTGGACTTTCGGTGGTCTGGGCTTTCACCAGACTTGCGGTTACTCAGGCCAACATTCTCTCTTCTTTAAACTCCACCTTTGTTTACACGCAGGCTTCAATGCTTAAAGAATGCTTCCCTACCACGCCTCGTGCTACGCGCGAGGAAATCCTAAGCACTAAACTCTAAACTCTAAACAAATAATGTTTAGGATTTAGAATTTAGAATTTAGAATTTCCTTGTGCGGAGCACAAAGCATCCATGTCTTCGGTATTAAACTTTAGCCCCGGAAATCTTTGGCGCATTCTGCCTTTCTTTCCTCAAAAGAGGAAAGTTTGGACAGTGAGTTGTTACACACTCTTTAAAAGATAGCTACCTCTAAGCTAACTTCCTGCCTGTCGAGGGCAAAATACTTCCTTCATAACACTTAGTTTAATTTAGGGACCTTAGACGATGATCTGAGCTGTTACTCTTTTGACTACGGAGCTTAGCCCCCGTAGTCTAACTGCCTATGTTTAAAAATACGGTATTCGGAGTTTAGTTAGAAAACCTGGAGAAACTCCAAGGAATTCTATCTAGTGCTCTACCCCCGCATTTCACCATAGACGCCAGCCCCAAAGCTGTTTCGGGAAGAACCAGCTATTACCAAACTCGATTAGCTTTTCACTCCTTACCACAGGTCATCCCAAAGGATTGCACGCCTCACGGGTTCGGACCTCCCCTCGACTTTCGTCTTGGTTCATCCTGCCCATGGTAAGCTCGTCTGGCTTCGGGTCTTGAACATTCAGCAAACGCGCTATTAACACTCGCTTTCGCTGCGCCTTCGCCCCAAAAGGGCTTAGACAAGCTGAATAATCAAACTCGTTGGCTCGTTCTGCAAAAAGCACGCCGTCACAGCCACATCACGCTACGCGCGATGTGGAATTTCCAATTTCTAATTTTCAATTTTCAATCAATTTCTAAATTCTTTAATTTTCAATAATTTTCAATTTACTATTGACATATATAACTATATATGCTAACATTTAATTTATGTTTACCCCCACCTATTCCAAGGAGAAATCATGAAAAAGGTGTACGAGGACAAGAACTTTCTTGTCCAGAAAGACGAGGACGGGGACTTACTGGTCTCCAGTAGAACTCCGTACTCTGAAGGTGTTTCCCTCGAGCTCTCCGTTGCAATTCCGAGTTGCATTACGGTGATTTGTGGGAAAAACTCTGTGATTGGCGAGCCTCGTGACGGAGATAGAATCTTCGTCGGCAAGAAACTCGCGTAAGAATCACAAACAGATTTCGCCCAGGGCGCCCGAATCAAGTACGGCGCCATTTTTTATTTGAGAATTTAGTAATTTTAGCATTGATTGAAAATTGGTCATTGAGAATTGGGCATTCCCATCACATGCAATGTGATGTGGCCGCTCCGACTCTTTGTAAGCAAATGGTTTCAGGTACTATTTCACCGGGGTCATCCCCCTACTTTTCACCTTTCCCTCACGGTACTGGTTCACTATCGGTGATATTGAATATTTAGCTTTGGCCGATAGTTCGGCCTGTTTCCTGCCAGGTTATCATTCCCGACAGTACTCAAGATATCTAACAAGGAGCGTAAAAGAATTTTTAAATACAGGGCTATTACCTTCTATGGCGCCCCTTTCCAGGGTGCTTCTTCTAAAACTTTTACCTAAATGCTCTCCCTCGGCAAACATTACCGCGCTCTGCGCGGAAACTCTAAATTCTAATTTCTAAACTCTAAACACATATTGTTTAGGATTTAGTATTTTGGATTTAGAATTTCTGTGCAAAGCACAGTAGTGCTCCCGACGTTAAACTCTTACAACCCCAATATTAAAAAATATTGGTTTGAGCTGTTCCCTTTTCGCTCGCCACTACTAAGGGAATGCGAAAATTCATAATCTCTCTTCAAGAATTCTCTTAACCCTGCCACGTAATAATTTTCGTTATGAAAATTAAAGATTTGAAGACGAAAAATCAGAAAATTGAGAAGGTTTATACTATGTATAAGCCGACGAAATTTTATGATTTTGTAGTCCAAATATTTAATTTGCAATAGATTAATTATTACGCGGCAGGGTTATATAAACAAGAGAGAATATAAATTTTCATTGTTTTCTTTTCCTCTGGCTACTGAGATGTTTCACTTCACCAGGTGCGCTACTCTATCTTGCGACAGAGTTGAATTTGTATTAACAAAAACGGGTTTCCCCATTCGGAAATCTCCGGATCAAAGGTTGCTAGCCACCTCCCCGAAGCTTATCGCAGGCACGCCACGTCCTTCATAGCTTCAATATCCCAAGGCATCCGCCATTTGCATATAACCTAATTTTTTGCGTAAGTGATAGATACAGATTTTATGTATCTTTGCCAGTTAAATATGTAAATCATATTTAACGGGTTCAACTTATATTTTATTGTATGCTTTATTACCTACATTCTGATTAAACAAGACCCCTCATTTAATCAGGGTTGCCCGGTTATACAACCGAGCATAGATTTTCAAAGTGCTTGATTAAATAAAAAACCGCTAATTGAAGCGGTCGTGCTGAAAAATTAAAAATTCAGATTTTTATCCGCTTCATTTTTTAATAGTGGTTTCTAAATTATTTATCATGTACTTTGTATCTTATTAAATTAATATACCCTTGTCAATAGGTAATTTATTATAAACAAAAAGACGCTATACGTACGCGTCTTTTTGTCTGCCTGCCAATAGGCAAACATTTATTTTATTTCTTATCTTTCTTTAATTTTTTTATGCATGTCTTGCAAAATTGCTCCAGCAACGTCTTTTCCGCCAAGCCCGATTGCTAAGCCAAGACCAAGTGCTAATGTTCCTACGATTCCATAAACTATGCTGGTGTATAAAACTTTGACCAAATCGCTGCTTGGTAAAAGTTGGTCCAATATCAAGAATATCGTGAATATCCAAATTGCCCATTTAACAATTGAAGCTGCCATATACCCATGGCCGACTTTCATTCTTTCTACGGTCACTCTGACTAATTTTTCTACTATGTCAGAGATAATTACCGCAGCCACAAAAATTAATGCGGCTCCAATAACACTCGGCAGATAATCCAAAACATTATTCAAAAAGCCGGCGAATTGAGTCAATCTAAGAATATCTACCGCTATTAACAAGGACACCATAACAAAAACCCATTTGAAAATAGCTCCAATAAAGCCAGATGGATCTACGTCTATTCTTGCTCTTTGCAGGGCTGTTTTCCATCCTTCTTTTTCAAATAGTTTGTTAAATTTTACGCTCTTTAATATTTCGGTTACTAATTTGCCAATTCCGACTGAAATTAAATAACCAATAACAAAAACTACTATTGCCAACAAAAGATTAGCAACGAATGCCACTAATCCTTGTAGAAATGGCTGAATAATTGCTACCGACCAATCAACATATGTCATAATTTTTTAATTAATTTTAATTGATTTAATTGCTTTTTATCGACCTTTTGGTTAAAGCGCCTTAAAAACCAACGATTAAACGATCTATTATATTATTATTTCTTTATTAAAAAAGTAAATCAAGCCCTACCCTGTGGATAAGTATTTCCCCCATTCTTTCGGCAGTGATATTGATAACTTTATTTCTTTGTCTTCGGTCGCTGTTTTAAAATAAATCGCTGTGGCAGACAAAGCAATTATATTTTTATTTTCCCATTTTTCTCCGCCATATTTTACATCGCCCAATATCGGAAGACTAACTAAAGACAACTGCGCCCTTATCTGGTGAAATTTTCCTGTTTCTAATTGTATTTTTAATAATGAATACTTATCATTTGAAGAAACCACTTCGTAATATAAAAACGACTCTTTCCCGCCCAAAGATTTTTCAGCTTTTAGGGTTTTTTTATCTTTTGCTAAAAAATTATTTAACACTCCCCTGTTCTCTTTCGGTCTACCGATAACTATTGCCTGATATATTTTTTCTATTTCGTGATTGCGAAATTGTTCTGATAACCTTGAAGCTCCTTTGCTGGTTTTGGCGAATAAAACAATTCCCGAAACCGGCCTGTCTAACCTGTGCACTAAACCTAAAAAAACATTCCCCGGTTTTTTATATTTTTCTTTTAAATACTTTTTAACCATATCCATTAAAGATTCTTCGCCCGAACTATCGCCCTGCGTTAAAACCCCAGCCGGCTTTAAAACCGCAACTATATGATTGTCTTCGTATAACACTTTTACTATTGACATATATTTATATTGTGATAAAATATATTATTAATTCCTGTTCGTATGAATGGGTCGTCCCGACTATGTCGTGGGTAAGAAGGCTGGGTTCTGCCTTATCAGAAACGAACTGAGTTCTTTCAAGAAAGGGGTGCCGTATGGCTACCCACGGGTTTGAAATCGTTGGCGGTCCCAGTAAATTCGATTTGATGCTCGGGTTATTCGACGGAACTTGTGCAAATCCTCGCCATGTTAACTTTGTAATAACAGACGTACGGCAACCGAGTTGCGATGGAAACCTTGTTAAGCGGAGTTTCCAGGGAGGATGGGTCCAGCGAGAGCTGGTTGTTCACCGCCTACACCGGAGAAAAACTCGTTTCGGCTAAGGGATACTTTTCGACGAAGACCCGTCACGGTTGGCTCGAACTCCCTGTCTGATTTTCCGCACATGCTCCACAGAATTACTTCGGTAATTCGTGGGGCTTTTTTTATAAAATTTTAAAATATAAAATTGACCGAATTAATATAAAAGAATAAAATAAAATAAGTTTTGTTCCATAGAGGAGGCTTTATCAATGACAGAGCTATTAGTTTCTTGCTCTAAAATTATTTCTGTAACGTGCCGATGCGGAAGAAGCTATCCGTTTTGGGCAACTTCTCGCGCCAGAAAAATTAGCAATAAGGAAAAACTGAAGGCTGGCTGGAGGCCGGTAAAAATAAAATTTTTATTTTTGTTCTTTAAAAAAATAATGATTTGTCCCACCTGCGCAATTGAAAAAAATTTCCCCGATTCTTAATAACAATATATGGTGCTCGCCGCCATTTAGCGACTCGCGTCGCTTTTTTTTGCTCCATTTTTTTACTCCATTAGCAATCGCTTTATTCTATCCGCCTCGTCTTCTATTATTGGTCCCTCGTATTCTCCACTGTGGGCGTGAACGCCTTTGTAAATCGGCGCTTTTTGATCTAGGTGTAAATTAAAAATTAATTTATCTCCCGCTTCTTTTAAATAAATATGAAACCGCGGATAATTTTGGTAAGTTAATTTTCTGACCATACTAAATTTATTATAATCCGTAGTGTCTATATTTATATAGCCAATCTGATGCGCTAAATTTACAATATTTTCTTTTAAATTTTTTATAACAAATTCCATAATATCCGTGCTTAAATTCAATAACCCATTCGACTCGCTTCGCTCACTCAGGGTCGTTGAGTTTAACGTTTAACCATGTTTAAACTCAACGACATCTCCGTCTTTTACGATATATTCTTTTCCTTCCGTACGGATTTTTCCGAGCTCGCGGGCCTTTGTATAACTTCCTGAATCCAATAAGTCTTTCCAAAAGACAACTTCGGCTTTCACAAATTTATTTTCAAAATCAGTATGTATGGTGGCTCCGGTTTTTGGCGCCAAGTCTCCTTTTTTTATTGTCCAGGCCCGCGTCTCGTCTTCGCCGGTTGTTAAAAAAGTTATTAAATTTAAAAGTTCGTATGATTTCTTAATCAAAATGTCTGTTTCTGAATCTGTCGGCAAACCCAACCCTGCTCTTTCCTGACCCAAAAGCCCCTCTGATTCATACTCTGAAATTACGTCCACAATTAAATAATTTTTTAAAATATCTTTCACTCCCCCGCTTACGTCTTCTTCTTTGCCGTTTAACAAATATAATCTGGGTTTAAAAGTGAGCAGCTGAAAACTGTTTAAAATTATTTTTTCATCTTCTGTCCACGTTTCTGTAATCAAAACTTTTTCTTGGCTCAAAAATTCTTTTGCTTTTTGCAAAACCGCCATCTCTTTTATGGCTTCTTTTTTATTTTGCCTTACGTCGCCCTGCAAGCCATCAATTCTTTTATTTACTGTTTCTAAATCTTTTAAAATTAATTCAATATCCAAAATTTCTTTTTCTTTTAATGGATTGACCTCGTTTTGCGTGTTTACAATATCTGAATTTTTGAAAGCGCGCAAAACATATAAAACCGCATCTACTTCACGAATATGCGACAAAAATTTATTTCCCAAACCCTCGCCCTGACTGGCTCCCTTTACCAAGCCGGCAATATCAACAAAATCAACCGTAGCGTAAATTTTCTTTTTTGATTTTGACAAATCGGCTAATTTATCAACTCTTTCATCCGGAACCAAAACAACCCCGACATTCGGGTCAATGGTGCAAAAAGGATAATTGGCGATATCTACTTCCTTTTTTGTTAAAGTTTTAAACAATGTGGATTTCCCGACATTCGGAAGCCCCACAATTCCGATGGATAGTGACATATTTTACTTGTATTTATCGTCGTATGTAGCGTAGGAAATGACTAATTCCTCGCCCTTTTTGATTTTTCTTAAAGTAATAAAAGTCAACCCCCCGTCAATTGTTTTTATATTTGGCTTTTCTGAATTGTTAACATAAAAAGACATATCCATTGTATTCAAACCCAACCTTGGGATATAAACTGTTTTGTCTTTTTCTATAACAAAAAAACTGTCAATCATTTTTAATATTTCTTTATCTAAACCTTTTAAATCAAACAATTTTAATTCATACCACTTTTGATTTACAATTCCTTTAAATGGATTTATATTTTTTGGGATATCTCTGATAGCAAAAACGCCCACCCCTTCTATTTTTGAGGGTTTTAATCTGCAATAAGTATTTTTTAGACAATTTAAAATATCTTTTTTTGTCGCCATAAATTATTTATAACTGCTTTACAATATAAAGTGTATAATTTATTATTAACAATATCAATGGTCGACGGAAATTAATAAAAAAAATACTCTTATGAATAAAAAAATTATCATTCCAACAGTTATTGTCGGCATTGTCGCGCTGATAATTATTTTCGCGATAAACAATAAAAATTATGCTCCAGAAGCTGGAATAGTCAATAATATTGAAAACACTATACCAACCGCAACAGAAAATAATAAAGAGCAGGCGGTAAAAGAGTTTACTATGGATTCTTTTTATGAAATAGTTGACGGCCAGCCAAAGCCGCAATTTTCTTTGAAAGAAATTACGGTTGAAAAAGGAGATTTGGTAAGAATCAAAATTACTGTAACTAAGGGCGCGCACGATTTTAAAATTGATGAATATAACGTATATGCCGATACGCAATTAAATCAAGAATCCATAGTTGAATTTACAGCCGATAAAGCCGGTGAATTTATTTATTACTGCGCCAAGCCGGGACACAGACAAAACGGACAATGGGGAACGCTTAAAGTGCTTGATAAATAGTCATTTATGAAGACAAAAACAAAGGCAAAAGCAATAATAATGACTATATTCATTATTTTGATTTTTTATTTTATTGTTTTCGTCAAAATAGTTTTTAATTTTGGCAGTTTTCAAAATTTGAAAATTGCTGAAATTTTTTATTTGCTCGGAAAATTGGCGGGGCTTATGGGGTTCTTATTTCTTTCATTGTTAATATTTTCAGGAGACACGGCAAGGTTTTTTGATAAATTTTTTGGAATAGACAAAATAATAAAATTTCAGAGAAAATTCGCGACAACAACCGCAATTTTTGTTTCACTGCACCCTATTTTTTTTATTTTATCCAGTAAATTAATATTGCCATACATAATTCCAGACTTTTCAGTTATTCCTTTGGCCTTGGGAATAATATCTTTCTATATTTTTACGGTTGTGATAATTGCCTCTAAAATATATAAAAGAATTTCCTATGGCGCTTGGCAATTTATTCATATTCTTACTTATATTCTTTTCTTTTTTGTTTTGTATCATGCTTTTAATTGGGGCTTTGATTCCGGCAATTGGTTCATGAGGATTATTTACTCAATATTGCTTATAGCGATAATTATCGGAATAATTTATCGGACCGGTTATAAGATAAAACAAAAATATGCGGGAAAATTCTATGTTCAGGATATTAAAAACGAAACCAGAGACGCATTTACGCTGACATTAAAACCGGAAAAAAAGCTTTTATTTAAGGCGGGACAATTTTGTTTTTTAAGATTAAATAAAAACAAACTGTATGCCAGACATCCTTTTACCATATCAAACTCGCCAAAAAAAGAAGAGCTTTGTTTTACAATAAAACTTGCGGGGAAATTTACAAAAGCCCTGTCTGAATTGAAAAAAGGCGAAGAGGTAATTATAGACGGACCTTTCGGGATTTTTACGATAGAAGATCTCGGCAAAGACCTTGTTTTTATTGCCGGAGGAGTCGGCATAACCCCCTTTATGAGTATTATTAAGGACAGAATGGAAGATAATAATACCCAAAACATTGTTTTACTGTACGGTTCAAAAACAAAAGAGGATATAATTTATGCGGAACAGTTAAATAGCATAAAAAAAGATTGGTTTAAAAAAGTCTATATTTTGAGTGATGATTATTCTTTTTTTAAAACATATGAATACGAAACAGGATATATCAATAAAGAAATTATAAAAAAATATGTAAAAAATATAAATAATTCATTGTTCTATATTTGCGGCCCGGAGCTTATGAAAAATAATTTGAAAAAAATATTAAATAAATTAGGCGTAAATAAGCAAAATATTAAAATTGAAGATTTCTTTTGGTAATTATGTGTATTGGTGGGATATTCTAAACTTTGCGCGAAATTTCTTTGAGCGAAATTGACACTCCGCCCCGCCGCCGCTCGCTCCGCTCGCGTGCCTCGCAGAAAAATTTCCTTTGCTTTTTTGATTTTGCGCGCGCCGATTTTTTTCTTCTAAAAGGAAAAGGAAATTTTTCTGCTTGGCTCTGCTCTGAACGAGCAGGGCGGCGGGGCTTCGCTTCGGCTCGGGCGCGGCGGAATTCCCCCCACGCCCCCCTTCCGCCGCGCCCTCGCTTCTGACGGCGATTTTTTCGGCGGGCTTTTACTTTAATTTTACCATTGGTAAAATATAATCTACAAAAGGTCTGGATTTGGCAATACTATCTAATGTACCATTTTGCGATTTTAAAAAATTACTCGAGGAATCTAAAACAAATTTAATCGTATTGTTTATAATCTTTTTGTTAATCTTTTTTATGTTTAAGTCAATAATATCTTTAATTTGATAATCTTTTTTCTTGGTTGCATACATAATTGTAATCATCGCGATATGAAATCGAAAATTAGTTTTTTCTGGCACAGTAAATTTTTTATCTCTACCCCTAAGATAATCTTCAACTTTTTTCATCACTTTGGCAATGTTTAAATACACTCGAATATCTACAGAGGGATTAAAAACCTTTTTATAATCATCATCCTTTTTTATAATTGATGTTGGGCGCCCTCTTGCTATATGTGGCTCTTTCAATAAAATTGCCGTAATAGATTGTGCTAAATATGGAATACCGACAATTTTATCCGTAGGTTTCCCTATGTTTTTATAATAATTTTTCCTTCTATCATAATACCAACCATCTTTTTTGAAAAAATCTTCTAAATCTCTTTGCATAACATCTGTTGCCCTCAATTGGGTATCTGGAATTCTCGTTTGGAAATTTGTAGCCTTGATTATATTGTCTCTCACCGCAAGATCATCGGTGATAATTATTTTTACCAAAAGAGAATTTTTATTTTTCTCTTTTGATAAATCTTTTTTAGCATGCAAATAATCATAGATACATCTTGTGGTTTGTAAGCCATTAACTATTTGTACATCGTCCAATGTAATGGTTTTCCCCGCCGCACTGGCCTTCTTAGCAATAAGAGTAATGCCATTGTTAAGCCACCAAAAATCAGTTTTTCTCTCAGATTCCAATGTTTTTTTAATATCTTTATTAACCTCTACTTCACCTTGATAATCTCTGACATTTGATTCAAAGATGTATTTCCTTAGATTTTTCAAATCGTCCGTGACGAAATTATAGTAATTTACTAAATCGCACAGTACCGCATAGTCATTTTCTCCCTTAGAGAAACTTTCTGTAAATTCCAATTGAAGCGTGTATGTTTTTTCGGTGCGAAAAGATTCCAAGAGTTCTCTCGCTCCAAAAAATTTTACCTCTACATTACTACCTCCTAATAATTTTTTTGTTTTATCCTCAAGTTTTTTTGCTTTATTTTTAACTTTCAAATGAATACCAGCGGTGCTTCCTTTGGTTGCATGGAAAAAAGAAACATTGATTTTTGGATATTTAGACGCCAGACCGGTATAAATATCTCTAAATATGCCAGCTTTCTCAATTACGCTAACATTATAAAAATTTTTCAATTGTTCCATATCCTTTGTTAAATCAAAAATGCTGGAAATTGTATCGGAAAGCTTATCAAATACTTCTTCATTGAAAGATTTTGACTCTGTGGCCTGAACAATAAATAAATCAATAGTGGGATTCTTTTTAATTTCGTCTTTATTGATTTCTTTTTCTAAAATTAAATTATCATTCAAAAAGATAAAAAAACCGTCTATGCCACCATCATCTCCACCTCCGGTTTTCCCAGATTTTATTTCATCATTTGATAAATCAAAATTTTTCAACAATTGCTCAAAAGTAAAAAATTCAAAAAAATCTGATTGTGAAACACCACCAGTTTTTTGCTGACCCAATATTGTATTTAAAAGTATAATGTCGTTGTCGCTCATACTATTTATACCAAAACAAATTCTTTTTAGCACTCTGTTTAAATTTTTGAAGTTTTATAAAATTCGCAGTTCAAAACGATTTACTTTTGCTTCTTTCCGTAGAATAAAAAGTGCTTCTTTTTGAGAATTTGAAAGATTACTCTCTGAAAAATGATCTTCAACTGTTAATTTTAATACCGCGACGGAATTATATTTTTTATTATCAATTTTTACATCTTCTAAATTTGTAAATAAAATCATTTTTAATAATCCGTCTTTTATATCTTCCAAAGACGGCAGAGAATTATTTTTGCTGTGCTTGCCTTCAATTAGAAAAACATTATTTCCTTTGACTTCGGCTTCGTCCGAAGTGAAATAATAATAACCGCCTAAATAATTTTGTATTGTGATTATTGCTTTTGTTCCCGATAAATTTTCTTTTGGTTGGATAGTTAATCGTTCTCGTCTTTGGGCTTTTTCTGCTAACATTCGCGACAGTTTCATAAACTCATCTTTGCCTTTCAAAAGCTCAGTAATCCTTTTTTCCGCAGTTTGTCGTGAGTGCATTTCTACTTTTAATTTTTTGGAAATTTTAGCGTAAGCTTTCAACGCCTTTTCCCCGATTTGTCCAACTTTATCAACATGAGCAAGATTCCAATGTAGAGCGTCCGATTGATAAGAAAGAATGTTTTTAATTTGTTCTCTGATGTAATCAATATCAAAACGCTGATTTGTAATTTTGTGCCTGTATCTTGTGCTTCTTTTGGCGTCGCTATAATAAGCAATAATTACATAAACCCCCAATAAACTCATTAACGAAACAGTATCCCATTGCAAAAAATCTCTGTCGCCCTCTTTTCCTTCATCTTTTACAACTGGGATTATTGTTATTTTTTTGCCCGAAAAACCCAAAGTGTCATAAACTCTTGTGTAGGGATAGGAGCGAGTGCGCTTTGCCGAAACCCACCAACTTATAGCGACCTTATTTTCTTTATTGATATTAAGAATAAAAGAGGCGCAGGAAGCCAAAGCCTTTTCTAAATCCTTGAAGTTAAAAAGTTTTAACTCTCGGCAAAGAAGTGGATTATATTTTATGCCTTTAATTTTAGCTAATATGTCCATATTTTCCTGCTTTACGATTGATAATTTCTAATTTGTCGTTTTGATCTGTAAAAAAAGTATTTTGACCGCCATCAAAACCTAACTTTTTTTTGATAACTGGAACGAGCGATTTTTTTATTTCAATGCCAATGCTATTTCTTTCTAATTCACGCGCTTTTTTCATCGTTGTGCCGCTACCGACAAATGGGTCCAATACGGTTTCGCCTTTGTAAGAAAAAAGTTTAATTGCGCGATATGGTAATTCTTCAGGAAAAGCCGCGATGCCCTTTTCCAATGGCGAGCCGGGCATTACATTATTCATTTCCCAAAGTGTCATATACCATTTTTTACTTAAAAATTCTTTTTTATCAACTTTTGAAGCTTCGCGAACTTCTTTAGAAATTGAATGATAATTAAATTTACCCTTTTGAAAAATAATAATGTTTTCAAGTAAATTATCAGGATAAAAATACATCGGATAAGGATTTTGAAGCATTACTCCGCTACGGCGACTAATTCTCAAATATCCATCAGGTTTTTTCCAAACAATTCTATCTCTATATCTAAAACCGGCTTCTTGAAAAATTT
>ERZ1292629.3338-Hain-H43-01um-R1-3338-length-12456-cov-6_pt1 | contig 12456 bp, 9 predicted proteins | sample MGYA00564399_ERZ1292629 | MGnify/ENA primary metagenome ERZ1292629 (study PRJEB36523, sample SAMEA6512636) | groundwater metagenome | collected 2019-01-08 | study: AquaDiva: Metagenomics assemblies of 32 groundwater samples | reverse complement strand
AATTAGTTGATAATCCTAAAGACGTCAAAGTTGAAAGAAAAGTTGACGAAATGGGTGTCTTGCTTTCTTTGAAAGTAAACCCAGAAGATATGGGCCAAATCATAGGAAGAGAAGGATCAACTGCCAAGGCAATCAGGAATTTAGTCCGCATAGTCGGATTAAAGAACCACGCCAGAGTGAACCTCAAAATTGAGGAACCGGAAGGCGGACGTGCTCCAAGAGCTGAGAGAAAAACATCCTCAGAAGATATAGAAAACATTTCTCTGTAATTTACAGAAAAACAAAAAAGCGTTATGATAAATCAACGCTTTTTTGTTTCATAACCTATGATAAAATTTGACGTAATAACAATTTTTCCGGAAATTTTTAAGTCCTATTTGGGCGAGAGTTTGGTTGCAAGGGCGCAGAAAAAGAAATTTATAAAAGTAAATCTGTATAATTTAAGAAAATGGGCAAAGGGCCCGCATAAACAAGTTGATGACAGGCCTTTTGGCGGGGGATTGGGAATGGTTTTAAAAGTAGAGCCGATTTATAAGGCAGTAAAGCAAATAAAGAAAAATAAAAAAACGAAAGTGATACTTTTCACGCCTCGGGGAAAAAAGTTTGACCAAAAATTAGCTTACAAATTGTCAAAGCAAGACCAGCTCATTTTTATTTGCGGAAGATATGAAGGAGTTGACGAAAGAGTGGCGCAAAAAATCGCGGACATGGAAATTTCAATTGGCGACTATGATTTGATGGGCGGAGAATTAGCGGCAATGGTGGCAATTGAAACAATTTCAAGATTGATTCCCGGTGTCTTGGGAAAACCGCAATTGTTAAAAGAGAGAATCACTAAATCCGGCGGATTTTTAGAATATGCGCAATATACGCGTCCCGAAGTTTTTGAACCCGCAAAAGGCAAAAATTGGCGGGTTCCAAAAGTTTTGCTTTCAGGCGACCACAAAAAAATAGACGAATGGAAGAAAGCCCGTTCAAAGCTTATTGAATAAAGGCAAAATTTGTGATAATATTTTTAATATGAAGTAGGGCAGGTGGCGGAGCAGCTAACGCACTAGACTGTAAATCTAGCGGTCACTGACCTTCGGGGGTGCAAGTCCCTCCCTGCCCACAAGATGTGTTAGACTATATATTTGTATAGATAGAGGTTGAACATATAATAGCAATAGTTTATAATGAATTAATCTATTGTTATTATGAAAAACTTAACATCAAAAAAACTTAAAACTCTTTACTTAAAAGAGAAAAAATCCGCAGCGGATATTGCGAAAATATTCAAATGTTCTGAGCGGGGGATAAATTATTGGATCGAAAAATATAATATTCCGAAGAGAACCATCAGCGAAGCTATTTATGTAAAAAATAATCCCGATGGAGACCCCTTTAATATAAAAAAAGATTTGAATATAAATGAACAAAATTTATTAGGAATGGGATTGGGACTTTTTTGGGGCGAGGGGAATAAAAAAAGTAAAACCGCTGTGCGATTAGGTAATTCTGATCCAAAACTCATAAGAGTTTTTCGCGAATTCCTGATTAAAATTTGTCGCATCAAAGAAGAAAGGATTAAATATAATTTACTTTTATTTAATGATGCAGACAAAAAGAAGGCAGTTAATTTTTGGAAGAAAGAATTAGGATATGTAAAAAACAGAATAGGTTCGATCACTTCTTTACGGCCCAGAGGTACCGGCAATTATAAAAATAAAAGTATGACAGGAGTTCTTATGATTGAATTTAACAATATTAAGCTTAAAAAAGAAATAGATAAGATGCTGGATAATAATATAAAAAGATTTTTAAAGTCGCCAGGATAGCTTAGTCGGTTAAAGCACGTCATTGGTAATGACGAGAGCGGCGGTTCGATTCCGCCTCCTGGCTCATATTATTAAATTTAAATGTTATGGCTCAGAAAAAACCATTTATAAAATTTCAGTGCAGTGTTTGTAAAAAAGTAAATTATTTTACAAAAAAAACAAAAAAAACAGCTGAAAGCAAATTAGAGCTGTCAAAATTCTGCAAATGGTGCAAAAAACACACTCTGCATAAAGAAGGTCGTAAAGGATAAGGCAGACATTTGTGAGGAGAGTAAGAGGAGAAAAGGGGCCGTTGTTTAGGTCTCTTTTTGATTACAGATTGAAATTTTATGAATAATGTATTAGTATCATCTTACCCCATAAGAAGTTGTTGACAGGAATTTTTGGTGCTATAATTAAAAAAGAAAAAACTATGAACGAGCAAAGTAGGGAAAAATTTTTAAGGGCTTTTGCTAATCTCCCCCTTAATACTCGTAAGGAAATTATCCTCGTTTTAGAAAAGCAGCCCATTACATGGGAGGTTGCTTATTTTGAGATAAAAAATAATACCCCGATAAGTGAAAAGATTTTACAAAAATTAGAAGAATTGGGTTTAATATAATTATGGCCGAAGAACCAAAAAAGGAAGAAAAAATAATTTCGGATGATTTAAAAGATTTAGTAATAGAGAGATTAGATATCCTGCCTCCGGACTTGGCATTTTTTATTGGTTCAGAGGGAAAAAAATTTAGTAAAAAAGAACTCATTGAAAGCGTAAGGAGGGGGGACGAAGTTGGGAGACAGGTTGTTGAAATGGAAATGTCGTTCTTAAAAGCATTAAAAGATGGGGTTTTATTGGAGGAAATTCTATCTTCCGACCAGCAGTAAGGGTTATGAATAATAACTTACTAATTACGAGACCCGAGAACGATGACGCCACTTATTATTTATCTAAATGGACAGAAAAGTTGATTAAGGAGGTTGGCGGTAAGGGGTTGAAGATTATTGATCTTTGGAGAAAAAAGGCAAATCGAGAAAGATTTATAGGAACTGTCAAGAAAAGTAATCCTAAGCTATTGTTTTTAAATGGCCATGGAAATGAAGATAACGTCGGCGGTCATGAACAAGAACCCATTTTGACGCCAGAGGATAAAAGCGTTGTCGATAACAAGATTATATACGCCCGTTCTTGCAGATCTGGAAAAATACTTGGTAATATTTTAACTAATCAGAATGGGGCTACCTATTTGGGATACAAAGAAGACTTTTGGCTTGGCTACCGCCCCGAAAAAATTTCTAAACCGCTTGAGGATGATCGAGCGGCTTTATTTTTAGAACCATCTAACTATGTAATTCAGTCCTTATTAAAGGGGCATTCGGCTAAAGATGCTAATAAAAGATCAAAGATTTTATTTGCAAAGAATATAGAAAAACTATTGGCAGATGGTCCTACTAACGAAAATTATGGTTATAGGGCGGCCTTACTGTGGGATATGGCGAATCAAGTTTGCCTGGGGAATCAAGATGCCACATTTTAGGTTTATCTTGCCTTGCCCTTAACGACCTACATCACACAAAGAAGGTCGCAAGTAGGCAAATAGGAAATCAGTATTTGCCTGAAATTTGAGCTGATAAAATTTGGAGTTTTCCAGCTTGACTTCCACGGCATTAGGGTGTATTTTTTAAATAACTCATAGCAACTTCGCTGTGGGCTTTCTTTGACAAGGAGGAAGCGATGACTATCAGAGAATTGGTTGAGAGGTTTTGTGTTCAGAAGCTTGCCAGCATTCTGTATGAGTGCTTGGCGTTTTCGGATGCCGACAGGGCGGAGACCGACTGGTTGACAGCGGAGCGTTACGTTAAGGATAATCCGCAACTCGTTGACCATGTTCTCCGTACTTTTATGTTTCAGGGAAAGACCCACGTCCAAATTACTGGCGCCACGCCAGTTGAGGACGTGTCGTCTGATATCAGCTACGAAACGTTCGTTCAGGGGTGTGGCAGGACTGTTTGGGATTATCTGTACCAACCGTTCAGGAAGCACTCGGAACTTCCATACCACGACCCTTACAAGCCCCACTACACTTACATTCGTTTCGGTTAGTAGCGGGAAGGTTTCCAAATTCGGAAGGGTGCACCTGATTTAGTAAGGATAAAACAAGCCCGATGAAGAGCACAATGCCATTGGAGAACCCAATGGCTTTTTTCTTGCAAAACATTTTTAAAGAGGCTCACCGCCCTTTTTTGTTTGACTTTGTATCTGTATTTTATTAACCTACAAAATAACAGCACCTTAACATAAAGGAGCCAACCAATGGCACAGCAAGATGAGTTTTTCTTTATTGAACGAGAAAATATGCCTTGTCAGTATGAGCTTTCGTGGGACGAAAAAACTCCCGCGATAGTGATAAGAATGCACAGAGATTTTATTGAGGGATGTTCTGTCTCATCAGAAGCTCCGCTGATTTCTCATTTTTTGGCGGAGTTTGGATTCTCTGTGTTTGATTGCTTCAAAGCAAATCTTTTCGGAGAACAGATTTTCGGCTTTGACGGGGCATTCCAAAAAGTCGGAGAAAAAAAAGATTTCATAATTTTTGAGGCAAGGATTCCGCAGGTGGAGAAGCAACTAAATGAAGCTTGCCACGAATGCGATGGCTCAAAACAAGACAAAAGTCTTGAAGGAGAAAAATGCCTGTACTGCAAAGGCACGGGCAGAGAGATGGTTATGGATTGGAGGTCTGTATATGCCATTTCGGCAACCTTCACGGTATTTTTTGCATTAGCATCATTGAGGCATTGCAAAAAAGACAAGACCTCTTGTGCCTTTCCTCAATTGATTACTGTTGAAACGATAACAGAGAAAAAACAACACGGAGGAAGTTTGGATGGAGTTTACAGTATTCCTTTGGCTGGTTTTTTATCATCGCTTGGGCCGAACACAGAAATAGCTGAAATGACCGAGGCAATGGTCGGAGCTTGGGGTAAGATGTTCGGTGAAATTGATAAATACCAAAGGTATAGCTTTTGGGCAAAAGTAGCTTACAAGAATGGATGGCTTAACGTGAGCTGTCCTGGCGATGCTTGTGGTCTGCATCCAGCAGATAGTATGGGGCCAACACTAGGCGAAGGATATAAATTCTCCTGCCACAATGTTGACAGCCCTATGCAGCAGATATCTCTTTTGGCTGGTTTAGCCGCTCTTTGCGACAAAGCCAGAAAAGGAATCAAAAGTTGTTGAGTGCCATAGCGGAGGTTAACCCTTCGCTTTTTTATTGCTCTCGGCTGGGTGGAATTTATTATTGCTTCTTGGTGTGACGAAAAACCCGAGCCAGCGGCTCGGGTTTTAATTTTTTTCAAATATGTTATAATAAAATATATTTTATGGAAAAAGTTGAGCCGATTTTTATCAATAAAAGTTCAAAAAACGGAGTTTTAATGCTCCACGGATTTTCCAGCACGCCAAGGCAGTTTCGCGAGCTTGGAGATTATCTGGCTGACAGAGATTTTAATGTGTCAGCTCCCTTGCTGGCCGGCCATGGAACGACGATAGAAGACTTTATGAAAACTTCGCCCAATGACTGGACAAAGTCAGTAATGGACGGATATTTGAAATTAAAAAATATATCTGAAAAAGTTTTTATAATCGGCAATTCTTTTGGTTCAAATTTGGGATTATGGCTGGTAAAAGAGTCAAACAACGAACCTGCGGGAATTGTCGCCTTGGGCGCTCCTATTTTTTTAAGGTATCACAACTTTATAAAATTCCGGCTTTTTGCATACGGCAGATTCAGAAAATATTATAAAAAACCTTCCCGGCTTTACAAAATTGACTATACAGATATGTCAGACGAGATTTCCTATCCCATTTTGCCCGTAAAAAACATAAACGAATTTATCAAATTTTTAGAGCAGGAGACAATGCCGAATTTACAAAAAATAAAAACGCCTATTTTAATAGCTGCAGCCAGTGTGGACCCGGTGATACACCCTCGGAGCGTAAAATATATTTTTGAAAATGTCGCCTCGTCCAAAAAAGAAATTTTTTGGTTTGACAGCGAAAAACACAATATTATGGGAAAGGGATGCGAGGGATTATTCTCTAAAATCTATGAGTTTATAAAAATGTATGTATAAGGCAATTCCCGAAGTTTTTTTTGAGACCGCCAAAAAATATCCCAACAAGCCCGCTCTTTTATATAAAAAAGAGGGAGTTTATTTTCCGATAAAATACAAAGAACTTTCAAAAAGAATAATGGCTGTTGCCTCTGCTTTTCAAAATTTGGGGCTGGAAAAAAACGACAAAGTAGCGATTTTGTCGGAAAACAGGCCGGAGTGGGTGATTGCCGACCTGGCAACAATGTTTCTGGGCGGAGTTGTCGCGCCTCTGCATGCAACTTTTAATACACGGGCGATCTGCAATGTATTAAACCAGTGCCGAGCAAAAATTCTTGTTGTCTCAAATAATGAATTGCTGAATAAAGTTTTATTGTGCCAGAAAAAGTTAAAGCGCCTTAAAAAAATTATTTTTTTGGAAAAACTCGCCGCCAGCCAAAAAGAGATGCTGGGCAGCAAGGTTTTGAGCTGGAAAGCAATAGTTTCTCAAAATCAAGACAAAGAATGCGAGAAAATATTTTTAGACCCGGATGAAGTTTGCAGTATTATTTACACATCGGGAACCACCGGAAAGCCAAAGGGCGTATGCCTGACCCACAGAAATTTTTTAAGCAATGTTGAAGCGGTAAATGAAATTGTTCCGGTAAAAGAGAATGATGTGTTTTTATCTTTTCTGCCTTTGTCCCATGTTTTAGAAAGAATGGCAGGTTACTATATGCCAATAACTTTTGGCGCAACAATTGCCTATGCTGAAAGCGCAAAAGAGCTTGTCCAAAATTTAAAAGAAGTAAAGCCGACCGTAATGATTTCTGTTCCGCGCGTTTTTGAAAAGTTTCACGATGCTGTCTGGGATAAAGTAAACGCCTCCTCGCCGCTCAGAAAGAAAATTTTTAAATGGGCGCTAAGGCAGAAAAAAGACACTTTTTTATATAAAATAGCCGACTATCTGGCTTTCAAAAAAATAAAACAGCAAATGGGCGGCCGTCTGCGGCTTACTATTTCCGGCGGGGCATCTTTGAACGAAAATATCGGAAAGTTTTTTTCAAAAATCGGAATTTTAATTTTAGAAGGTTATGGCTTGACAGAAACCTCTCCTGTAATTTCTGCAAATCAGGAAAATGATTTTAAATTCGGCACGGTCGGAAAAGTAATTCCGGGAGTTAAAGTCAAAATCACAGACAATAAGGAAATTTTGGTAAAGGGCCCCAATGTTTCTCAGGGATATTTTGAAAATAAAAAAGAGACAAAACAAGCTTTTGACAAAGAAGGATGGTTTTTAACCGGCGACTTGGGATTTTTAGACAAGCAGGGATTTTTGACAATAATCGGCAGGGGCAAAGAAATGATTGTGACCTCCGGAGGGAAAAATGTCTGGCCAGAGCCCATTGAGAACTTACTAAACAACGATAAATTTATCTCTCAATCAATTGTCTTGGGGAATTGCCAAAAATTTATTTCTGCCTTAATTGTTCCTGACTGGCAGGAAGTCAAAATTTATTTAAAAGAAAAAGGAGCAGCTTTAGAAGAGCACGACAAGCTGACAAAAAATCCGTACCTGCTTTCAATTTTTCAGGAGCGTCTTGACAAAAAAATAAATCCCAATTTGTCAGAAAATGAAAAAATTAAGAAGTTTAAACTCTTGCCGCAGGAATTTTCCCAGGAGCAGGAAGAACTCACTCCAACCTTAAAGCTCCGCAGGCGCATCATTGAGAAACACTGCCAAAAAACCATTGAATCAATGTATCAGTAAAAGATTGACAAATGTCGTTTTATTTGATAAGCTACAGCATAATAAAAAAGTAATAATTTTGTGATTTATGGCAAACACTGCCAAAAAAGTTTTCAAAAACTTTTTAATTAGACTAACCGCCTCTGCGTTAGTTTTTTTGTTTATTTTACAGCCTGCGGCAGCCATTTTTGCCCAGGAAGCGCCCGCAGAGCCGGTTGAGCCGATTGAAACCATTTCTGTCCCGCTTCCGGATGTCGCCGAAACCCCAGCGGGAATTTCGCCAGAAGAGCCGGAAACCCTTGAAGACCAAATAACCGAATCAGAAATTCCAGTTGCGGAAGAGCCCAAAAAACAAGCGATGGCTGCTCCAAGCCAAAGCGACCCAGCGCAGGTTTCAAATAATTCCGCTAATTCCGCGCTTTTGCAGAAACTTCCGGAAATAGATAAAAACACAGGCTCTTTAATTTACAGCTATTCTATTTCCGTCCCTCCCGGCAGAAATAATTTACAGCCTGCTCTTGCGTTGTCGTATAACAGCAATTTAAATGAGCAAAACAGCATTTTTGGTTATGGCTGGTCGCTAAACATTCCCTATATTCAGCGACTAAATAAAACCGGAACAGATTCGCTGTACAGCTCAAATTATTTTTATTCTTCACTTGATGGAGAGTTATCGCCCACAGGCGGAACGTCTTATATTGCCAGGACAGAGAATGGCAGTTTTAATAAATACACATTTGAAAATAATCAGTGGCTCATAGTTTCTAAAGACGGCATTCGGTATAAGTTTGGATATGAGCAGGCGTCAAGGCAGGATGATCCGGCAAACCCGGATAATGTTTACAAATGGATGCTGCAGGAGACAAGAGACACTAACGATAATTTTATTTCTTATCTTTATTTTAAAGATGCAGGCCAAATTTATCCTTTGGCTATAAAATATACTGGCAATGGTTCAACAGACGGCATTTTTCAGGTTGATTTTGAAAGGATTTTAAGACCAGACAATACTGTTTCATATAACACGGGATTTGCTGTAAGCTCTAATTATCTTATAAGTGAAATTAATTCAAAAATAAACGGCAATTGGGTCAGAAGATATGCTTTATCATCTGCAAAAAGCCAGAACACAAACAAATCTATTTTAAATTCTATTACAGCGTATGGCCAGGACAATGATGGAAATATGACTGCTTTGCCAGCGACAGTTTTTAATTATCAAACCAATAATTCTGGCTGGGCGCCAGCTCCTGCATGGGAATTCCCTCCCTTGCCGGCTGGAACACCCTGGCCGCGCGCGCTTCCTCAGTTTGTTGACCTTAATGGTGATGGTCTCGCAGACCTTGCTTTAGCCGCAAGTCTTGACGGCGCTGCTAAATACTACCAATACTTAAACACCGGCTCTGGCTGGTCGCAAACCCTTTTGTGGGAATTTCCTTCTTTGCCAGCCGGTGAAACCAGCTGGCAGTATCCAGGCATACCCCCGCAGTTCACAGACTTGAATGGCGACGGTTTAGCTGACCTTATTGTGGCAGCAGGCCACTATAATTACGGCATTGTTGTAAAATACTACCAATACTTAAACACCAGCTCTGGCTGGGCGCCAGCTCCTGCATGGGAATTCCCTCCCTTGCCGGCTGGAACACCCTGGCCGCGCGCGCTTCCTCAGTTTGTTGACCTTAATGGTGATGGTCTCGCAGACCTTGCTTTAGCCGCAAGTCTTGACGGCGCTGCTAAATACTACCAATACTTAAACACCGGCTCTGGCTGGTCGCAAACCCTTTTGTGGGAATTTCCTTCTTTGCCAGCCGGTGAAACCAGCTGGCAGTACCCAAGCATACCTCCGCAGTTCACAGACCTCAACGGAGACGGTTTGACAGATGTTATTTTAGTTGCCAGTCATTATGAGTTTGGCGTTGTTGTAAAATACTACCAATACTTAAACACAGGCTCAGGCTGGACGCCAACCCCTGCCTGGCAATTTCCTTCTTCTTTGCCAGCCGGTGAAACCAACTGGCAGTTTTTATCTGCGCCTCCGCAGTTCGCAGACTTAAACGGAGACGGTTTTACAGACCTTGTTTTAGCTGCCAGTCATTATGAGTTTGGCTATATTTTTACATACTACAGATACTTAAACACCGGCTCTGGCTGGTCGCCAGCTCCTGCCTGGGAATTTCCCGGCCTTCCAGCCGGCGAAACCAGCTGGCAGTATCCAAATATACCTCCGCAGTTTACAGATTTAAACGGCGACGGCATAACAGACCTTGTTTTAGAAGCAGGGCATTTTGTAAGCAACGCAGTGGGAACTGTTGTAAAAAAATATCAGTATTTAAATAGCGGTAAGAAGCAGGATTTGTTAAATCAGATAAATTATCCACAGGGCGGTAGTACGGCAATCAGCTACAAAGCGTCAACGCAATATGCTGATGATTCCGGAAATATCGCAAACAAATCGCCTTACCCGATATTTACTGTTTTTCAAATTCAAAATAGCGACGGCTTTGGCATCAGTTCAACTTTTTCATACCAATATCAGGGCGGACGCTACTACTATAACAATCCGTTTGACAAGCAGTTTGCCGGATATAACTTAATTACCCAGACCGATTCTGCAGGCAATATTACAAAAACCTATTATCACACAGCCAATGAAACAGATTCAACTCGCGGAGAGTTTGAAGACAATTATTTTAAAATAGGCAAGCCATATAGAACAGAACAATATGACAACAGCGGAAAACTTTTTCTGGCGTCTATAAATAAATGGCAAGCTGACAGTTTGGCTGGCAATGCCGGTTTTGTAAAATTAACACAAACAACAGAACAAAATTTTGACCCTTCGGCAGGCTCAGGGCAGGCGCACAAAGATAAAGCGGAAAGTTTTGTCTACGACAACACTACGGGAAATCAAATTCAGAAAACAGAATGGGGAGAAGTTTTAGCCAGTGACGACGGCAGTTTTTCTGATACGGGCAGCGACAAGCGCGAAACCAGCATAGCTTATGCTTCAAGTTCCGGTAGCAATGTTATTGGCAGTGTGTCTGATGTTATTATCACTGACCAAATCAATAATAAAATTAAAGAAAGCAGATATTATTACGACAACTTAGAGCTTGGCAGTGTTAGCTTGGGAAACCAGACAAAACAAGAAAATTGGATAAAAAACACAGATTACGCCAGCTCTGAAAAATCATATAACAATTTTGGATTAATTACGCAGGTAAAAGATGCAAACAACAATGCCACAAATTTTGCATACGACAGCAATAATCTTTATCCAGCTTCTATTGTAAATGCCAAAAATCAAATAACGCAATATGTTTATAACTATATTAACGGAAAACCAACTCAAATAACCGATGCCAACGGAAACATTTTTAAAAATACTTACGACGCTTTGGGGAGAATTTTAAAAACAACCCAGCCAGGAGAAACAAACCCTGCAGTTTTAGTTTTAAAAACATCTTATGTTTATAACGACGCTCCCTTGGCGACGCTCGTCCAGCAGACAGATTACTTAGATTCTTCTAATTTTGTCAGCAGTTACAACTATTACGACGGGATGGGCAGAATTATCCAGACAAAAAAATCTGCGGAAAACGGCAATTTTGAAACAAAAGATTTTATTTACGACAACCGCGGAAATTTGCAAAAAGAATCTTTGCCGTATTTTACATCGTCGTCTTCAAAAACTTCGGCTGCCAGCGCAGATTCTCTTTACACAACTTATGCCTATGACACGTTGAACAGGAAAACAAGCATTTTAAACGCTGTCGGGACAACAACAAATAATTATACAAGCTGGTCAAACACTGTTACCGACGCCAATGCAAAACAAAAAACTTTTGTTTATGATGCTTACAGCAATCTTTTACAGGTGCAAGAACACAATAATTCAAATACTTACACAACATCTTATACTTATGACGCGGCAGGGAATTTAATTAGAATAACCGATGCCCTGGGGAATATCCGTAATTTTACATATGACGGATTAGGCAGAAAATTGACCTCAGAAGATTTACACGCGCCAAGCGACGCAATATATGGCGTTTATTATTACACTTTTGATAATGCAGGCAATCTGACGCAAAAAAATGACCCGAACGGAAAAACAATTTATTACACTTATGACAGTTTGAACCGCAAAGTTAAAGAAATTTATCCTGCCTCCTCCTCATCATCTTCTCCTGACAACTGGCTGGACGGCTATTCACACAGAAAATTAATAACAATTTTAAATACCAATGTTGGCGCTGATTTATTCAGTTTTCCTTTGCTGGTGAAAAGTACAGGCGACACATATGTGGGCCAGCATATTACAGATGCATTAACCGGTCATGACATTCGGTTTACAGCTTCAGATGGAACAACGCTTTTACCCTATGAAAGGGAAAATTTTTCAGTTGAGAGCGGTTCGGCCTCTTATAATTTTTGGGTGCGCGCGCCTGAAATTTACCATGCCCCGACTTTAGGCCAGAATAAAATTTATATGTATTATGGGAGCCCTGACAATACCGACTATACTGCCACTGGCTCTCCTTCCATTGCCCAGCAGGTCTGGGACTCAAACTACAAAGCAGTATTTCACTTAAACGAATCAGCAGCTCCCTACAACAGCGTTATCGGAAGCGTCACCAGCGCGGGCGGAACTTACCCGGCTCAAACCGCAGGCAAGATAAGCTCTGCCCAAGATTTTTCGGCAAACGACATCAGCTTCGGCGATAACTCGGCTTTGCGCATCGCAGAAAACCAGATAACAGTGTCAGCCTGGATTAAGCCGAGTTCAGTGGCTACCCAAGGCCTTGTCAGCAAAAT
>ERZ1292629.3337-Hain-H43-01um-R1-3337-length-12465-cov-5_pt1 | contig 12465 bp, 13 predicted proteins | sample MGYA00564399_ERZ1292629 | MGnify/ENA primary metagenome ERZ1292629 (study PRJEB36523, sample SAMEA6512636) | groundwater metagenome | collected 2019-01-08 | study: AquaDiva: Metagenomics assemblies of 32 groundwater samples | reverse complement strand
GATTAGGCGAGATAGCTGTTCCCGGAGCCACGGTCCAGTTTAATTTATTAGTACTAGTAGCAAATCTTAAACCAAGCCCTGAACCGCTACCATTAAAAAACATCCAATATTCTGATTTTGAAGGAAGATAATCCACATTCAGATGCCAAGGTATGCCACTGATAGACACACTGGAAGTCGCCCCCCAAGTTAAACCGTCGGAGCTGGTGGCATAGACAACATTACCGCCGCTATAAGCCAGCCACATTTCATAAGCAGGAGTTTGGTCAGCTCGGTAAACAATTGAAGGCGAAACATATAAAGGAGTAGAGCTTATACTCCAATCAGTAGAAGTGGCCAAACCCGTCCAATTAACGCCATCAGAAGATTTAATCCGCTTTATCATATTATGGTTATACCAGGGCTCACTTTCGTAGCCAGCGCATCTTGAGGCTCTTCTGGTATCCTGAAAGTAAAGCCAAAGCTCATTAGTAGAGGAATTATAAATTAGATCAGCATCATCGTTATGGTCGCAAGGCGGAGCAGGGACAAGAGGATTAGTCAAACCCGAAGGAACAACCCAAGTAAGGCCATCGTTGCTGGCGACGATAGAAGGATTTTCATACGCATCATTCCCATTAGGATAAGGAGTAAAAGCCATCCAATATTTATAGCTGTTCCAACTATTAGGAAAATAAACCACATCTGGATGCATTGCCTGATAAGCCGAATAGCTAGAAGTGGGATAATAAGTGGGAATCTCCTGATAACTCGTGGCGTTATTTAAAGCTGCCCATTGAAAAGAAGTTTCAAAACCATCAAAAAAGGCAAAAGTGGTGCTGCCATTAGAAGTGGTGGTGGCGACAGAATTCCCATAGTACATATAAATAGTGCCGGTTGAAGAGGCGGTAATCGTCGGAACTTCCACCCAGACATTAGCAGTGGAACTGGAATTACTATAATCTTCAACCCAGTAATCAAGAGTGGTAGTACCATTGCTGTCAGTAAACCTTAAATCTGCTCCCGTGGATGAAGCTTTAGCAAAATCAAAAGTAGAAGAAGTCAAAGTAACTTTGACTTGATAATTAGTAAGAGTGCTGGAATTGCTTGTATTATCGATAGAGATAGCTCTTCGATAATTCCAAGAAGTGCTGTACCAAGCCGGGGTGCTGCTCGCTTTAAGCTGGGCCTGACCAGAAGAAATCTCTATTTTAGCATTGTCATAAGTATAATCAGTGGAGGTCGTGAAAGACCAATTTTGGGTGGCGGCATAAGCCTCATTAACGGGAAAAATAAACCAAAATATCCCGCCTGCCAATTGGAGCATCAAAAGAATGATTAGTAAAGTGGCAAAAGTTTTTTGGTATTTATTTTTTTTAACCCAATAACTCATCTCCATTTTAACCTTTAATTAACGGGACGAAGCTAAATCCGAAAAACTCTTTTTGAGAAAATTTAGTTTTACCGATTCTGTCAAGCATAATAATACTCTGACTAACCGGCGCCACAATCCGGCCGCCGATTTTTAATTGTTCTTTCCAGTCAGCGGGAATCTTTTCAGCCGTCGCCGCGGCGATAATTTTATCAAAAGGAGCGAATTCTTTTAAACCCAAGGAGCCGTCCTGGCAAAAAACTTCTACAATCCCCTTTTCTAAAAAATTATAATTAGTGACATTTTGTTTTCCGAATTGGCAAAGTTCTTTTATTCGCTCAATGGCAAAAACTTTCCCTTTTTTCTCTCGCTGTTTATTGTCTGTCTCCGGTCTTTTGCCGCTTGAGACTATATAAGCTAACATAGCGGTCTGCCAGCCAGAACCAGCGCCAATATCTAAAATTTTCTCGCCCGGCTGAGGTTCAAGTAATTCAAGCATAAACGCCACTGTTAATGGCTGAGAAATAGTTTGACCAAAACCTATTGGCAGGGGCGCGTTAATATAGGCATCGCCTTGAAATTCCGGCGGCACAAAATCAATCCGGTCAATGGCTTGAAAGGCTTCAATAATTAAAGGACTCTTAAGATAGCCATCCCGGATAAGTTCCTGAATTAAAACCTCTTTTTCTGCCATATTAATTTTGGATAAATTATCTCTTGGATTCTTTGTGAAGAGTGTGTTTTTTACACCATTTACAATATTTTTTAAGTTCCAGTTTTTTTTCGATTTTTTTCTTATTCTTCCGAGTATAATAATTTATCCGCGAACAACCGGAACATTTCAACTTTATTAAATTTTCGCTAAATTTTGACTGAGCCATATGAGCCCACGCGCAGATTTGCACTGCGGACCTCATTCTTACCAAGAATGTGCTCTACTACCTGAGCTACGTGGGCATAAAGAGATAAATAAACTATCCTGACACAAATTTTATTTTAACATATATTTAATGGATAAACCAAGTCAATCATAATAAAAAATTAAGATAAAATCCTTAAATTAAAAAGGCTAATAGAAATTTCCTATTAGCCTAAGATGAGTCTTTTACATCGAATCAGAATTCTTAAAAATGCTCAAAATACTCTCGGCAGCTAAAGACCCCAAAGCAACACAATAAGACACCAGAGCAACAAATTGTTTTATCCGATTAGCAAGTTTCAACTTCACCTCCATTTATTAAATTATTAAGATTCTATCGTATTATTCAGTATATCTTTTTTTTGAATTTCTGTCAAGACTAAAATTTATCTTAAAGAGCCGTCCGTCGGATTCGAACCGACAACCCACGCTTTACAAAAGCGTTGCTCTACCATTGAGCTAGGACGGCATTAATCCTTTTTCATTAATTCTTTAAGGTTTTCGAGCATCTTTTTTTTCCTTCCTTTACTAAAATGCTCTCTCGCTGGTTTAAGTAGTTCAATAAGATACTCGGCAACAAAATTTTTTAAATCCTCCGGATGAAGTTCACCGTTTCTAAATAATTGTTTTAACTCATTGATACTTTTTATTGTTAAGTTGCCTCCGTATTTTGGCTCTCTTTTAATAGTTATTTTCTTCTCGCGATTAAAAACCAGATATTCTGTCCAGTCAATCATTGGATTAAATTCAAGTTCTTTCTCTGGGCAGAAAGCTTTTGTTATCTTTTGTTTTATTTCCTCTGGAGAATCGTGAATAAAAACCGCACTTTCAGGCTTAGACTTGCTCATTTTCAACGAAGACCACAATTCTTTTTTATCGATTTCAGGAGTGATAGGCCAAATCGGCGGCTTGCCAAGCCCTAAAAGAAGATGATGATGAACCGCTATGGGACTTATTATTTTTTTATCTAAAATTAGTGGCGAGATTTTTATTTTATCAGCCACCTGCCGAGCGATAACATGAGCTTTTCTTTGATCCAAACCCGCCTGCACAAGATGAAACTGACCGATAAAAATATCAGCTACTTGCATCGCCGGATAGATCAATTTGGCAAAATCAACTTCTTCGCCTTCCTGTTTCCCTAAAATTGAAATACTTCTTTTCATCCGGCTTAAAGTGATGTGTTTGCTTGCTTCAACTACTGTTTCCCAATACTTGTTATTTTTGTCATACAGATCTGAACCGAGAATGAAATTTAAATCTCCCGGATTGCCGCCAACGCATTTATAAGCGGCTTTTAATCCTTCCTTGAAATAACCAAGCGCCACTTCCTTAATTTTTTTTCTATCGCCGCCCAACTTATCATTAATCCAACTATGCCAGTCAGCTAAAAGAATATTAACTTTAACTCCGGCATCGCAAATATCTTTGACTTTTTGCATACAAACCAAACCAGTGCCTAAATGGATCGGTCCAGAAATTTCAAAGCCGATGTAATGTTTTAAAGGGACATTTCTTGATAATAAAAATTCTAAATCTTCTGAAGTTAAAATCTCTTCGGTAAATCGGGAAATTAATTTAAATCTTTCTTCCTGCTTCATGGTCCAGGGGGCAGGATTCGAACCTGCGAAGGGATGTACCCGTGGGTTTTACAGACCCATGCAATTGACCGCTCTGCCACCCCTGGTTTTTATTTAAAGTTTTTTTCCTTTTTATCCCCTTCTTCGGTTTTATTGTTTTCAGTCAAACTCGATTTAAAAAATTCTTCTTTCTTTTCAGTAACTTGTTTATTATTTTTTACCTTATTTATTTGCCGGATAATAGCACTGTCAACTTTCATTAAAAAAACCCTAATTCGCCTCAACCATTTTTCCAAAAAACAACTAACTAAATTATCCAACTTATCTAAGGGCAATCTCTTAAACCAGTGAAAGTGTTCTTTTTTATCTTGAGGTAAATCGCTAACCCGCGGCGCCGCTTTAATAAAAATATAAATTACCGCCGCTAAACCAATAAATAAACCCGCTTGTAAAAAGTAATTAAACATAAAAAAAACTAAACTTCAAACCTAGTAAACTTCTCGACCATTATATTTTCTCCTAATTTTCCGATATGCTCTTGAATTATTTCTTTAACTGTCCGGCTTTCATCTCTGACAAATGGCTGGTTCAAAAGATTATCCAAATCTTTGGGATCCATAGCGGTAATATGAAGTACTAAATTATGAGCCAATTGTTTAAATAATTCACTTCGGGCCACGAAATCGGTCTCGCAACGAAGTAAAACCATTGCTCCAATTCGTCCCTCCTGATGAGCATAAACCATTACTAAACCACTTTTGACTTTTCGCTGGGTTTTCTTTGCCGCTTTATCTAACCCCTTTTCTCGGAGTATGTCTAAAGCCTTATTATAATCGCCCTTAGCTTCAATTATAGCGCTTCGACAATCGGAGATAGAAGCCTCAGTTGTCCCCCGGATTTTCTTCAGTAGTCTAATATCAATTTTCATTTTTATTTTCTTTACTCTCCTCGGTAATTTCTTGAACTCCTTGGCCGGCTTTTTGAGCTAATCCCTGTTCAATGGCTTTATCTAATTCTCCAAGAACAAAATGAATGCTGGAACGAGCATTATCGTTGACGGGAATTGGCCAATCCACTAAAGCCGGATCAGCATCGGTATTGAGTAAAGCAATAATCGGGATTTTTAGACGTCGAGCCTCTCTCACCGCCGTGGTGTGTTCATTGATATTTACTACTATCAAAATATCGGGCAGTTTGGACAAATTCTCAAGACCAGAAAATATCTCTTCGAGACGCTCAATCTCTTTATCAAAACGACGCTGTTCTTTTTTGAGATATTTATCAAACTCACCCTTGGCTCTGTCTTCCTTAAGTTTTTTGAAATATTCAATCCTCTTAGAAATCACCTTGAAATTCGTTAAGGTGCCGCCGATCCATCGTTTATTAACATAAGAGAAATTATATTTTTTAGCTATCTCTTCAATGATTGTTTGAGCGGCGGGTAACGTTCCAACAAAGATTGGCAAAGCTCCTTCACTAATTTTTTGTTTCAACCACAAGCTTGTCTTTTCTAAAGCTTCCTTTGTTTTTGACAAATCGATGATAGTAACATTACCTCGAATGCCAAAAATATAAGGTTCCATCCGGGGATGAGTTTTTGACGGTTTGCGTCCATAAAGGACGCCGGCCTGAGTCATTTTGTCAATAATAGAATCTGTTTCTCCGTTCATATGAATTTTATTATATAGACTCGAAAATTAAAAATCAACCCGATATAAGAAAATTTAAATTCCAATTGACATAACCAAAAATATTTTGTAAATTTAATATTAATGAAAAAAGATATCCATCCCCCCTATTATCCAAATGCGGTAATTAAATGCGCTTGCGGAAAAACTTTTAAAATAGCCTCAACCAAGCCTAAAATTGAGATTGAAATCTGCAGCCACTGTCATCCTTTTTACACCGGCAAAGAGAAATTAATTGATGTCGCCGGCCGAGTGGAAAAATTTAAAGCCCGAAGAGCAAAAAAGAAAGAAAATATAAAGACCAAAAAGGAAAAGAAAGAGAAAAAGAGAAAGAATAAATAATGAACGGAAATCAGAAGGATAGAATAATTTTGGAAATCCGTGCCGGTACGGGCGGTGAAGAAGCCGCTCTTTTTGCCGCTGATTTATTAAGAATGTATCAACGCTTCGCCCAAAAAAGGGGTTGGCGATTTTTAGTTCTTGATTTTAATAGAACGCCACTCGGCGGCTATAAAACTTTAGTGGCGGAAATCGAAGGGTTAGAAATACTTGATCTTCTCAAAAATGAAGCTGGTGTTCATCGAGTTCAGCGTGTTCCAAAAACCGAAAAATCCAACAGGGTTCATACTTCAACCGTTTCAATTGCTATTCTTCCAGAACCAAAAGATATTGAAATCCAAATTAATCCCCAAGATTTAGAAATTTCCTTCTTTAGATCATCCGGGCCCGGCGGCCAAAATGTCAATAAAGTAGAAACAGCAGTCAGAATTTCACATAAACCCAGTGGCATTGTAGTCAGTTCGCAGGTGGAACGTTCTCAAAGCAGTAATCGAGAAAAAGCCTTAAATATCTTAAAAGCTAAGCTTTATGAATTTAAAAAACAAAGTGAAGTCTCAGCAATAGTCTCTCAACGTCGAGAACAAATTGGTTCAGCCGAACGGGCGGAAAAAATCCGCACCTATAATTTTCCTCAGGATCGTTTAACCGACCATCGCTTAAAAAAATCCTGGTATAATCTGGAATCTATTTTGGATGGTAATATAGAACCGATAATAAAAGCTTGGGTTAAGCTCCCAAAGCCTTAATATCTTCCTCAAAGCTTTCAGCTCTAGCTAATACCCTTTCGCCATAGGTCCAAAGAAATCTCTGCCAACGGCTGCCGGCGTAATATTTAGCCGCGGCTTTTCTCTCAGAAGATAATGACCCACTAACAGCGCCAGCGTCTTTTAAATATAAAGCTGTAGCGACAAAGGCATCGGCATTACGCCAAGGCGAAGGAACATCACTTCCGGTAATCTGCTTAATTTGGTCTTTATAAATCACCCAAGTGGAAGGAATAAACTGAGCTGGTCCCATTGCTCCTCCATAAGCGCCGTCAGCATTAGGACAAGAAACACTAACTGAATCAGGGTTAATATTTAACTCTTTTGTAATTTCTAAAAATAAAGGTATGTCGCGGGTGGGATGCATAGCGGTTTTGTAATTGCAACGACCGACATTACGACCTAAAGCCGATTCTCTATCTAAAACTGCTAAAATAAGAGCGGCCCGCACGCCGGTAGCCGACTCGGCAAATTTTGCCAATTTATAGGCCTCTTCAAAAGTAAGTTCGCCTCCGCCTAAAAGTTCAAAAATCCGTGAGCGAATCTGAGCCGCCGTCTTTTTTGATTCTTTGACGAGCTGTTGATAACGAGACTCCTGTCCTTTAGTAGTAGTTAAAAGTTGATCTTTTTCTGTTTTGGTATTTTTTAAGGCTTGCCCTTGAGAATCCTGCCAAGCTTTAAGAGAAGTAGCATCAGCTCGTTGAAGGGCTAATTGTTCTTTTTGGGTAATATAATCATCGCGAAGATTAATGACTTTTTGTAAAGTCGCCTGAATATTCTCCTGAATGCTAATTAAGTTATTTATCTTGCCGAAAAAGTCGGAAAGTTTAGGATTTTTTAAAAGTATCTCTATTAAATTAGTGCTCTCTTCTTCATAAATAGTCCGCAAAGTTTTAGCTAAACTATCTTTATGAAGATTCATTTCAATCTCGGTAGCGGCAATTTTTTTCTCAGTCAAAACAATCTCCTGATCAAGTTTCTTTAATGTTAGGGTAGTTGCTTTAATTTGAAGATTAATTTTAGTAATTTTTGCACCCAGACGATCCATCTCCTGTTTTAGAGTCTTAGCTTGGTGTTGAAAATCTTTAATATTTACCTCATAACGAGCGATCTCGTCTTCTACGGCTTTTAATTCGGCTTCCAGAGCCCGTCTTTCTTCGTTAGTAGAAGGAGCGGCTAAAACTTTCTGAGAAATAGAAGGAGCAGTAACAAAATTTAACATCGGTCCCAAAAATATAATCAAAAAAATAACTACCTTAGTGATTTTCAAAAATTGAGATAAAGCTAATTTCGCTTTCGAGAAGAAAGTTTTAGAAAATTTAAAATTAATTCTCTTAGGCAATCTCAAAAAAGGGGCGGATTTGCCTTTAATATCAACCAAAACAGAAGGTTTTAATAAGACAGCCATAAAAATTAAGTTTGATCTTCAGTTTCTTCAGCAGTTTTAGCGGCTCGTTTCTCTTCGCCTTCTACTTTTATCTCTTCAACGGGAATCTCTGGAACAGCTACCTCTTCAACTGCCTGTTCAATTACCGAGGCAACTACAGTATTTTCATCAACTAAAAATTTAACTCCGGACAGCGTTGGTAAATCTCTAATATAAATATTCTTACCCAAATCAGTTAAGCTGGAAAGATCAACAATAATCTTTTGAGGAATATTACCCGGCAAAGCCTCGACAGCTACCTCTCGCATAGCCTTTACTAAAATAGCCCCAAGACTCTTGACAGCCGGCGCCTCGCCAACGAAATCTAAGGGTACATCCACTTTAATTTTTTCCTCCATTCTCACCTGGTAGAAATCGATGTTTTTAACTTTCTGGCTGAGGGGATCAATTTGAACATTATGAATCAAAACCGGCCGCTTTTCCTCTCCTTGAATTTCTAAATTAACCACCGTACTGCCGCCGGCGGTTTTAAAAATCTTCAGAAAGTCATTCTCTTTAATAGAAAGATGAATATTTTCAATCCCGTGTCCGTAAAGCTCGGCCGGAACTAACCCCTGTTTTCGCAAGGATTTAACGGCTTTTCCTAATATTTCTCGTTTTTGAGCAAGTAAATCCATGAAGTAATCGCTAATATACGAATGTAAAATAATATACGAATTCGCATATTCGTGATTACTCCTATTATACCAGTCTATTGAATAATTTCAATTTTTCTCTAGTTATTTCTTTCATTTCTTCAATTGCTGACGGTAAAATTTTATAAGGCGCGATTTCTTCGGGCATTTCTTTAAATGCCCTCTCTAGACCCCGACGCCAAGCGAGACGCAGTTCGGTGTTGATATGAATAATTGAAATTCCAGCTTCGATAGCTGCTGAAATTTCTTCATTTGGTATGCCCGAGCCGCCATGTAAAACCAGAGGCACCTTGACCAATTTTTTAATTTCTCTAATTTTTTTTATGTTCAATGGAGGATTTTCCGCGTCAGTCCGCGTCCAGTCCGCGTTAGTCCGCGCTATGATGCCGTGAATATTGCCAACCGCTATTGCCAAAAGATCAACCCCGGTCTTTTCTATAAAATCCTTAGCTTGTTCAGGTTTAGTCAAGTCCTCTTCTTTTATCTCTATTGGTTCTTTATGCAACTCCGAACTTCCCCGTAAATATCCCAACTCCCCTTCCACAATAACTGTTGACTGTTGACTGTTGACTGTTGACTGCCTTATATAGTCAGCCGCTTCTTTTGTCCTTTTTATGTTTTCTTCATAAGGAAGCAATGAACCATCAAAATGAACCATATCATAACCCGCTTCTAAGGATTCTTTGACCTTTTCTAAAGAACGAGTATGGTCAGCATTGAGAAAAATCGGGAATCCGCCAGAGGCGGAAAACTCCTCGCGAAGACTTTTTATTAAAGCCGCTGCCTGCCAAGTACCAATAAAATCTCTTTCACCCTCAGAAGTCCCGATAATTACCGGCAAATTTAATTCCTTAGCTGCCTCAAAAATAGCTTTTAATCCTTCTAAATTGGAGATATTAAAATGGCCAATGGCCGTCCTGTTTTTTTCCGCTTCTTTAATAATTTGAATTAAAGATTTCATAAGATTTTTAAAACATCTTCTATTGGCTGGTCTTTTATATAAACTTTAACTATTTCCTCACGCAATTTCAGAAGAAAATAATAATTATCTTGCCATTTAGGATCGGTAAGCAAAATATCTATTAGATTTAAAGCTTTTTCTAATAAAACCAAAAATCGGTCTTCGTTTTTCTGCCATTCTTTGGCTTTCAAAAGCTCAGAAGCAACATTTAGCAACTGCTCATATTTTGAAAGTTTCAACAAAGTCTCGTAGGGCATAAATTATAAAACTAAATTTAGGGATTAAAATTTTACAATTCAATGTATCCTTTAATAATATTCTCTTTTATTAATTCTTCCAATTTCTCCTGTCCTAAATATTCAATAAAAATTTTATTCCAGAGAGCTTCTTGTTGATGATACAAATATTTAATGAATTCTTTTTCCTTAACTAAAGACATTATTGTATCAATAAGATTGAAACTTACCAAAACTTCGGCACCAACTTCATCTTTAAAATAATGTCCGACCCAATCTAAATCCCGCCAAAAAGAAATACTGCTGGCGATGTTTCCGTTGCGTTCAGCCGTCTTAGTGATTAACTCCTCGGCTTTTTGCCAATGAATAACTTCCGGACTCACATGAGGCTCAAAAAGTCGCCAATCATATTCGTCTTCTTTGGCTAAATATCGCTGGATAATCAACCAAATCGCTCGATTTGATTCAGGCAGATGTTTATCTAAAATATCCCCGCGCAAAAGCGAAACTACATTTTTACCAAAATCCTTCTTCTGAGCATATTGCTCAAATAGATTGGAGTAAAAAATCACTTCGTTAAAATAATGGAAAACCAAGGTCAGCATTCTTACTGTCTCGCCCGAAATACCTAAACTAAAAGGAATGACAAACACTACTCCCAATTCCTTAAGGTGGGAAATATTATGATATTTTTTTTGGATAAAACCTTGGGTGGCTTCAACCCAGTTAGCTGACAAAGCTTTAGTAACAATCTCGCGGCGTTCAAAATCTTGAGGTTTTAGATTTTCATACTGTCTAAAAAAGACTTTATTTAACCATTCTCCGTCTTCTAAAAAGCGGAGGGTACTAAAAACTTCATAAAGATCCTGAGAGGCTAACATCTGATCTATGGTTTGATAGCCAAGTACTTCTAAAACCCTTTTAGGCGGTTGGTTTTTCAAAAACTCTTCAGCTTTTTCTTTTTTTAAAAACAATCCCTTGGGGTTGCCGGCGATTTGCTTTGCTTCAAATAACACTCGATTACAATCTTCAGTTTTCCCGTAAGAAGGTCTTCCCAAAAGATCAAAAAAATAAAAATCATCCGCTTCGATTTTACTTATCAGGGCGTCGTAAATCTCTTTAGCAAAGACTTGACGGCCAATTCCTAGAATATCCAATCGCTGGCGTACCTCATTTTCGTTAGCTTCAGCAATTTTATTGATAATCCCCGCTTTACCGGTCAAAGCCTCCATTTTCTTTTCGAGATTTAAGATAGTATCCTTATCAGCTCTCAAAATTTTAGCGATTATTTTATGACCGTTATTCATACTTCATTTTTTATAATTCATGCTTCGTGATTCGTAAATTAGCTGGCTGCCAGCGTCCTGATCCTAAAAATTCTTTCTTAGTAATAATTCCTTCTTTTGCTCCGATATGTTCAATAACTGAAGTGGCATTAGCGGAACCCAAACGGATGGCATAGTCGATAACTTCAGGTTTTAAACTATTGGTTATTAGTTTTTGGTTTTTGGTTTTTTCAATAATTCCACCCACAAAACCGCTTCCGAAAGCGTCGCCGGCTCCAGTGCGATCTATCACTACTTTCTCTTGAAAGATACCGGCTTGCCAAACAAATCTGCCATCAGAAATTTTTGCCCCTTTCCCTCCCTCAGTAACCACCAAAATTCCCCCTATTTCTTCATCTAAAAATTTAAATATTAATTTATCTTTCTGATAAGGGATGCCAGTCAAACGAGACGCTTCTTCTTGATTAAGAATAACAATATCTATTTCTGAAAGTAATGGTTTTAATTTTTTTAAGCCTAAACTTAATTGAGTTTTTGAAGGATTAATGGCTATTTTAGTTTTCTGTTTTGCAAAATTAGAAACCAGATGCTGAAGCAAATCAAAAGAAATACCGCCCGGCGCCAAATAAACCCAGCGAGAAGACAATTTCCGCCAAGAAATTTCCTGTTCTTCTAATCTTTCCGAAGCCCCTCGATAAACTAAAATCGTGCGCTCGCCAGAAACGGCTAGTAAGATTACAGAGTAAGCGGTAAGCTGTTTTTTGTCTTCGATTGCTAAGGGATCAACTTTTTCTTTTTTTAGTTCTTTAGTAATTGCCTTGCCACCTTCATCTTGACCAACTTTTATCACGGCGGCGGTTTTTAGCCCTTGTCGAGAGAAGGTAACCGCTGTATTGGTAGCGCCACCGCCGGTAGTAAAAACTATTTTTTCCACTTCAATCTTACTACCCAAAGCAAAACATTGGGCTTCCCCGGTTGGGAAGCCTTTTTTTTCACTAAGATGCTCGGGGTCTTTAATCGGCTTAAATAAGGGACTTTCTAAAAAAACATCCCTGGTCGCGGTACCGATGGTAATAATATCAAACATTGTTTTATATAATTTATTTTAATTTTAATAATTTTTCTACCGCTGATTTTATATTATTCACTCCCAAGCCGTATTTTCCCATTAGTTCAGCCGGCGATCCGCTCTCGCCAAAAACATCTTTAATACCGACAAACTCTATTGGCACAGGATAATTTTTAGCCAAAACTTCGGC
>ERZ1292629.3335-Hain-H43-01um-R1-3335-length-12473-cov-4_pt1 | contig 12473 bp, 13 predicted proteins | sample MGYA00564399_ERZ1292629 | MGnify/ENA primary metagenome ERZ1292629 (study PRJEB36523, sample SAMEA6512636) | groundwater metagenome | collected 2019-01-08 | study: AquaDiva: Metagenomics assemblies of 32 groundwater samples | reverse complement strand
GGGCGGAATAACCGGAGATTTGGCGCACCCGTCAGCGCACCGGCACCTCCTCGCCGAAAATCTTCACGCTGGAGGCGCCATCCAAGATACGCCGGCCAAGCGTGCCCCTGCCCTGATAGCCAATGAAGAGAATAGTGCTTTTGGGGTCAGACAGGTAGCGCTGTTCATGATGCAAGATGCGTCCGCCGTTGGACATGCCGCTGCCGGCGATAATCACCTTAGGCGGCGGGATGTTGTTTATCTCCTTGGATTGTTCCACGGTAAGGGTGGTGCGCAGGCCAGGGAAATTGAAAATGTCGTCGCCGGAATAAACCTGGGCCAGGGACTGTTCGTCAAAATAAGTCGGGTATTTTTCATAAACCGAGGTGAGGTGGATGGCCAAGGGGCTGTCAATAAAAACCGGCACGCGCGGCACCCGGCCTTTTTCAATAAGGTTATTCAGATGAAAAAGCAGGTCTTGGGTACGCTCCATGGCGAAGGCCGGAATCATAAGTGTCCCGCGGGCGCGGACGGTGTCTTCCAGGGTGTCCTCCAGAAGCTCCTGGCGTTTGTCTTCATTCTCGTGAATACGGTCGCCGTAAGTGGATTCCATCACCACGTAGTCAGCGGACTGGAGCATTTCCGTATCCTGGATTATCGGCGCAGGATAGTTGCCCAGGTCGCCGGAGAAAAGAATGGTTTTGTTCCCAACGCTCCGACCCTGGGTCGAAGGCCGGGACCCCGACCCCTCCGGGGGCGTCGGGGCCTCCTCTACTTCAATTTTTATAATGGACGAGCCCAAAATGTGGCCGGCATTGAACAGGGTTATTTTGAAGTCACCGATTTTGAATTGCTGGTGGTATGGAACGCCCTCCCAAATTTTCATCACCTCATCGATGTCCTTGACTGTGTAAAGCGGGGACTTGTTCTCCCGTTTGGCCTCGTTTTTAAGCAGATGCTCCGAGTCCAAAAGCAGGAGCTCGCCAAAATCCTTGGTCGGCGGGGTAGAGTAAATCTTGCCGCGGAAGCCGTCTTTCCAAAGCTTAGGTAAAAGTCCGATGTGGTCCACATGGGCGTGGGTAATGACCACCGCCTTAATGTCCTTGGGGTCGTACAGGAACGGTTCAAAATTCTGTCTTTCGGCGAAGTGGCTGCCCTGATGCAGGCCGCAATCCACGAGAATTTTGGTCTCGCTTGACTCCAGCATGTAATTTGCACCGCTCACTGCGCCGGCGCCGCCGTAAAAAGTCAGCTTCATCCCGTTAGAGACAGGTCGTCTTTAGACGACCGCAACAAGCCGGTTCGACGACTACAAACCTTTTTACGATTAAGTCAGAACTTGGTTTATATATCATAAGTTTGATTGTCTCTAACGGGATTCATTAGCTTTTAGCTTCGTTAGCTTATTAGTTTGGTGGTCTGTCGGCTTATTATAGCACAATATTATTCTAATTTGACAAGTTAAAGATTTTGTCATACGATAACATTCAGAATCTTGGGAGGCAAACATGCCACAGTCGCAGTCCTCGGCCTCGGCCCTGCCAGACGGCAGAATCCGGGTCATTGTTGGTAGTGTCGCTCTCTTCTTCGGAGAGACGCGACACGGCCTGCGTATTGTGCGCCGCGAATGCCTGGGTGGCAGTCGGCGGCGCACAGTGAGCGATGCCCAGTTCCAGCGTGCCTTTCACGAGGCACTGAAACTGCGGCGCAGGGGAGCCGAGCTCCCACTGGAGGAGCGATGAAGACGACTTTCGTCGGCGTCGTGCGAGGCCTCCTCCGAGGCCTCAACTGGGTCGTCGCAATCCTCGCGGTGGCCCTCGCCGTGGCCGGAGCCCTCTCGCCCGAGGACGAGGAGTACCTTTGGGCCGGACCAACCGTGGTCCTGATCGTTGGGGCGGCCTTGTTGTGGTTCAGGCGCCACCCCGGCGAGTGGAGAAAGTTGGTGGACGACTTCGCCGACTTCTTCCCCGAGGAACACCACGGCGAGGAAGAGGCGCCCACGCCCCGAAAGCGGAGTGCCTAGCCCGACCGGCTCACGAAGGCCGAGTTGGACGAGATGGGCCGACCAGCGCAATTTGCTGGCCGGCCTTCGTCGTTTCTAAGTATGGCGTCGAACGCCACATCGGCTATCTAACGATCGTTTGTTAACCGATGTGATTGCCAGTCAGCACTACTGCCAGCAGCACTATAGCCCCAGAAAACCTTCAACTATGTTTTTGTCGCTCCAGGGAATCTTTCTGCCGCCCTCAACGCACATCACCACTTCCCCGCCCTTGCCGGAGATGACTACCACATCGCCTTTTTTAGCCAGGGAAATCGCTTTACCGATGGCCTCGCGCCGGTCAACTACTTTGTAGGTTGTAGGTGGTAGGTGGTAGGTGGTAGGTAATGCCAGAACTCCTTTTTCTATGTCCTCTATAATCGCAAGCGGATCCTCGTCATAGGGATCTTCGTTGGTCAAAATCAGCTCGTCACAATATTTAGCGGCAACCTTGCCCATCGCCGCCCGTTTCCATTTGTCCCGGCCGCCGCCCTGCGAACCCAGAATACCTATGACCCTTCTGGGCTTAAAAATTTTCACCGCCTCGTAAAGCGCGGTCAAACTTGCCGGCTCGTGAGCGTAGTCCACCACGATTCTTATGCCCCGGGCTTCGATCACTTCCATCCGGCCAGAAACGCCGCGCGCACTCTGCAGAACGTTTTTAATAACCGCTACGGAGATATTTTGGGACAGCGCGGTGCAAATTGCCGCCGCCGCGTTATAAACATTAAATTCGCCGAGGAGCGGCATTGTATAGGACTCGCCGCCCAGCTTGAATCTGGTTTCCTTATCGCCCAACTTGATGCCGCTCATTAAAAACTTCTTAAGCCCAAGCGGCGACGGCCCTTCCTTTTTGCCGAAGCCGATCCTGGCCTCGACCGACGGCCCCAGAAAATATATGGCGTTTTCGTCGTCCAGATTATAAACACCTACGCCATCCGGGCGCTTGGCCACCGCTTTAAATAATTTGAGCTTGGCCGCACGGTAGTTTTCAAAACCGCCGTGGCGTTCAATATGCTCCGGCGAAAGATTGGTAAAAACCGCAGCTTTATAATTTATAAACCGGTGGCGGTGCTGAAGGATGCCCTCGGAGGAGGTCTCTATCACCGCATATTCGCATCCCGCCCGCACCATGTCCCGAAGTATTTTTTGAAGACCGAAGCGGCCGGGCATGGTCTGTTTGGTATCGTTCACCCACTCTCGGTCGCCGATGGCGAATTTAACCGTAGTTATAAGACCGGTTTTATGCCCGGCGCCGCTCAAGATGTCGGCAATCAAACTACAGGTGGTGGTTTTGCCTTTGGTGCCGGTGACCCCGATTATATAAAGCTTGCGCGACGGGAAACCGTATAACAATGCACCCAGAAACGCCAGGGAGAGGTGGTATGCCCCCACAAGAATAGGCAGGCGATACGCCCACTGGAGCGCAGGACTTCTTTTTAGTGCGTCAATCATAATGTAAACGCCGATTCATGCTGATTGGGGCTGATTTATGCCGATAGTCCTATCCGCGTCTATCTGCGTGCATTTATTATCCGCGCAAATCCGCTTCTATACGCTACTTCTTGCCGAGAATTTTAAGCGCTTCTTTGAGCCGCTGCTCCAGATTGGTTGTTTTTTCATCCACCCGCCGCAGGACTTCTTTGGCCTGGTCGCGAGGATAGCCCAGACCGACCAGGGCCTCGGCCAAATCCACGTCGGTTGCCATCCGGCCAAGCGCCGCCTGGGAAAACTCCGCGACCACTTTGTTGCGCAATTCCAGGACTATGCGCTCGCCCGTCTTCCTGCCAATGCCGGACGCGCGGGTCAACATATCCGGTCTGCCCTCTTTAATAGCCGCGGCCACTTGTTTATGGTCAGCTATTTCCAAGATAGACAATGCCGATTTGGGCCCGACTCCGGCGACGGAGTTTAATAGCTCAAAAAGTTCCAGTTCTTCCGGCGAAAGAAAGCCATAGAGGTCCAACGCATCCTCGCGCACATGCAGATGGCAAAAAAGCTGCACCTTGCCGCCCGTGGCCGGTAATTGATTCAAGGTGCGGGCATGGGCGCTAATTTTAAAACCAACCCCGCCTACGGCGATAATCGCAACCTTGTCGCTTTTGCTTTGCAGTTCTCCGGATAGGCTATATATCACAAGCACATTATAGCAGTAGGTGGTAGGTAGTAGGTAGTAGGTAAAATGGAGCGGGTATACCACTTGATTTTTTGATTTCTTCTCATATACTACTTACTACTCACTACATACTAATTACTAATTCACATGCCCATTACCCAATCTGCCAAAAAGGCCTTGCGCCAGAATATCCGCCGCCAAGCAATGAATCTGCGGCGAACGAAAGCCATGAAAGAGGTGGTCAAAAAATACCGCAAAATGGTTGCGTCCAAGCAGATGGACGAAGCCAAAAAATTTCTGCCCTCGGTCTATAAAACGATGGATAAAACCGCCAAAGCAGGCACAATTAAGAAGAATACAGCCAGCCGCCTGAAGTCCCGCCTCGCGCGACTAGTCGCGTAAATCCGAAATCCTAATCTCGAAATCCGAAACCGTGCCCTGCTTTTAGGTTTTTGAATATTTGAACTTGTCCTTCGGCAAGCTCAGGATGGTGAGCGTTATCGAACTATTTCGAATTTAGTGCTTCGTGCTTCGGATTTTAGGTCAGCAGTAGGTCTAACAGAACTTCCTCGTATTCGGCCTTGCCGGATTTAACCACCAGATCATAGGCGGCGAATTTTTGGATTCTTTCCGGCCACTGCGCGGACAAAATATTAAAAATCTTTGCCGCCGGCTCGCTGCGCGCGAAGAGTCCCTCCAGCGTGGTCAGGCGCTCACCGATGCGCGGTCCCTTGAGGCCCCTTAAGGTGCTCCAGAAGTCCGGGGTTAGTTCCACATCAAATCGTTCCAGGTCCTTCTGGTTAACCACCTTTTTGCCGAGTGCTGCCAATTTCTGCATCTCGGTCATGGCCCGCCAGGTATCGTTCATGTAAGCCGCCGACAAAAACTCCAGCGCTTCCGGCTCAAAAGTAAAACCAAGTTTGCCGCTCGCGGTTGCTAAAAACTTTTTCCACTCCGCTCCGTGCAGGTATTCAAACTCCTGGTTCAAAGCGTGACCAACACCCTTCTTTTTGGCAAGCAGGGATTCAAGCAATTTGGGCGGCTCCTCGGCCTCGGAAATTAAAATGGTTAAGTTTTGGCGGTTTGTTGCTGTTTTCAACCGATCCGCAAGATGCTTATCGGTAATTTCGTAAAGATTGTCTAGAATCACAAGTTTGGCCGATTCAAAGATAGATTGGCTATCAATGAATTCCCAGAGTTTGTCTATGCCGCCCTCTTCGCCTAAATCAAAGCGGCCGATGCCGAGCGCGGAGTGCTTGCCTTTGAACTCCGCGATTATTCCGTTCTTTTTTTGCTCCCGGCGCCAGTCATCCGGGCCGTAAAGAAAAATTAACATGCCATCTCTATGCTTTTCGGCGCATACATGCTTTTACAAATTCCACGAATAATGGATGGGGGAAAAGGGGTCTGGATTTGAATTCCGGATGGAACTGCGTGCCTAAAAAGAAGGGGTGTTTGTCCCGCGGCAATTCCATTATCTCCATCAGGCGCCGGTCCGGAGAAACGCCGGAGAACACGACTCCCCTCTTTTCCAGGCGGGAGATATAAGCCGGGTTCACTTCATAACGATGGCGATGCCGTTCTTTGATTAGCTGATGGCTTTTAGCTTTTGGCTGATTAGCAGCATATGCCTTATGGGCAATGGTGCCCGGCTGGAGGCGGGCTGGATAGACGCCCAAGCGCATGGTCGCGCCGTAATGCTTTTCCGCAATGTTCTTCTTTTGTTCCGGCATTATGTCTATGACCGGGTAGGGTGTCTTGAGGTCGATCTCGGCGGTGTTCGCCTTGTTCATCCTCAAAACCGAGCGGGCAAACTCCACCACCGCCAGCTGCATGCCGTAGCACAGTCCAAAATATGGGATTTTATTCTCCCGGCAGAAGCGGATAGCGGCGATCTTGCCCTCTACGCCCCTCGTGCCAAAACCGCCGGGAACAATTATGCCGTGATAGCCAGCCAACTCTTTGGTGTTTTTGGCGCCCTTTTCAAATTGTTCCGAGTTTATCCAGTGTATCTCCGGCCGAACCTTAAGCGCGGCCCCGGCATGTTTGATTGCCTCAATCACCGAGATATAGGAGTCCTCTAAAACAAACTGGCCGCTGCCGAAATATTTGCCGACGATGCCGATTTTTAACGTTTTTTTAGCGCGCTTCGCGGACAAAACCATGCGGCGCCAATCCCGCATGTTCCGGCGGCGCAGTTTTAGGCCCAGAATTTTGGCCAACTTCTCGTCCAGGCCGTCTTTTTCAAAATTAAGCGGCACCTCATAGACGCTTTCCGCATTGGGCGCAGAAATGACATTACCCTTGCCGATACTGCACATAAATTCGATTTTCTCCTTGCGCCTTTGGTCCAAAGGAACTGCCGCCCGACCAATGATTATATCCGGGTGCAGGCCGGCGGCGTTCAAACTGCGCACCGCGTGCTGGGTGGGCTTGGTCTTAAGCTCGGTGCCGCCGGCACCCAGAGCCGGCAAAAAACTCACCAGCACCAGAGCCACATCTCCAGGATTGCGGAGACGCAACATGCGCACTGCCTCCAAAAATAAGATGTTCTCGTATTCTCCGGCTGTACCGCCGACTTCGATGACGGCTATGTCTGCTTTATCTTTCTTAATAGCCCGGTCGATGCGCTCGATTACTTCCAGGGGTATGCGTGGCACCACCTCTACTTGATGTCCGCCGTATTCCAAGTTGCGCTCTTTCTGAATAACCGAGAGATAAACACTGCCGGTGGTCATATAATTGCCGCGTCCGAAATCCAGGTTCAAAAAGCGTTCGTAGTTGCCCATGTCCTGGTCGCACTCCGTGCCGTCGTCTAAAACAAAAACCTCGCCGTGCTCGGTGGGGTTCATGGTGCCGGCATCTACGTTCACGTAAGGATCGATTTTGAGCGCGGTTATTTCCAGGCCGCGGGATTGCAGGAGTTTGCCGATGGAGGAACTGGCTATGCCCTTGCCCACGCCGGACATCACCCCACCAACTACAAAAACATATTTGGGTTTTCTTTTTTTCATTCGATTGGCAATTCGCTTTTGGGGATGAGCGCAGGGTTGGTGGGCAAGGTGAAATAGAAGCTGCTGCCGCGGCCCTCTTCCGATTCCACCCACATTTCCCCGCCGTGGGCGGCAATTATGTTTTTGGCGATATAGAGTCCCAAGCCGGTGCCCTCGGTCTGGAATTTAACCGCGCTGGAGCTGCGGAAGAACTTGGTGAAAGTTTTTTGAATTTCACTCGCGGGGATGCCGATACCCGTATCTTTAACTTTGACTTCCAAGAATGGCCCGCGCTCGGATTTTTTGATTGTAACCAGCACTTCCCCGCCCTTGGTGTTATAACGGATGGCGTTGTCCACTAGGTTGGAAGTCACCATACCCAGTTTCTGTTGGTCAAACATGACCGGGGACAGCTGCTCCTTAGGCCGATCCAGGTAAAGCTTAAGGCCCAGACGCTTGGCCGCCGGCAGGAAGTCGGCCAGGGTCTTATCCAAAAAAGCCAGGAGGTCGCCGGACTCGAAATTGTAGCCAAAGCGGCCTTCTTCAATTTTGGAAATACTTAGTAGATCTTCAACTAGTTCTAAAAGTCGGCGCGCCGAGCCCAGGGTCTGTTCCGCAAGCAACTTAGAGCTCTGGCTTAGCCCCGCCTCCTGGCTTAAGGACTCCAGCGCCCAATGGATTTCGGTGATGGGCGTGCGCAGCTGATGGGAGGCCACGGTGATAAATTCGTTTTTGGACCGCAGAAGCTGCGCTTCCCGGGTACGGTTTTGAATGATTTTTAAAAAGCCGCCGATCTTGCCGCCCTGGTCCGCAATCGGCGTAGTAGCTACTCTAAGCTCCAGTTCCGGTTCGGAAAAAGACAGGTCGGCGACCTGCGGATATTCGCCGCTCTTGGAGCGCGGGACGAGAACCGGGGCCAGCGACGGAAACATAACCTGAACCAAAAGCCGCCTTTTGGGATTTTCCACGTCCTGGGGTCTTACTCGCTCGCCCACAATTTCCTCGGACCTAAGTCCGAAAAGAGTCGCGGCCGCCGGGTTAAAAAATATGATTCGTAGATTTTGGTCGTAAACCAAGAGCGCATCTGACAGTCCGGCGACAATGCCGCGAAGCTCGCCTTGCTCCAACCCGCCTTCGTATCGCGCTCCGGCCAGACGCAGAGAGATATAAAAAAATCCTATTAAGATTATAAGCAGCGCCCCGGCGCCAATCATCACCACAAGAGGCGGCGCATAAATCAGGCTGGCCGCCACCATGGCGACGCCCAAAATTAATCCTACCCAGAACCAGCGCATTTCCGGCCTGGCCGGCGAGTAAAGTTGTTTACCAAAAAGTTCGCGAAACGGGAGCATACCCCGTAAGAAATTAAATATTTTCCGTTGCTACTGGCATAGACCTTTAAGTGTTTGGTGGTTGGTTGGTGTTAGACATACTTGGTCTGCGCAGAAAAAATATTTTTTCTGCGATTTCTTACGGGGCATATATGTTTCCCATAATAACATCTAGAAGCCGTGGGTGGAATATTAAAATATCCGGCCCTGGGCTGTTTTGGGGTTGGTTTGCTTAGCGACCGCGACGGAGCCGTTTTCAATGCGCTTGATCAAGCTCACAAACCCCAGCTTGTCCAAATATGCGGCCACCCTTGGCCTATCCGGCTTGAATTCCAGGTCCCGGAGGCCGCTTACCTCCAATTCTGCATTGTGCCGCAAAGCGACCAATTCCCGGGATGTTTCCATTTCTTTAAGGTATGGCTGCAGTTTCTCCGCGAGCTTTTTATCCTTGGCCAAGTTTTTAACAATATTTTCCAAAGAGTTGTATTTCTGGAGCATCTGTTCGGCGGTCTTGGGACCAATACCCGGCACGCCCTTAATATTATCGGATTGGTCGCCAACCAGTGCCTTGTAATCAATAAGCTGGGACGGACCCAGACCGAACTTCTCCCGAACGGCGGCGTCATTCCAAGTGGTAGTTTCGCTCACGCCTTTCTTGAAGGCGCGGACGACAATCTTGTCTTCGAAGACAAGTTGCAGGGTATCGCGGTCGCCGGTTAAAATCACGATTTGCAGTTCCGGTTCCCCGGCAAAACGAGTGGTCAAAGAAGCAATAAGATCGTCGGCCTCCAAGCCCTTTTGTTCAAAAGTCCTGATGCCAAATTCTTCAAACTCCTCGCGGGCAGCGATAATTTGGGGCACAAGTGTCTCCGGCGTCGCCGGTCGCTGGGCTTTATACTCTTTATATTTTTCTTCGCGGAAGGTCGGTTCCGGACGGTCAAAACAGGCCGCGGCGTAATCCGGTTTATCCTCCCGCCAAATCTTAATAAGGATACTGGCTAAGCCGTAGAGCGCCTGCGCCGGACTGCTGTCTTTCGCGGTAAGCGGCGGCAATGCGTGGAAGGCGCGATGAATAATGGAGTTGGCGTCGATTAGGAGCAAAATCTTCATGGTTTTCTCTACAAATTACGAATTTTTTACGAATATACGAATGGGACTAAGCAGAATGTTTCGTATACTCGTACTTTTTCGTATTTCGTAGCCCGATAACACGTTGGTTCTCTTGTTGGCCGTGACTGAGCCGGACCCACAAAACACTGCTCGCCTTTAGCCGGGGCAGTGCCCCTTTAATCCTGTCTGCCCATTCAATTAGCACAATGTTTTTAGAATTAAGCATAACCGGTTCCAGCTCCAGAACCTGGAGTTCGCTTAGCTTGCGCAAACGATAGGCGTCCAGATGAAAAACGTTCCGGAACTTACCCCGCCCCAGCGCAGCGCGGCGCATCAGGATAAAGGTCGGGCTCGTTGCTCGCCGCCGCAGCCCAAGTCCGCGGAAAAATCCCTGAACCAAGGTGGTTTTACCGCTGCCCAAATCCCCGGTCAACGCCAAAACCCGCGCCCGCCGACCCGGACCGAGGCGCAAAATTTTCCGGGCCAGGTCAAAGCCGAATTTTTTCGTCGCCGCGGAAGAGGAGCTTATATAGACCATAATTGTTCTTGATGATGAAAAAGATCGCGGCGGTAAGCAATGCCGCCGACAAGAGCGCGAGCCCAGCCGGTCCCCAGTCCGGCCAGGAATTGAATTTACTGCCCGGCGGGTAGGCGGTGAGTGCCAGAGTATTAGTCGGCAAAGAGTTCACACCCATCGGCGTAGGCGAGGCCCAGACAAAACCATTATCAACCCTGGATAAGCTCATGCCCTCGGGCGCACTACCCGGGAAACTTGATTCGTCCGCAACCCGTCCCTGGGCATTATATAACATAATGTGCTCGTTTTGGTTTTTGAGGGTCAGCTTGGTCCGGCTGCGAGGCAGAAGCAGATAGCCGTGGGCGGACACGGTGTCCGCGCCAAAGATAAACTTTTTACCGCTGGAGTTTACCAACTTCCAGCCGGATAAATTTGCCGCCGAGTCGCCGCTGTTTATAAGTTCCAGCCACTCCCCGTCCGCATCTGCGCCCTCCGGGTTAGGCAACCATTCATTTATTAAAACCATTTCACAAGAGTTCCCCGGGCCGTCTCAACCCCAAGTGGTCATAGGCGGCAGCAAGAACAACCCGGCCAGCCGAGGTGCGCTGTAAAAAACCCAAGCTCATCAGGTATGGTTCATAAATGTCCTCAATCGCCCCGCGTTCCTCGTTCAGGGCGGCGGCCAGGGTGCCAACCCCGACCGGACCGCCATTGAACTTCTGGATTATTATCTCCAAAAGCCGCCTATCCTGGGGCTCTAGGCCAACTTCGTCTATATCCAAAAGCTCCAGTGTCTTCTTGGCGACACCTTCATCCACTCCCTTCTGGCCATGGACTTCGGCATAGTCCCGGGCACGCTTCAATAGGCGGTTTGCAACCCTAGGCGTGGCCCGCGCGGCCCTGGCCAGAATATCTACGGCCTCCGATGCAACGTTTATTCCCAAAATTTTTGCCGAGCGTCCCAGAATGGTTTTAATGTTCTCCGGCGAGTAATAATCCAGTCGGAAGGTGGCGCCGAATCGCGAACGCAACGGGTTGGACAAAAGATTCTCGCGGGTAGTTGCGGCGATCAGAGTAAACGGCGGCAGGTCCAGGGACAAGCTGCGCGCGCTCGGTCCTTTGCCGACCATAAGGTGAAGCTTGCGCGACTCCATTGCCGGATAAAGCACTTCTTCAATCATACGGTTGATGCGGTGCGCCTCATCAATAAAAAGTATGTCGCCGGATTCCAGGTTGGTAAGAATCGCCGCCATGTCCCCGGTCCGCTCCAGGGCCGGTCCGGAAGTGGTCCGCAGATTGCCGCTGAACTCTTTGGCGATAAGGTAGGCCAGGGTGGTCTTGCCCAGACCGGCCTGGCCGCAGAGGAGCAGGTGGTCCATGGTCTCGCCGCGCTTTTTGGCGGCAGCCATAATTATGGACAGGTTCTTCTTGGTTTTTTCCTGGCCGACATAATCTTCCCAGTGCGTTGGGCGCAGCGCCTGGTCGATGTTCGGGTCTTCCTTTTCGTTGGTGATTCTGTTTTTGGACATTTGGGGGTGGGGTTGACAACTTTTTTATAGTATGCTAATATACCCAGCGTCAAACTTGCCCAGTCACCAGACCGGGCACTGTTTAGCATCTCTCTTTTGTGGCCCGGCATGTACTCGCTTATAGCGCTAACTCGCTATGAGCCGAGTTCCTAGCGTCTATTGAGAAGAGAGGTGCCCGGCTCGGTGCTGGGCTTGCCGTCCCAGACCTGGGGGCAGGAATTGTTTTACGCTAAGGACGGTTGGGTTTCGGCTCAATCTATCCTCTAAATAATTCTAACCTCTTTTAATTTACTTAAAAAGAGACCCTTCTATATCCCCGCTAATCGCGGAGACATAGCCCCCAGATCTGGAATGGTGAGGATCGCACCACCTGCGGTATAGTTGTTCATCCCCATGCGATCGGTCCGGTTGCTTTTTCAATCTCCTCCAGGGTGGTCATGCCCGCAAGCACCTTCAAAACCCCGTCCTCTTGCATGGTCACCATTTCCTGCTTGCGCGCCAACTCTCGCAAAACGACTTCCGATGCCTGCTTCAATATCACCTCTTCCATTTCCGGCCCGGCCAAAAGGAATTCGAATATACCAACTCGGCCCCGGTAGCCGAAATTATTACACTCGCTGCAGCCCACCGCTTCGTATAGGGTGTAATGTTTATAATTTTCTTTTTTACCCCGCTCCGGCATCTTGCCCAGGGCCTTTTGAATTTTATTTTTGAGTTCGGTGTTTGTGGCTTTCGGCTTGCGGCACTTCGGGCACAGTTTGCGCACCAGCCGCTGGGCGATTATCAAAGACAGCGCCGGACCAATGGTCGCCGGCTTAACCTCCAGGTCCACTAGTCGGGGCACGGCGGCAACGGCG
>ERZ1292629.3333-Hain-H43-01um-R1-3333-length-12485-cov-4_pt1 | contig 12485 bp, 24 predicted proteins | sample MGYA00564399_ERZ1292629 | MGnify/ENA primary metagenome ERZ1292629 (study PRJEB36523, sample SAMEA6512636) | groundwater metagenome | collected 2019-01-08 | study: AquaDiva: Metagenomics assemblies of 32 groundwater samples | reverse complement strand
GTGCTAGAGGAGTCCGCACATGAGTGATCAATCGTCCGGCAGTCCCTACGGGGCGGAGTACCAGCAGCCCCAAGCGCGGGTGGCCCAACCCATCCCGCTGACGCAGCGCGTCCCCGCGCCCAACTGGAGCGCCAAGCAGGAAAGGGACGACAGGTTCCATCGGCTGGCTGCGTCCATCGCGCAAGGAATGCTGTCGGCCAACGGCGCCAACATCTCCTCCCAAGTCCTCATCGGGAAGACGATGGAACTCTCCTCCGCGCTGTTTGCTGAAATCGAAAGGAAGCTGGGCTGATGTCCGACTCCTTCCCCGCCACGCCGTGGCTCATCGGTGGGGCCCTCCTGTTGGTGGTGGGCGCCATTGCGGGCCTCGCGTACAAGGTGTGGAAGGACAAGCACGTCCCGTGGAAGTACATCCCCAACTACTACCCCGGGGCGCGGTGGCACTCTCTGGCGCAGACAGACCCACGCTTCCTCAGCGCCGCCCTCCAGTACGCCGAGTCAGTCCTCATCGCGCACACCACATGGAATGCCGCCAACCTCGCCCTCGTAGGGCACCACGTCCGCGTCATGGTGAAGGAGTCGGAGGCCTGGGTGGACTTGTGGGGGAGGAAGGTGGCCGGCTACGAGGTGGGGCACATGCTGGTGGTGGGCCCCTCCCTTGCCGCGCTGTGTCACGAGTTGGCGCACCTTTGCGAGAAGGTGCTGCTGGGGGGCACCGACCACACGCACGAAGGGTGGGGCTCCAACGGCGTAACCAAGGCGCTGGTAGCCTACGACGACTGGCTGGCGTCGCAGCATGCCACCTCGCGTGTCCTTCCTGACGCCGTGGCGGGTATCGTGCCTCTGTCCCTGCAACCAACCTTGCACGGCATGTCTGCGTGCAGATTCTGGAGTCCGTGATGACGTGGGAACATCTCGTCGAGTGCAGCACCAAGAAGGCATGTCTTCAGTTGGCGGACCCCGGCCTCTCAGCAGAGCAGGCCAAGGTGTCACGCCGGCTGGCAAGGGCGATGCTGTACGTCGCCTTCACGGCCATCGCGGACACAGTGATGCACGGCGAGAGGGTTGTCGTCCCCACCTTCGGTACTTTCTACAGGGCGACGCGGAAGGCCCGGCGCATCAAGGACATCAACTCCTCCGCGGTGCTGGAGCTTCCGGCTACCGTCGCAGTCGGTTTCCATTGTTCCAAAGCCATCAAGAGGTGACACCCATGTACGGCCAGCATTCCAACAGTCCAACTCCTCCGCGCCTGCCCGGGCACGAGCTTCCCCAGCAGTTGTCCTCCCCCGGGCAGGACGCCTCACGGCACCAGCCCCAGATGGACTTGGTGCATGTCCTCTTCCGCTTGAAACAGCGCAAGGCCGCCGCCTTAAAGGAGGCCTCTCATGGTGCGTGAAATCCTCATCTGGCCAGACACCCTGCTGGCGCGGAAGTGCGAGGCTGTCACCGATTTTGCGGATCCGGTGCTGAAGCAACTCCTTCAGGACATGGAGGCCACCATGCTGGCCAACAAAGGGGCGGGCCTTGCGGCCAACCAAGTCGGCTTCGCCCTGCGCGCTGTCGTCCTGTTGGTGAAGGAGGGCGCTACGCGGCGAGTTCTGAAGCTGGTGAATCCCCGCATCGTGGAGTCGAAGGGGTTGTCGCGTGGACGCGAGGGGTGCCTCTCGTTGCCGGGGTACTTTGACGATGTGCCGCGGGCGCGCTGGGTGCGCGTGGAGGCCCAGGATGAAGACGGCGGCGCCCTCACTGTTGAGGGAGACGGGTTTCTAGGCCGCGCCCTTCAGCACGAGTTGGAGCACCTTGAGGGCCGCGTCTTCGTAGACAACGTCTCTCCGCTGAAGCGTACCCAGGCGTTCAACAAGTTCCAAAAGGCTAAGAAGCGCGGATTGCGCTACCGTGCGGACTCGCCGCAGCCGCAGGACTTCACCGCACCGCCCGCGTAAGGAGTAGCCCATGGCACCCCCCTCAACTCCAGGCCTTCTCGGACGCATGGTGAACGTGTTGTCCGGGAAGCTGGGCGGCAAAGACGGCGCCGCGTCCTCGATGGACCGCATCAAGCGCCTGGGCCTGTCTCCACGACAGCAGGAACTCAACCGCCTTTGGGCGGTGTACCGTTGCCAGCAGTACAGCCACAGGAAGCTGGACTGGAATGGCAAGGAAGCGGTTGACGAACTCGCCTCCGAGGTCATCTCCTCCCAGGGATTCGTCCCTCCCGGCTTCGTTGACGCTTCCGGCTCCGGCGGGAAGTTTCCGCTGAAGTTCCGCAAGCCCACGGCGCCCTACGCCCTCATCAAAGTCATCGTGGACCGCTTCACGGGGCTGCTGTTCAGCGAGAACCAGCACCCGGAAATCAAGGTGGACGGGGACCCCCTGACGGAAGACTGGCTGCGCGCGGTGGTGGACGTCACGCGGCTGTGGCCCAGCCTCATCCAGGCGCGCACCTTCGGGGGCAGCATGGGGACGACGTGCATGGGCTTCCAGTTCGTCAACGGCAAGCCCACCATCGAAGTGCATGACCCGCGCTGGATGCAACCGAAGTTCACGGAGCACGGCAGCGGCGTCCCGGCCTCCGTCGAGAAGCGGTACACCTACCCCAAGGAGGTGCGCGACGACGCCACCGGACGCTGGGAGAAGAAGGAGTACTGGTACAGGCGCATCATCGACGAGCAGAGCGATGTGCTGTTCGAGCCGGCGGAGGTGGACAAGGGGGAGGAGCCGGAGTGGGTGGAAGCGAAGCGGGTGGACCACGGCCTGGGCTTCTGCCCCGTCGTCTGGATTCAGAACCTACCCGTGCAGGACAGCGAGGACGGGGACCCGGACTGTTCCCCCCCTGTCTATGAGACGGTGGCGGCCTTGGACGCGCTGGTGTCTCAGGCCAATCGGGCCATCCTCGCCAACTGCGACCCGCAGCTTGTCCTCACCACGAAGTCGGAGATGGCCGAGGTGCGGCTGTCTGGGGACAGCGCCCTGCGCGTGCCGGACGGGGACGCCAAGTTCCTGGAAGTCCAGGCCACGGGCCCCAAGGCCGCTCTTGAGTTGGCCGAATCCCTTCGCAAGGCCGCGTTGGAGATGGCGTCCTGCATCTTGGAGCACCCCGACGTTGCCGGGAAGACGGCCACCGAGGTGGAGCGGATGTATCAGTCCATGCTGTCCAAGGCGGACGTCTTGCGCGAGCAGTACGGCCAGCGCGGCGTCCTTCCCTTGCTGGAGATGATCTACCGGGCGGCGGTGCTGTTGAACAAGCCCAAAGCCATCCCCCAGCCAGAAGCCCCCCTCGCGGCGGGGGCGCCCTTGCCCGAAGGTGGCCAGCCCACCCCCCAGGCCCCAGAAGGCCAGGAAAGCGTGCAGCCGGGCGCCCAGGCACCGCAGGACATGGCGTCCGAGGCAATGGACGGCATCGTGACGCAGCGCCCAACCACGGTGCGCGGGGCTGTCGTGCTGCCCCCCAGGTACGAAACCGATGCCCTCGGGCAAATGGTGGAGGTGGAAAGGCAACCCGGCTTCGGAGGCACCTTTACCCTGAAGTGGCCGGGGTACTTCCAACCCACCCTCACGGACGTCCAGCTTGCCGTCACCTCCGCGGTGGCGGCCATGTCTGGGGGCCTCATCGACGACGAGACGGCGGTGGGTTTTGTGGCCCCCTTCTTCAAGGTGGAGGACAAGGCGGACTTGCTGGGGAAGATTCGCAACGCCGCGGGGCAGCAACAGGCGGACATGATGTCCATGATGGCCTCCGCCAACCAACCCCAGCCCAGCGGCGTCACTGTGCCGCCCGGCCCCATCCTTCCCGCGGCGCCCCTCGAATAGCCCATGAAGAGGCCTCTTGTCGGCACGCTATGCCTTGCCACGGGGTACGCCCTGGGTTTCTGGACACAGCAGGCGCGAGGGGAATTGCGTGTCGTAGAGAGAGACGCACTGGTTTTGCGCCTGGGCTTGGTTGAGGAACGCCTGCACGGAGAGGGTATCGTCATCAACCGCTTGATGGCGCGGGCGAATACCCTGAAGGAGGAGAACGCAGAAGCGGTACAGCGGTTGATGCTGAAATGCCGAGACGTGGAGATGAAGCCCCGTGCCTCAAAGTGAATGGCCAGCCTTTTCGCTGTGCCCAACCATCGCGGAACTCCAAGGGGAGACGCCCGCGGGGCATTGCGTCTTCTGTCAGAGGCGGTTGAAGCAGGGGCGCAGCCGCACGCGGTATGTCTGCTTTCGGGCGGACTGCCAGATGGCCTACCAGTGCGAGTACAAGAGGTGGCGGCGGGCGCAGTTGGTGGAGAAGGGTTTGACGCAGCGGGGGCAGCGGCGGAAGTCGGGCCATCCCCGCTGGACGCAGCGCGTGGTATCACCTCAAACGGAGGCTGACGATGGGCGACGAGAAGAAGGTTCTGCACATGCGGAAGTTCGACGGGGGCAATCGTAGCCCGGCTGAGTTCTTCCGGCAGCAGGTGTACGCCAACACGAAGTGTTCGATGTGCGGTGGCCCGCCGGCCATGCGGATTCGCTTCCTCGCACCTGTGGACGAGTTTCAGCGCAGGGAGCCGGAGATCTACGCGGCCCTCGTGCTGAAGATGGGCGGCGGCGACCCCAGCTTCCCCACCACCTACGGGAAGATGATTCACGTCGAGTCCGTTTTCGCGTGCGACCAGTGCAAGCAGGGCGCGAGGAGGGCTGCCGCGCACAAGCCGGATTGGGTGCTGTGCGAGTTCGAGGAGATGGGCCTGGAAGAGAAGCACCCCCTCATCATCCAGGTGGCCCGGTGAAGGCCATCGTCCACATCAACATCCGCGTCACGACGGAAGAGAATCCCTACGACTCTTGCGCGCCGGTCTACGAGGTCATCAACACCGACTTGTCCCAGGACGACGTGGCCCGACGTGTTTTCGACGCGGTGAAGGGCGCGGTGAAGGCGCTGCCGCGCATCGCCGTCAGCGGCAACGGGGCCGGCGGGTAGGCCATGGCGCACCGCGTTCCAAAAGCCTTCGCCAAGGCGGTGGCGTCGCACCGCAACCGCTTGGAGAAGGTCATCACGCTTCAGGCCGCGGGGAAGATGAAGAAGCTGTACGAAGACGCCCAAGACAAAGTCATGGGACGGATTAGGCGCGCGGTGGGCGCTGGCCGAGGGGACACCTTCACCGCGCACCAGAAGCGCATCGTGATGGTGCAGCTTCGCCAAGGGCAGGCCATCGCGGCTAACAAGTTGGCGAAGGACATGCGTCCCCTCTCTGAGAAGGCCCAGAAGGAATCTCTCAACGGCCTCATCGAGGACGTGACGAAGCTGCACCGCGCCTTCACCGGGGCTGAAATCACACTCCCCATCGAGGAAGCTGCGGTCTTCGCCGGGGTGGTGGAAGGCCGCGCCACGGCGCTGCTGCGGATGCACGAGTCCTCCATGCAGCGCTACGGGGCCAACATCGTCCAGAAGGTGGAGCGGCAGCTTTCCCTCAACCTCCTCCAGGGGGACTCGCCGCACGAGGCCTACGACGCCGTGGCGGAAACCATCGGAGGGGAGTGGTGGGCCGGGGAAAGAATTGTGCGTACAGAAATGTCCTGGGCCTTCAACGCCACGCACGCGGACGGCATCGAGGCCTCTGCTGAGGAGTTGCCCGAGTTGCGGCAGCGCTGGGAAGAGCACTGCGACGACAGCGGCAACCCTCTCGACGACAGGGTGGCGGTGGACAGCTTGGCCATGCACGGGCAGGTAGCGCACGCGGGGGGCAGCTTCACCATGCCGGAGGACTCGCCCATCGCAGACAAGAGGGGCAACACCGAGGTGCCAGCTTCGTTGGTGGGCCTCTCATGGGACTTCCCGCCCAACCGCCCCAACGACAGAGCCGTCTTGTCCCCTTGGATGGCGGATTGGGGCGTCCCCGGGTGGGAGTACCGTGGTGGGGACCGTTTCTGGCTGGTACGCTGACGGCCCATGATCTCCAAACTCCGACACCTCTACCGGCGCTTCAAGTCCCATCGTCGTGAAGCGAAGAAGGCTAGGGAGCGCAGCCCGCATTGGACGGCGGTGCAGCGCGCCTTCCATGCGGCGCACCCCCATTGTGCGGGGTGCGGCACCTTGGAGGACATCCAGGTGCACCACCGGGCGCCCTTTCACCTCCATCCAGAGTTGGAGTTGGACCCCAAGAATCTCATCTCCCTCTGCATGTCCAAGACGGAGTGCCATCTCCGCATCGGGCACGGGGACTTCTTCAAAGCGTGGAACCCTGACGTATTGCCAGACGCAGCCGAGGCCCTGGCGCACCCGGAGCGCATGGAGTTGGTGTGGAAGCGGGCCAAGGCTGGGAGGAAGCAGTGAGTACCCCCGGCAAGCAGGCCGTCAGTGCCGTCAGCAAGGCCATGGGCGTCGTCCTGGCCGCCAGCGTCACGGGGTACTTCAGCTACCGTTCCGCCCAGGTGGAGTCTGAGGCCGGGTACACGGTGATGGCTGCCGCGGTGAAAGAACTCCAAGCGGAGGTGAAGACGCTGCATCATGAGAACTCCAAGCTCCAGGGACAGGTGGAAGTGTTGCTGATGCGGCGCAGCGCGGTGCCCCCGCCGCCGGATCATCCGTTCGCCCCCGCAGCCCTCCCCGTTGACTTGGAGGGTGCCTACAAGATGGTGCAGTTGAAGAAGTGACACACCGCGTCGCTTCTGTTATGCTGTCAGTTGTCAACAGCAATCTTCTCAGGAGCGTCCATGCAGCGACGAAGTGAAGCCCGAAACCCCAAGCGCGCAAGTCGGCGCGCTCCGAGTTGACGGCCCGCTTCGTTTCCTGTGGCCGCCTCCTCCGAAGAGGAAGGAGGACGGCCATGCACGCGGCAAATTGGACCTTCATCGACCCCAGCATCGACCCGCGCCGGAGGGCGCATCTCCACCTCGTCAGCGCCGTACCCCTCGACGTTGAGAAGCTGGCGCGCACCTGTCCCAACTGCGGCGCGTCCATGGCGACGCACCGTTGCCCGCGGGTGCGGACGTGCGGCTACTACGAGAGCAGCGCAGACGTGTAGACTTGTGCTACATCCTCGCCCACCATTCCCGGGAGAACAAACATGGCGCAGATGGAGAAGTCGAAACTCATGGCTTTCGCGAAGAAGACGGCCAACCCTCCATCGGCTGCCACAGCCCTGGCGCAGAAGCGCATGGCCGCAAAGGCGCCGCCCCCCGCGGGGGCGCCTGCCCCGCACGGGGAGCCCCACGCCGAAGCCCCCCACATGGGGGAGGGCCAGGAGGAGCAGGTGGACCTCTTCGAGCTTGTGGAAGAGGCCGCCACTGCCGCGGAGGCGGGGCAGGACATCGACTTGGAGGACATCGTCGCCGGCACCAAAAGCACCGGGCCGCAGGACGCGCCTGCTTGGGCGGAGGACCCGGCCAAGTGGGCGGAGGCAGCCGAGGCCGTTGGCTTGGGCATCCCCGGCACCGAGGACAAGTACGAGGAGCCCGTCATCGTGGCGGCGTACCTCTACAAGATGCTTCAAGGCCCCGTGAAGGGCTTGGAAATCCCCGCGCCGCCGGCTGTGCCGGAGGGCGAGGGCCCCACCGACATGGCCAAGCCCGGCGCCGCCGCCAAAGCGCTTCAGGCCCGCGGGGCGGGCAAGCCTCCTCCGCACGCCGCGCAGGCGCCCCGCGCGCCTCTTGCCGCCCCCGGGGCGGCGAAGCCTTCTGAAGGAAAACCCGGAGCCCCAGAGGCGGGCCCAGAAGACGAGTTGAAGAAGATGGTGGACGCCGCGGCAGCTTCCGCCCAGATGAACCCGGACCCCTCCCTCACCCAGAAACTCCAGACGGAGCCTCCTCAGGAGGGGATGGCGCCCTCATGGGCGGCCGATGGTGACAAGTGGACGAAGGCGGAGTCCGCGGTGAAGCCGCACTGGACGGAGTACCCGGAGCCCTTCCTCGTCGTGGGGCACATCTACCTCGCCATGGGCGGGGGGGTGGTGTGACATGGGGCTTTTCTCTGGTGGGAAGACCGATTGGCGCACAACGCAACAAAAGGCGAAGCAGAGTGCCTTACTGACGAAGTACGCTGCGGCGAAGAAGCAGCACGATGTCGCCCAGAAGCAGGCGGACATGACCCGCGCTGAAGCGCAGAAGTTGCACAACCGCGGCGATTTCGAGGTGGCCGCAAGGAAGCGCGCCGACGCCAGCAACGCACAGAAGTTCGCTGACAAGCAGGGCGCTGCGGTGAAGAGCATGGAGACGGGGCCCAAGGGGGGCCGCTTCTACGTCTCCGAAGCGGGCGCAAAGGTCTACATCAAGTGAGGGCCATCGCGCTGTTCTTCTACCGTTTCGGCATGTGGCTCTACTTCAAGCTCCACATCTGCCAGTTCTGGTCGGGCCTCTACCGCTTCATCTGGGAGCGGAAGTTCCTCAAGGTGCAGTTGCGGACGTACTCCGACTTGCAGACGTTGGGGGACTACCTCCGCAACAACGCTGGGAAGTGGACCGCCGACTCGTGGAAGCAGTTGTGGGACGCGGTGAGTTACCCGCAGAAGGCGCAGGAGGCCTTCGACGGAAACCTCAAGGCGGACAGCGGGCTAGACTGCGACGAATTCGCCATCTACAGCGTGGCCGTGTTGGAGAAGTCGTTGGCGCAGGGCACGCTTCACTGGAGAGTCGTTGCTGACCCGAGGCTCCTCACGGTGATGTGGCAGGGCAAGAAGGCCGGTGGGCACAACGTCTGCCTCGTGCTGCTTCCCGAAAAGAACCTCTACGCCTTCATGGACTACGGGGTGCCCCGAGGCGAGGCCCGCACACCCGCGGAGGTGGCGCGCAACGTGGTAGACATCTACGCAGGGAAAGACGCCACCGTCGCCATGTGGGCCATCTCGAAGAGCAACCTCTCTCCGGTGGAAGTCCACTGGGGCCCCTGACGTGTCCATCAAGTGATGCTGGCCTTTGGCCACGTCCTTGGTAGAAGATGTCCGCAGATGGCCTCCTCGAAACGTAAGCCCCAGCGCGCGGCACGCCGGAAGACGTCCCCGCTGAGAGAACTCCAATCCCGCGTCGAATGCTTGGAGCGGGACACGCAGGCGATGAGGGTCAGCATGGGAACTCTCTCTGAAGCGGTGGACGTCCTCCGCATTTCCGTCAAGCACATCGACGAGCGCACCATCCGCGGCGAAACGCTGATGCTGGCCATCCAGGGGGAACAGCACAAGCAGTCGAAGGTGCTGGAGCGCATCGCCCATTCCCTCCACGTTGAAGAAGACGTGCAGATCGGCCCCGCGCACTTTGTGGAAAAGGAGCGCTGATGGACCCGGGCGACTCTCTCACACCCCTCTACGCGATGCTGGGGGCCTCACTAGTTGCCCAGGCGGGCGCTGCGGTGGTGGGCTTCGTGAAGTGGTTGGGCGCGCGCACAGTGGACCACGAGGACAAGGACAAGGCCGACTTGAAGGCGCGTCTGGACAAGCACGAGGAACGGTTCGAGGAACAGGCAGAGAACCTTCTCGTCATGGAGAAGGCCGTGACGTCCCTCCAGATGACGATGCAGCAGACGCGGGACTTGGTGGGCGGCATCAGCGGGATGGTGGGGGAAATCAAGGCCACCGTAGAGCATCGCTTTGAGAAGCAGTCCGAGTTCTACCGCGGGGCGCTGAAGGAGCACTCCACGAAGTTGACAGAGGACTTGGAGAAGCTGGAATACCGTCTGGTGACGGACAGCAGGACAAGTCGCCGCCGTGTCAAGCGGTGAGTGCTTGCATGCCGAGACGGGGCCCCCTACTATTCTTGGCGTGACCATCCGACTCTTCGACACCCAGGCGCAGAAGAAGCACCAAGAGGCCTTGGAGAAGTACGACGCCGAGGTGATGGAAGCCTCGGAGCCGGGGCGCGCGTGGCCCGCGGGCCTTCAGTACCCCGCCCCGCCGGAGCCGATGATTGACAGCCGCGACGCCGGGGCCCTGCCGGTGAGGAACCCTCCGATGATGCCGGGGCGGTTGGGCAACGGCTACCCTGCGCGGGACGCGGACGGCACTTCCGCAGGCTGCGTCGATGGGTTCGAGTCTTCGTGGAGTTCCAGCCAGTCTGCTGACACCTCGCCGTTCAAGCTGAAGAAGGAGTGACACCATGTACAAGGGCCCCGTTGGACCAGTGAGCGGACGCACCCCCCGCAGCCAAGCCGAGAAGATGGGGACGGACCCGTCCGGCTTCAAGGAAGGCCCGGCCTACGACGCGAAGGGCGGGCACCCCGTCACCGCGGAGCAGCCGAAGCAGGAGTACAAGCCGGCGGCGTTGAAGGCCGGCGGCGGGAAGCCGATGGAAATTCCGGCACCCTTCACCCTCACCCAGAAGTGATGTAGTACCCCCTCCCAGGAGACACCATGCCCGACAAGCCCATCCACGAAGAGTTCGGCAAGCCGATGGCCGAAGGCACGAAGACGTCCGACGAAGTCTTCAACGCCCGCTACGGGACGTACAAGGAGACGGGCGTGTGGCAGAAGGACGGCTCGCAGTCGAACCCCGCCACCCAGCACGACCCCAAGCCTTTCGGCAACACGAAGTAGCCCAACCCCTCACCAAGCGCCGCACCTGAAGGAGAAGTACCATGGAGAACCTGGAAGCAGTCATCAGCAGCGCCACCGAAGAAGGCGACGTGATGAAGAAGATCGACGCGGCGCACGGCCAGTACAAGGACAACGTGACGGACAACACCAACGTCGAGTCCAAGCTGCCCTTCTCTTCCCTGCCTCAGGGCACGGACCCCAACCCCTTCACCATCGGGCCTCTCGGCAGCAAGTAGTCCGCGAAGCCCTCCGCCCGCGTAGGAGGAACCCCCTCCCCACCTACGCGGGCATCTTTCCAGGAAGCCCATGTCCGACGCCTTCAAGTTGATTGGCAGCTACGAAGTGACGCCCCTGAGCAATCCGCTCAGTTTCGCGGTGTCCTCCGTCGCGCCCATCAACGAGTCGATTCAGTTGAAGGCCAAGGAGAGCACAGACGTCCTCCTCACCGTGGACTCTGCTGTTGCCGCGCCCTTCGGTGGCGTCACCAACGCCCACATCGTCATCCTCAAGGCGGTGGGCGGCAAGGTGAAGGCGCGCATCACCAGCGCGGACGGCGCCACGCAGTCCGTCCCCTTCGACACCTACTTCATCTTGATGTCTGAGTCGGTGCCCGTCACCGCAATCGACTTGACGCGCGTCGCCGCGACGCCTACGACGGTTCGCGTTTTCCTGGCTGAGAAGGCGTAGCCCACCCACCGCAGTTTTCAAAGGAGCAGCACATGACCGCCACGAAGGTTGACACGATCAAGGAAGTCCTCACCAAGGCCAGCCCGAACCAGATTGCCGACGCCCTCCGCAAGGTGGACTTGGGCAACATGCTGACCCCCGTGCAGTACGACACGGGCACCATCACCGCCATCGCGGCGGTTCCGATTCCGGGCAATGGTGCCTTGCTGGTGCAGTCGGCTCGCGTGGTGACTTCCGGCACCGCCGGTTCTGTGGGCACCTACGTCGCGGGCGACGCAGGTGTGACCCCGCTGACTCCTGCGGCGTCCACCGTGGTGGGCATCGCGGCGCTGGCGGCAGACGGCAAGTCCATCACCTTCCCCAGCACCGTGACGCGGGCCATCATCACCTACGTCCCGGCGCCGGCAGCGGCCCTGACGGCCAAGTTCGCGACCTGAGTTCTGACGGGCGCTGGACGCGCAGCACACGGCCTTGGCCCCTGATGCACGATGGAAGAGAGGGTGTCCGGGGGGCGACCCAAACAGCCCCCCAAGTAGTACCACCCCAACCGTACCGGCCCCGCCGGGAATCACAAGGCTGCGCTTCGACAACCTCACCACGCGGACGACGAGCGGTGAACAAGTCGGAGACAGTACGAGGAAGAAGCGATGCCTGAGAACATGAACGACGGAACGAGTGCCGCACCAGTCACGACGACGGATGGAGGCGCACCCCTTGGGGCGTCTACCGCAACGCCGCCGCCGGACGACACGCAGCAAACGCAGTCCCAGCCTCCTGCGGCAGCCCGCGCGGAGCCGAAGGTAGTGACCGTCCCGACGACGGCCATGAAGCGCATCAAGGATGAGGAGTTCACCCGGGGCAGGCAGGCCGCCTTGGATGAACTCAGCCAGGGAGCAGGGTTCGGCAGTTCCGCGGACCTCATCAGCGCCCTCCAGAAGTTGAAGTCCCCCGCCACCCCGGCGCCCGCGGCACAGCCGCAGACGCCCCCCGCCCCGGCTGACAACGGCTTGGACCCGGAGAAGGAGTTGGCCGTTGGGAAGGACGCACGGCGAGAAGAGGGCCGCTACCAGCGGCAGTTGGAGAAGGTCCTCACCGAGCGCAACAAGTACGCGTCATCGGCGCAGCAGTGGCAGGCGAAGGCGCGCGAGGCGCAGGCAGAAGCGGACGCGGTACGGGCGGAGATGCACCTCCGCACCATCGCGGCTTCCGTTGGCGTGCAGGACATCGACTACGCCATCACGCTGTTCAGCAGGGAAGTGGAGCGGCTGACGCCGGAACAGGCAGAGAAGTTCGACGAGAAGGTGTACTTCG
>ERZ1292629.3332-Hain-H43-01um-R1-3332-length-12486-cov-11_pt1 | contig 12486 bp, 14 predicted proteins | sample MGYA00564399_ERZ1292629 | MGnify/ENA primary metagenome ERZ1292629 (study PRJEB36523, sample SAMEA6512636) | groundwater metagenome | collected 2019-01-08 | study: AquaDiva: Metagenomics assemblies of 32 groundwater samples | reverse complement strand
TATTCTTTTTCTGAACCGCCACCGCCAGTCGTTCCAAACCCATACCGGTATCCACGCCTTTGACTTTTAATGATTCCATCGTCCCATCTGACCGACAATAAAATTCGTTGAACACTATATTCCAAACCTCCACGCCATTTACATAAATTTCTGTGGTTGGACCGCACGGGCCTTCGGCGCCGGTCGGCCCCCAAAAATTATCGGCTCGGCCGAATTTTTTAATATTTGTAACGCCCAACGACTGCCAGACCTGTTCTGACTCGGAATCAACTGGCACTTCTTGATCCCCTCCAAATATGCTGACATAATCAATCTCCAAATCCATTTCTTTAGTAATAAATTCATGCGCGTATTTTATGGCTTCTTCCTTAAAATATCCGCCAAACGAAAAATTACCCATCATTTCAAAAAATGTCAGATGGGTATCATCGCCGACCTCATCTATATCGGATGTGCGAAACGACTTTTGGATGGATACGGTATTGCGCGAACCAAAATCCCGGTCGGCCAATTCCGGCTGGGTATAGTATTGTTTAAATTGTTGCATCCCGGCCGTGGTTAAAAGCACCGAGGGATCGCTTGGAATCAAAGACGACGACGGCACAATCTTATGGCCTCGCTCTTCAAAAAACTTGAGAAACTTTTGCCGAATTTCCTGCGAATTCATTATATTTATATGTCTTTCTATACTAGCTATACTAGCTAAAAAACTTATAAAATCCAAATAGCATGAGCTGGCTGCAGCATGCTCGTCCTAATATACTATATTAAACTAAAAATTTTTCTCAAATGGATTTCATTGTCTAGGGTTGATGCCGTAATAATTCGAACATACGGCCTAATATTAAAGTATTCAATAATGTAATCAATTTCGTCCTGACAAGGATAAGGGTGGATCAAAACACTTTCTTGATATTTATAGAAACCAAGACGCTTAAGATTTTCTCTTAAGGCCTCACGGGCAGGTTTGTGTTTTTCTGGAATATCAAATAACACTATCCGCCATTTTCTGTCTCACACTTTTGGCTTTTTTATTTCCATATTATCAATATTAAAAGAAATCAGTTTCTCCTTACCTCTGTCCGTTAATATCATAGTCAAGGAACCGTCCGGATTTTCCCGTTCACAAATAAGTTTGGATCTATAAAGAGCTGTTATGGCTCTTTCCAAGGATTGTTTATTGATTTTATTCCACTCTTTCGCTGTTTCCTTAAAAACCTTGAAATATTTATTAGGAGATCGAGCCAAGCTTAAACCAACACCAGCAGAAATCAGCAAAACTATTTTTTGCTGATTAGAACCTAACCTTTTAATTTTACCTCCTAATTTCATGTTTATATTTTATATTCATAACTTAGCATGAGATAGCTCCAGCTATCTCATGCTAAGTTAAAAATTAGCTACCAACTATCGAAACTATTAGTTAGAGAACTTGGAAACGAGAAAAAATAAAAAAGGAGACCGCGTTTTTCCGCAATCTCCCTTTTTGATGAACCTAAAGATCCGGTGGTCTTTCAAAATCAAACTTTCGTAAGGTTGTTTGCCTGAACTGTCTTCTTCCTACCCTCCGGCGGTTGAATGGTGACATTGTTCATATTACAGAACGCACCCTTCGGACGGAGATCGTGGATAGTGACAACCTTGCAAATAGTACCATGATACTCGACATCATCACCCACATTTAAGGGTTTAGCAGCATTGCGTACTTTCTCCAATCCACTGGCGGTCAGGTTAATCCGAAGAAGGTCGCTTGCCTCTGTGAATAAAAGATCTTCAGCCTTTTCTTGAGACAAGATACCCATACGAACAAGAACCTGTTTCTGTTCGGGAGTGGCTTCACGAGGTTTCCTTGTCATAGCCCGTCCTTTCCCTAGAGAGTTTATAGAATGAACAGCGATTATATTACGATACTATTTTATCTATACTATGTCAATAACCCCACCTCCCAGCAGTTCTTCGCCTTGGTAAAAAACCACGGATTGACCGGGAGTGATGGCGCGAACAGGACGATCAAAAACTACCTGCCACCGAGCTGAGCTTGGGCCATTTTCCACTTTAGATAAAGTTGCCGAAACCGGTTCTTGGCGATACCGAATTGAAGCTTGGACATTAATTGAAACATTTGAAACATTTCCATTGACAGCATGAGATTGCTGCAGCAATCTCATGCTGTCGTGGACAAAACTAACATCGCTGGCGGTAAGAGAATTTGATTCTAAAGCCGAAATATTATCAGCCGGCGAAACAACCAGGGTATTTGTTTTATAATTTTTTGAAGCCACATAATACGGGCCGGTACCGCCAACACCAATACCCTTTCTTTGGCCAATAGTATAAAAATCCAAACCGGTATGCGTGCCGATTTTTTGGCCGGAGGTGGTTACAATATCGCCGATAGCAGTTTTAACATAGGGCCTTATAAATTCCTGAACATCCACCGGCCCCATAAAACAAATACCTTGTGAGTCCTTTTTGTCGGCCGTAGGCAGATTTGATTGTTCGGCGATCTTTCTAACTTCGGACTTGGATTCAATTTCACCAATCGGGAACAGACACTGGGCGATCTGTTCTTGTTTGAGAGTCCAAAGAAAGTAGGACTGATCCTTATTTCTATCTTTTGCAATTTTCAATTTAAAATGTTCAGTTTTCAATGAATTTCCAATGTCTAAATTTTCAATTGATTTGGAGTTTTTTAGAAATTGGAAATTGGAAATTGGAAATTCCGGCTCTCGCCGGATATAATGCCCCGTAGCAATATGGTCCGCGCCCATGGCCATGGCCTTATCAAAAAATAACCCAAACTTAATTTCGCGGTTGCACATGACATCGGGATTAGGCGTCCGGCCGGAAGTGTATTCTTTAATCATATAATCCACCACTTTGGTTTTGTATTCTTTAGTAAAATCCCAGGTTTCAAAAGGAATGCCGAGCTTGACACAGACCCGCATAGCGTCGGCGCGATCTTCGGCCCACGGGCAAGGCCAAGCCGGATCAGCCCAGTTTTTCATAAAAACACCCGTAACATCGTAACCCTCGTTTTTCAACAACAAGGCGGCGACGCTGGAATCCACGCCGCCCGACATCGCCACAAAAACCTTTGTATTCTTATTTTCCATTATCTTTTGTATAATAGTTATACAACAAATTTAATAAAATGAAAATACTAAAAATACTGACGCCCGTCTTGATAGTTCTGGCTATAATTATCTTCCTTACTGAAAAAACTCAAAATCAGCCGGCTAAAACAAATCTGCCCGCCATAAAAATCGGCCAAGCGGTTGTAAGCGTGGAAATAGCCGATACTGCCGAAAAAAGAACTCTCGGTCTTTCGGGCAGGACTGCCCTTCTTCTTAATGCCGGTATGTTGTTTGTTTTTGATAACGAGGACTACCACACCTTCTGGATGAAAGACATGAATTTTCCGCTGGACCTAATTTGGATCGGAGCCGATATGAAAATTGTTGATATTTTCAAAAATGCCAGACCCGACACCTATCCTAAATACGCTTTCAAACCAGACCATCCAGCGAAATATGTTTTAGAAGTAAACGCCGGTTGGGCCGAGAAAAATAATGTTGCAATCGGCTCAAAAGCAAAACTTCCTCCCGACCTAACCAAATAATTCATCTACTATACTTTAAAGTATAGTAGAGGAATATATATGCCAAAAATTACTGTTGACCGGATGGTTTGATGTCGGACAGCAAAGATCTGAGTTCCTCTAAATCGGGTTCGGAATGAGGATTTTTGGGTGGCTTTTTCTTTTTAAAGCCGAACTGACTAACGGACTTAAAATTACTGATATTTTTAGACAAAGCCTTCTGGAGCGAGACCGTTTGAGGTAAATCGGAGGCACTCTGCTGTTTTAACTCGGTTAATTTAGAAATATGTTTTTTGCAGTAAATCGGGCGAACGCCGTCGGGCTGGAATGGCACCATTATTTTTTCGCCGCCTTCCCAACAAACCGCTTCGTATAATTTTTTACCGCTGATGGCGGCTGAAGAAGACGCAACTGGTCTGGCGCTCATTTGCGGAACTACTTTAAGAGAAGTATTCTCTTGTGGATCAAGAGGCGCGTAACCAAAATCGGCGGCGTCAAAACCGGCCCATTCGGCAATTTCCCGTTCCACTTTTTCTCTAGCGGTGGCATAAGTTTTTCTAGAAAATTCAATAATTTCTTTTCTATAACTTACGGCCGGTTTGGGATAGGGCGGCAGAGTGTTGGCCGAAAAAGCCCGCGAGGCCATGCCGTCTATCATCAATTTTAAATAAATTTGATACTTGGTTAAATTAACAATATCCACCGCCAAAAACTCGGGCGTAAATTCTTTTTCCAAAAGTTCGGCGTCTTCGGCGCCCACCCGAAAAGCCGCTATCGTGCCCACATTGCCAAAAATCGCGTCTCGCACCGAAGTGCTTTTGGATCCGCCCACGGTTTGAATCAACTGCGAAATATATTGATTGGCCAGCACCAAAGCCAAACGATATTTGCGGGCTTCGGAAAGGATATTAGCAAATGATTCCGTGGCGAAATTTTGGAACTCGTCCACATATAAATAAAAATCGCGGCGGGTTTCTTCGGGAATATCCACCCGGCTCATGGCCGCCAACTGTAGTTTAGTCACCATCAACCCGCCCAACAGTTTGGAATTGTCTTCGCCGATGCGCCCTTTGGAGAGATTCATTATTAAAATCTTGCCCTCATCCATAACTTTTCTCATATCTATGGCGCTTTTTTGTTGGCCCACGATATTGCGTATAACCATCGCTGAAAGAAACTGGCCGACTTTATTTTGAATGGCCGGTGTGGCCTCGGCGGCAAAACGATCGGTGTACTTGGCAAACTCATCCACCCAAAACGACTTTACCACCGGATCTTTAATGTTATCCACCACATCTTTGCGGTATTCTTTATGCGACAGCATTTTCATTATGCCCAAAATAGTGGCGCCGGGATAATCCAACAAAGCCAGAATAGTGTTGTTTAAAATATATTCCATGCGAGCCGACCAAACATCCGGCCAGATTTTTTTGAACACACCCATCAAGCCCGAAGCCACCAGATGCTTTTTTTCGGGATCAACATTTTCTATGGCGTTAAAAGCGATGGGGAAATCAATGTCGGACGGATCAAAATAAATTACATCTTTAATTCTGTCTTCGGGAATAAAATCCAAAATTTTTTCGGCTGAATCGCCGTGCGGATCTATAAAGCCCACGCCATTGCCATGGATGATATCCGAAATAATCATGTTCTCCAGCAAGGTAGTTTTGCCCATGCCGGTTTTACCCATGATGTACATGTGGCGGCGGCGATCATCTTTTTTAATGCCAAACTTCCGCTGTTCGTTGCGGAAATTGGTCTCGGCAAATAATGTTATTTCATTTTGATCTTGTAACATGAAGCTTGAAGCGTATAACTTATTTAATTTTGGAGATTATACCCCATATCATCGCGCCTATTCTATCGCCTAAAATAATCAACTTTTCATAGTCCATTTTGTCTAAATAACCTTCCTTAAAAGAAAATTCCAATAAATAATAGGATTCTTTAAATGAACCATAAGATATTTCCAAAAAATTCTTATTTACTCTATTTCTATGCCTAGCATACCCTTCTACATAGTTTAACATTACTGATAGCGCTGACCTTCTAAGTTGGGAAGTAATTCCATAAATTTCTTCTTTTGGAAAACTTTTTGTGACCTTATAGATATGATGTACATAATCATCAATTCTCTCTTTGAGCGACTCATGAAATGTTTTGGCTGGAGAATCTAATGTTTCAAGTTTCATGTTTCACGCTTCAAGATTAGTAAGTTGGCAATCCCGGCGGCGGTTCGCCTTTCTTGGCCTGAATTCTAGGCATGGTGGGCGAGGCCACAATCCGCCCGGGTATATGAAAAATCGTGGCTAGTTCTTCTATATTTAAAATAAACATTTTGGCCGGTCTGTTTCTTAAACGGTATTTATACAAAAGCCACTTTTTTTTGTAGGTCTCTTTTCTTTTTTTAAACGGAAATTTGGCGGCGGTTAATGTTTTAAAATCCCATTTAAAAGAATTCATGTGTACAGTGTTAAACTGCCGCAAGGCCGCCACCACCGCGAAAAACTGGGGAATGCTAAAAACATCTTTTTGGGCCACATAGACCGTGCGGATAACTGTTTCAAAACCCACTTTGGCAATATTCCGTTCTACCGCTTCCACCACTTCTTTTTCCATGGGTGAAAGATGTTGCATTAACGAATGGGGCTTGTTGGGATCTTTGGCCGAACCGAATTTAAACTCGTCGTACTCGGGAGTTTTATGCAAAACCTGCGCCGCGCCAGAAAAAATATCCATGATTTCTTTTCTTAAAAGCGCCCACACATACGAACCGTTCTGGGACGGTTTGGCTTTGCCTAAAAGTTTGTTCACCAAATCATCCCCGGCTTTTTTCCAGCCGTCGTCGGCCGGCCGAATACCGATTTGAAACCAGAACTGCTCGCCTGCTCTCATTTTGGACATGGCTTCGGTGAGCGCCGCCAACGGGTCCACATTACCCTTGCCTTCTTCGGTGCCAAATTCAAAATTCTCATAGGTTCTAATGGGATAAGCGTCCTCTTTGGCCAAAAAATATTCCGTGCCAAAAAGATTATGGGTTTCGTTGGGCACGGTTTCGGGCACATTATAAACATAATCCTCGGCCTCGGTTAACTCGGCCTGAGGATACTGCGAATAGACGGCCGCTTCCACCATGTTCCTGAACGAATCCACGGTTCTAATATAAAAATGCAACTGGCCGCCGAAAGAAACGATTTCAAAACTGAACCACTCCTGCACCCGGCCTTCCACATAGCGCTTCCACCAACCGCCTTTGTAATAGGAACTATGTAGCACTGCAAAAACCTGCTCCATCGCCAGCGGAGTTTTTTCCACATCGGGCGGCATCTTTAATTCCAACATCACCCATTTGAATTTTTTTAGAGTGCGAATGCGAATATAGTACACCCAGGAATGCCACAATAGCGGCCCAAAAGCGATGGGGCCGATAACCCAGCCCCAACTCCAAAACGCCCGCCCGACGGGCCCCCATATCTGCATGGCTATATCAAATGGCGTCATGACTGATCTGATTGATTTATTTCATTCATTGTATCATTTTTGATAATTTACTAAAAATCCCCCCAATCTATATCATCAGGAGGATTTTCTTACGAAGTCGGACTTCGTAAATTAAACCGAGGTGTATTTGTTATCGTTACCCTTTTTAAAAGAGTTCAGGTTCAAGATAATCGTGCTGGGTTTAACCAGGCGTTTGGCCAGTACGGCTTTGATAACCGCGTCGCGCGGCATCGGACCGTTAGCAACCAAAACACTTTTAATAACATCTTTAACCGTGCCGGCTTCGTAACCCCAATCCTTAAGCGCGTATAAACCTCGGCCGACCAAAACAAACCGTGAGTCCTTAATAAGTTCGTTATGAACCGTTTGCGGCAAAGCCACCCGGTTGGAAAAAGCCGATTTGTTTATGGCCTCGGCCACTTCTTTAAAGTGCAGCGGCTGGCGCTGGCGTTTCATTATTAAATAGGCCTTGTCTTTAACGCCTCGCGGAGTAATTTCGGGCCAGTCAATCAAGCCCCATTCGCCAAAAGCGTTTTTAGTAATAACCTTAGCCGAAGATAAATAGGCCATCACGGTCTCCTGCGACAAACCGGCGGAATATTTGCCAGCCCAATCAATCAAACTAGGCAGATCGGTAACTTTTTTGGTCTTCTTAAAAGAAGCGATGAGATGGCTGGCTAAGCCCTCCTGATTTTTTACGGAGTTGGCGTCAACAGCCCAGCGCGGCCAAAAATTATCATCTTCTTTAGAACGAGAAAAACTTTTATCCAAGTTGAGAAACAGCATCGTGGCCCGTTCGTATTTTTGAGTTGTCTCGGGTTTGGTATCAAAATGGTTGGAGGCAAATTGGGTTTGCAAAGCCGCTTCTTCCATAACCCCGCCTTTGGTTTTTATAAACTCGCGCAAAGCCACTACGATGGGACGGTAAAGATTTTCACCAGCTGGGCTGTGGATATGTTTTAAGGCGTCAGCTTCTATTTGACGCACCCGCTCGCGGGTAATGCCGTAGCGCTGGCCGATGGCTTCCAGGGTTTCGTAATCACTTTTGCCAATGCCAAATCGGGATAAAATAACATCCCGGGAACGATCCGATAAACCGCCGATAAGCTGGTTAATAATTTTTTTGATCTCAAACTTGGGCATACCCTGTAGTGAATTTCCAATTGGGCCTTAGGTTTTTATATAAAAACCAACGACACTGGAAACCCACCTATTGTTATTTGCTTATAATTACCCCGAGCAGACAAAGATATAAAAACCTTTTGGAAATTCTACTACGGAGCATGATTAACATATACTATCATTAAGCAAAAAATGTGTCAACCGATACTCTATTTCTTGACTCTTTTACCAGCCCAATCCAACAGCGGCCCGGCTACAAAAATAGAAGAATAAGTTCCAAAAAAAACGCCTAAAATAAGGGTTAAAGCGAAAAATTTAGTGGACTCCCCGCCCAAAAAGAATATGGCTAACAGCACCAAAATAACCGTGAATGAAGTGTTGATGGATCGAGTGATGGTTTCGTTGATGCTGGCGTCTATTATTTTAGAAAAATCTTCCGAGGGCCGGCGTTTCAAATTTTCCCGAATACGGTCAAAAACAACAATGGTATCGTGCACCGAAAAACCCAAAACAGTCAGCAAAGCGGTTATAAAAAGAGCGTCAACTTCTATGCCGTAAAACTTTCCCAAAAAAGAAAATACTCCGGCCGGAATGGTAACATCGTGAACCAAAGCCACGATGGCAATCACGCCATACTTCCACGAAGCCACCGGCCGCGAGACCTGGCGAAAGGCCCAGGCGATATAGGCCACTATCAAAATTAAAACCACCACAATGGCTTGTAATGACTTTGTTTTTAATTCCTGACCGATGGTGGGACCGATGGTTTGAAAATATTTTTCGGTTAGAGGCGCCAGATCATTAAGATAACGGTAAGCCGCCTCATGGGTTTTTTCGTTGATATTCCGGAAACGCAGAATAACACCCTTATCGCCGGTGGGTTGAATCAGGGCGTTGTCTAAATTAAAATCCTTAAGCGAAGAAAGTATGGCCTCGTTGCTGGGGCGGTCTTGGGTAAACTCAACTTCCCACAGCGAACCGCCGGTAAAATCAATGCCGGGTTTAAGACCCCATAAAATCAACGGGATAAAACTCAAAACCACCAAAGTTCCCGAAAAAATTAAAAACTTTTTTTTATGTTTTATTACTGAAATCATTTTAGTGTTTCCATAAAAAATTAATGCTGGCGAGACGGGTTCCGGCCACACTTCTTAGAAATGTTCGGGTGAGCGTGATAGCTGAAAACATAGAAGTCACAATGCCCAGGGCTAAAGTTAAAGCAAAACCGCGCACAATACTGCTGCCAAACCAATATAAAATAGCGCAGGTGATTAAACTGGAAACATTGGAATCGCGAATAGAACTCCAGGCCCGATTAAAACCTTCCTCTAAAGCCAAGCCAAAAATTTTGCCGCTTTTTAGTTCTTCTTTCAGTCGTTCAAAAATAAGAATGTTGGCGTCCACTGCCATGCCAATGGATAACACGAAACCCGCAATGCCCGCCAAAGTTAAGGTAACCGGTATTAATTTAAAAATCGCTAAAAGCAAAATTGAATAAATGCTAAGCGCCAATACCGCCACCACACCGGCCAGGCGATACCAAATAATCATAAATAAGGCCACCAGAATAAAACCAACAATGCCGGCCACCAAACTTTTAACCAAATAATCATGCCCCAAGGAAGCGCCGATGTTCTGCTGGGATAAAACAGTTATCGGCACCGGCAAAGCGCCGGAATTGAGTCGCGCCACCAATTGCTTTGATTCCACCACCGAAAAATTTCCGGTTATGGAAGCGTTGCCGTCAATAATTTCTTGCTGAACCACCGGCGCCGAAATCGGATAACCGTCTAAATAAATCGCCAAGCGTTTGCCCACATTTTTTTTGGTTATCTCGCCGAAAATCTGCTTACCCGTATCATCAAATTCCAACAACACCTCGGGGCGGCCACTGGTAGGTTCAAAAATCAAAGTTGATTTTTTAAGATAGCGGCCGGTTAGAGCCGTGGGCGTAAAATAAGGGTCTAGAATTTTGGGATCGGGCGTTTGGCCGTTGAGCGCTTGCAAAATTTGGCTGGTCTCGGCCTCGGGGCGTTCTTCCTTAAATTCCAAATAAGGCGTTTGGCCGATCATGCTAATGGCCTGATTGATATCTTTGACACCGGCCAGTTCCACCACTAGCCGCCAACTCTCACCGGCTTTGTTAACCGCCACCAATGGTTCGGCCACGCCAAATAAATTTACCCGCCGTTCAATCACATCCCGCAAACCAGCCATAGCCGAAGCGCGTTCGCTTTCCTGAATTTGAGAAAGATTGGCTTCATAAACCAAGTGCGTGCCGCCCAAAAGATCCAAACCCAAGCGAAAGGGTCTATTTAAAAAATCTGGATAAACTCCGGCCCTTTGTAAAAGGATGGGATAAACAAAAAATCCAGCCACTATGGCCAAGAGAATTATTAATGGTATGGCGAATCGGATCTTCATAGATTACTAACTATATATAGCGAATCTAAAATAAAAAGTCAAAATAAAAAGCCCGCCGAGTTTTTATTCTCGACGGGCCGAAGCGCGTCCTTGCTCATGGGACGCTTTGCTGGTACCCCGCTGTGAGGAGGGCGCCGCCAGCCAGTTAGCCCTTCTTGGTCACGGCATCAAGGCCGTTGTGAATCATACCAAGAACAAACCCCAGGGCGGAACCCGCAGCACCACCCATGAGGATGGCCTGGAAGGCCTGGCCGAAACCCACCACCACGCCAGTCGAGGCAAATCCTGCAGTGGCGAAGAGAGCTATGATCAGAGAACTACCGACCGCCACCTTCTTCGTCACCGCCATGACGGTGGTGATCATACTGGCCATTCCGGTCATGCATACAGCCCATAGAAAGACCATGTTGCTGGCGCTGTCGGGCCCGGATTCGGGACCCATACTGCGGATCACGAAGGGCATCAGAAGCGCCCCGATGATCGCGAACAAGGCCGTACGGGCCTGCAGCTTGTCCAGGTACGCGTCCGGCGACATCCTCTGGTTGTCCCTGTTCACCATCATTACGGCTGTCATGGAAACCTCCTCGACCAGCTTGGCTGGTCTAGATAAAGAATGGGAAAGAACTACCCCTAACTGTATGTTTTAATTGTATCATATATACTATATATTTGTCAATAGAGGCAATTTGGGCCAGGATTTTCGCTCCCCCTCACTAAAAACCGTAAGTGGTGTCACTTCGCCGTTGTATTGCCAGAATATCTATCTGGCCATTATGAACCCTGTATATAATTCTCAAACTGCCTTTGCGAACACGATAAATATCATCCCTACCCTTTAGTTTTTTAGTATCCAGATCTTTAAGTTGACCCTGACTAAGCTTAACTAGAATTGCCTTTATTTGTTCGCGTTCTTTAGGATTTAGTTTGTGGATGGCTTTAGAGATTTTATCCATCAAACTAAAAGCGCTTTAACAATTCGGCCACGGACACACCGCCTTTTTTGATAAGAGTAAAATCAATCACCGTTTCCCAAGGTCCCTCATCCTCCTCCACCGGACCGATCTTAAAAACCGGCTGGGATTTTCGAACCACCACAAAAGACCTCCCTTTTCTTATTTGAGAGACATAGGTTTCAATATTTTCTCGCAGTTCTTTTAAACCGACAATAGAGTTCTTCATATTATAAGTTTATCTTAAGATAAACTTTGAGTCAAACATTCTAAAACTTCCTCTCCTCCAATAATGATTCATGGGTTATTCTAAAATTTTTAAGTCCTTTAAGGCCCGAGCGTAGGTGTTCATAACAAACTCGGCCTGCTTGTAAGAAATTCGGTAATTGGGATCATGCACCAAACTATTTCTGATGCGATGCGCTCGCCAAACATCATCCGTATTATTTAACACATCCGGCGGCACTTTTTGTAACCGCTCGGCCATACTCTCGCCTTCATAATGAAAATATCTCAAAACATAGTCAAAAAAATTATCGGATTCTATCACCGCCAGTTTCCACTGGGCCTCGTCCTGATAATTCAAACGCATGGCTAAATGGCCCCAATAATCAGCCAGTTCTTGGGTATTGGGACCAGAAAGTTCTTCTTCTTTTTTCTTAGGATTAAAATAATAAGAATATTTTATTTTTAAATCGGTATAAAATCCGGCTTTGGTTCGCAACCACACCGATAAACCAATAAACACTAAGGTCATAGCAACAAACAACCATTTGAAAGTGGCTAAGATGGTTTTAAATTGGCCGGTTTTTACAAAAACGCTTAAGTTGTCGGAAAGATTGTAGAAAAAATCCATAATTGCGATGCTAATCTACGAATTCATGC
>ERZ1292629.3331-Hain-H43-01um-R1-3331-length-12488-cov-12_pt1 | contig 12488 bp, 13 predicted proteins | sample MGYA00564399_ERZ1292629 | MGnify/ENA primary metagenome ERZ1292629 (study PRJEB36523, sample SAMEA6512636) | groundwater metagenome | collected 2019-01-08 | study: AquaDiva: Metagenomics assemblies of 32 groundwater samples | reverse complement strand
ATATCAGGGCAATCGAAATCCCCTATTGGGGCAGGGCAGAAGATATATTAAAGCTTTACAACAAAAATTCATGAATACTCTAAATTACATTGTCAAGAAATACTCACTCAGTCTAGGAAAGATATTTCCGATAACCATTCCCAACGTTGGGAGGACAGAACTTGCCGGCCTATTTACCGAATTGGGTTTTAAGAAAGGAGTAGAGATTGGTACTGAACAGGGAATTTATACAGAAACTCTTTGTAAGGCTAATCCGAATCTGCATCTTTACTGCGTGGATCCTTGGATAGTATATGACAACAATCTTGGATACCACATTGGTACAACCCAAAAGCAATTTGATACTTTTTACAAGGAAACAATCGAGAGACTGCGTCCATATAAAGCAACTATCATCCGGGAAATGAGCATGGTGGCGGTTAAAAGATTTAAAGATGATTCGTTGGATTTTGTCTATATTGACGCCAATCACAGGCTAGAATATGTAATAATGGACATTGTAGAGTGGGCTAAAAAGGTGCACCCCGGTGGGATAGTCGCAGGGCACGACTTTATACAATATAAGTATCAACGCTACAGCCATATTGTAGAGGCTCTTGTTGCTTACAATCGATCGTACCGTAGAGGATCACCTTGGTTTGTAGTAGATTCAAGGCCAGAAGACAAATTCAGATCATGGTTTTTTATCAGGCAATGAAAATATCAAACAATGAAGAGCAAGTATGATCTGATTAAATACTTTGGAGAGTTAGGTTTTACTACCGGAGCCGAGATAGGAGTAGCGGAGGGTTATTTTTCGGAAGCGATGTTTAAGGCAATTCCGAACTTAAAGCTTTACTGCATCGACATTTGGAGGCCGTATAGAGGAAATGTCTGGTCAGGAAGTAGGCAGCGAAATGATCATCATTTTAAGTGTGCATCCGAAAGGTTATCTAAATACAACGCAACCATAATCCGAGAAATGAGCATGGATGCGGTTAAAAGATTTAAAAATGATTCCCTGGACTTTGTCTATATTGATGCCAACCACTCTTTCGATTATGTCATGCAGGATATAATTGAATGGTCCAAAAAAGTAAGAATCGGCGGGATTGTTTCCGGAGATGATTATTATCACTTTAGAAAAGCCGGTGTGGTTGAGGCAGTTGATGCCTATACCAAGGCTCACGGAATCAAGTTTAACTTAACCGATCCTTATTCGGATAAGATTATGTACAGAGGCTTTCAAGAACAGCCGACATATTGGTGGATGAAGACATGATTAATCAAAAACAACTCTGGGAAAAGTTAGCTAAAGAAAATTCCAGATACTATATAAATTCCGATAAAGGCCGGGGAATAACCGAAGAGGAGTTTAGAGAAAGTGGAAAAAAAGCCTATAAACTGTATCTTGCTGACGATACTTTAACGAGGGACAAACAAAGTATTTTAGATTATGGCTGCGGAATAGGGAGACTTACAGAATTTATGGCCAAAGATTTCAAAAAAGTTGTCGGGGTGGATATTTCCCCGACTATGATAACCCAAGGCAGAGAAAGATTTAAAGACCTTAAGAACGTCGAGCTTTTGGAAATTGACGGAAAGACTATTCCCCTACCCGACAAATCTATTAATTTTGTTTTCTCATACTTAGTTTTTCAACACATCAAGACAAGAACTGTGGTAAAAAACGCCTTCAAAGAAATCTATCGAATACTTACCCCCGGTGGGATATTTAAAGTTCTCTTAAGGAGCGATAAACAAAAAGATATGAATCGCTGGTGGAGCGGTGTTGAGTATAACGAAAAATCAATTAGAAAAGTATATGAAAAGATAGGGTTTGCACTATTGAAGATAGAACATGTAGACAAGTATGCTTTTTGGTTGTGGCTGACTAAATAATATTATGGATCCATATAAAGCTAAATGGGAAAAAGGGAAAGGCTATACCCTCCTTTTTTACAGAAAAAAATTGCCCTGGAAAGCAAAGCAATTTAATCGCGAATTATATCTACCCGGCTATTTCAAACCTATGATCGACAATAAAAAGGAGGTAACTATTGCCGAGCTTGGCGCCGGGATGTTTTGCACCATCGGCTCACTTTGGAAAACGGCCAAGGTAAAGGTTTATCCTTCGGATGCTTTGGCTGACGAATTTAATCAAATATTAAAAGATAGTGGTGTTACTCCCCTGATACCGGTTGAGAAACAAAACATGGAAAACTTAACTTATCCGAATAATTTTTTCGACATTGTCCATTGCGTTAACGCCCTGGACCACACTGCAAATCCGATAAAAGCATTGAAGGAGATGTACAGAGTTTGTAAACCCGGGGGCTTTATTTATCTAAGACATTTTGTTAAAGTAGGAGAAAATGAGAGGTACGCCGGTATGCATATGTGGAATATTGATCTAAACGATAAAGGAGGGTGTATAATTTGGAATCAGAATAAAAAGTTTTTACTTTCCGACTATTTTAGAAAAGTAACGTCCGTAAAAAAACGGGAAATGGATTACGAAACGGTAAACTTGGTCGTATCAACAATACGAAAATGAGAAGAAGTCTGAAAAATTTATTAACGGTTATTTACTACACCGACAACCGTGAGAATGAAGATTTTGAAAAAAAGATCAGGGCTAGACTTCTAAAAACCATCGGTAATCTTCCCTTAATTTCCGTTTCCCAAAAACCGATAAATTTCGGTAAAAACATCTGCGTCGGCGATGTCGGCATGTCGGTCCAAAATGCGTTCCGGCAATTCCAGCTCGGGGCAATGAAAGCAAAAACCCCTTTTGTGATTGCTGCTGCGTCAAATTGCATCTATCCGAAGGAGTATTTTGAATATCTCCCCGAAAGCATCGATCAGTGTTGCCAATATGACAATGTTTGGGTTTTGTATTTAAACTCAAAAGCCGGATTTGTCAAAAAAGTCTACACAGAACGCGCTCAAGTTTGGGGCAGGGAAATCTTAATCAGGCACATCAACAGGCGCCTTAAGGGACGCGGCCAATGGAATCCCACCCCCGAACAAGCAAGCCAGATTCCGACGATGTTTCGAAGGCAAAGCTGGATATACTACCACGGAAAAACCCCTGTAATATCCATAGAAACAACAGAGGCCCAACACTCCAAGGGTGTGGCAAAACTGCCTTTTTGGGGAACGGCCAAAAAATTAAGAAAGGAAATGTTTTCATAAAGACAATTGTCGCTAACATTCCCGGCCGCAAGGCATTTTTCAAAGGCGAAAGAACGCTCAAAATTGGCTATCCCTGGCTGACTTTTGGGGCAATTATCGCCCTGGAAGGTATTGTCGATAAAAATTTCAAGGTCCTGGAATTTGGCAGTGGCGGATCAACTATCTTCTGGGCAAAAAACTGTCTTAGCGTCAAGTCATTTGAAACAAATCCTGAGTGGTTTGAAAACGTTAAAAAGAGAATAAAACGGTTTAATAACGCGCGAATTATATTGGCGGATGAAAAACAAACTCTTAAGGCAATTAAAAAAGAGCTGGATGGTTACTACGACCTAGTTTTGGTCGATTCGTACCCGGGTGATATTAAAAGAATTCTGGTTGCAAACGCAGTTCTACCTAAAATCAAGGAAAGTGGCTGGCTGGTAATAGATAATTACTTAAAGTTCGGAATGGAAAATTTCAAATATCCCAAAGGTGAGATTTATACTTTCGATGAGTTGCACTATTCGGGAAGAGGGACTAGAATTTGCAGACTATAAAAATGACGGATCTCTCAATCTTAATCCCGGCTCGAAATGAAATGTTTTTGGCAAAGACCGTCGAAAACATTTTGGAAAATATTGAGGGAAATACCGAGATTATTGCAGTTTTGGATGGAGCATGGGCCCAGCCCCCTGTACACCAAAACGAACGGGTTACTGTCATTTATCACAACCAAAGCATAGGTCAAAGGGCTGCAGCAAATGAAGCGGCCAAACTCTCCAAGGCAAAATATCTGATGAAGTGTGATGCGCATTGTGCATTTGATAAAGGGTTTGATATAAAAATGATGAAAGAGATGCATGACGATTGGACAATGGCTCCGCTCATGAAAAATCTACACGCATTTGACTGGGTTTGCCCCAACGGACACAAAAGGTACCAAGGCCCATCAGGTCCCTGCAAGGAATGCGGCAAGGAAACGGTAAGAGACATCCTATGGAAAGCCAAGAGTAGTCCAAATAGCGTCTCTTACTGTTTTGATTCAACTCCCCACTTTCAATATTTCGGCGATTTTGCAAAACGTCCCGAGGGCCAGGGAGATATCACAGAAACAATGTCGCTTCAAGGCAGTTGCTGGATGCTTACCCGCGATAAATACTGGGAACTGGCTGTTTGCGACGAGTCTTTTGGCAGCTGGGGTTCGCAGGGAATTGAGGTGGCAGTTAAAACTTGGCTCTCCGGAGGGGCTGTTATGGTTAATAAAAAAACCTGGTATGCCCATATGTTTAGAACCCAAGGGGGAGATTTTGGCTTCCCCTACCCGATTTCGGGAAGGGATCAGGAAAAAGCCAAAACTTTTGCCAGGGATCTATTTTTTAATAATAAGTGGCCTTTGCAAAAACGACCTCTTTCTTGGTTGGTGGAAAAGTTCTGGCCGGTTAAGGGCTGGAGCGATGAGGACTTACAAAAACTTAAAGCCAATACTTTCAGATTCTCGGAAAAAGGTTTACTTGTCAAACCTGCGGAGAGCGAACCAACCCCGATTGAATCGGGGCAAGCCGAAGATCTACTCGAAAAAGGCATCATTTACTCCGCAAGTCCTCATTCCAAACCCACCAAAGGAATTATTTTTTACACGGATAATCAGCTGAATCTTAAAATCGCCCATCGGGTCCAAAACCAATTAAGAAAGATAAGTAAATCGCTGGGAATCCCCATTGTCAGCGCCTCGCTTAAACCAATGGATTTTGGAAAAAATGTTTACTTACCGCTTCAAAGAGGATACTTAACCATGTTTAAGCAAATGCTGGCGGCGCTTGAGGCAAACGACTCCGACGTCATATTCTTTACCGAGCACGACGTTTTGTATCATCCGACCCATTTCGACTTCAAACCAACCGATAAAAATACTTTTTATTACAACCAAAACGTCTGGTTTTTAAGAACAAAAGATGGTCACGCTCTTCACTTTGATGTTAATCAACTATCCGGTCTCTGTGCTTACAGAGAATCGTTGCTTATGCATTTCAGGGAAAGATGCGAAATGGTCGAAAAGGAAGGTTTCACCAGGAGAATGGGTTTTGAGCCAATGACGCACAGAAGAATTAAATGGAAAAATACTTTTAAATTAGGTACCTGGAAATCCGAATATCCAAATATAGATATTCGACATCCGGGAAATGCCACAGGCCAAAGATGGAGAAAGGATCAATTCAGAAACCAAAGGCTTCTCATCAACTGGACAGAAACCGACGACGAAATTCCCGGCTGGGGACCAACTAAAGAGTTGGTTAAAAAATTTAATTAAAAATATATTACAGGATGCTTTGAACCTATCAAGTTTCTTACTTGTAAGGAGAATCCTCTCAAGTAGGGTGTACATTTACGTACAATAAGTTTACTTTTGATCTAGAAAAGTAGGAGCAGTCGCAACTCTTAAAACTGATGACGAAATCCCCGGCTGGGGAAAAACAAAGGATTTAATAAGGCATTTTCAATGAAAAAAACTTAATTAGATGCCCCTCCTGGCAGTTACGTATTGTTTTTGATAAGTCTCAACAAAACCAACTACAATTTCCTGATTCTCGATAAATGGCAAAAGGTCTCGGGCAAATGAGTCTTTTAACTTCATTGCCCACTTAACTCTTTCATCGACCATGTCCCAGACTTCGGATTCATTCACTTTCCTTTTCATCAAGGCCTGAAGCCTCGGTAAATTAAGTTTGACTTTGTTTTGCAGAAACCACAAAAGGTCAAAAAAATCCCTGCCTTTGACAACTTCTTTATCTTCCCTGCCGGCAAATCTTTGTCTGAAGATAACGGCATGAATTTTACCGGCCATCAAACTTGGCAGATCATAATGATTCACAAGATAAGAAAACCCATATAAGTGTTTAAGTGTTGTTTGGGTATCATAAATCTTGGTTTGTATGGGAGATAAATCAGTTTTGACATATAACACAGGGCTCTCTTGAGCAGTCGCCAACCCCAGCTCCCTAAGTACCGAAAATCTTTGCAAAATTTGTTTTCCCCTTTGGCGGACAGAGACCAAAACATTTTCCTCGCCAAACCTATTTTTCCAATAGGTAACAAGCTCCCTTGCTATTTCTTGCGGATTAACATTGTAAGTCAAATCAAAATCAATATCTTCGGAAAGCCGGTTTAAGCCGAAGCAGTGCCTCAAACACGTTCCGCCGGTAAATAGAAATATTTTTGAATACTCTTTATGCGTGTAAATGAAATTCAGCATATATACCTGTAAATATTCTTTTAGAGCACTGCGGATATATAATGGGTTTCTTCCTTTGTTTTTCTCTCTTTCAACTATATCGGCCAAATTTTGCGTTATTATCGATTGCATAATATTCTCTCTATTTTTTTCATTTTTCTTCCCCCCCATTTAATGATATATCCGCTAAACTCTGCCCAATCTTTTTCTTCAATCTCATCCAAATTAAGTCTTAATCCGTCAACCATCTCCTCTGTCACTTTTTTCCATGGCTTGATTGTAAAATACAGGTAGTCAAAAAGCGCTTTCGCTTTGGTCGCCTGACATACTCGATATTTGCCTTGCCCAAGAACTTCAAAGCCTTCAAACAAATCCTCTTTTACATTAGTATATAAATAACTTCCGGTTTTGTTTACAATCTTTTTGGTTTTTTTGACCGTCACCGCAGTATAGGCAAAGACGGATTCCGTCAACACGGCATACTTTTGCAAAACATATCCCAAAGAAAGATATGAGGGGCCATAAATCACGTTTGACAGAAATTCCCGGTACTCCTGCCCGCTTGCTTCCAATTTATAATAGTCGCCAGTCACATAAAGATTCCGCTTAAGCCTAATCAACTGCCCTCTTGCTACCGCCCTTGTGATGTACATCTTAAGCGTTTGGCCGGATATACCCAGCAGGTTACCCACGGTTATTCCATCAAAATAGGGAATTTCTGCCAGCTCACTCAACTCTTTTTTATACTTCATATTGTTCACCCATTTCCTTTAATATACATATATAGTATATTATCGGAAATAATATGTCAAGAAGGTATTTTACTTATCCCCGGTTATAGTGTATACAAAAACCATGACTGAAGTTTTAGCAATCATCCCCGCAAGAGGAGGCTCAAAAGGCATACCGCGCAAGAATATTCTTGATTTTTCCGGACACCCCCTTTTAACATACAGCATTGCAGCAGGACTAAATGCCAAATCAATTAATCGCGTAATAGTTTCCACTGATGATATGGAAATCGCCGAGATTGCTCGTTGCTACGGCGCCGAAATACCTTTTTTGCGACCGGCTCAATATGCTCAGGATAACACCCCGGATCTGCCGGTATTCGTCCATGCCCTGCAATGGTTGATCAGACACGAAGATTATCGTCCCGACGTGGTCGTCCATTTACGTCCTACCTCTCCTTTGCGCCGGGTTAAACAGATTGATGCTAGCGTGCAACTCCTGCTTGATCACCCAAAAGCAGATTCGGTACGCACGGTAATTACGCCATCTCAGAATCCTTTCAAAATGTGGACGATCCAAGCCAACGGATTTTTAAAGCCCCTGATTAAGACCAAGCGCCAGGAAGCCTACAATCTGCCGCGGCAGGCACTGCCAAAAGTCTTTTGGCAAACAGGCTATATGGACGCCATTCGGACATCAACAATATTGGAAAAGCACTCCATGACCGGCAATCGTATTTTGCCGTTGGTCTTAAACCCAAGCGATTGGATTGATATCGATACCCCCGACGATTGGCAAAAAGCCGAAAACCTGCTTCTTTCCGGAAAAATCACATTCAGTAAACTCGGTTTCAAACTTTGACACCGTATACTCCCCTGTTGACTTTTTCGTATCATAGATGATACGATTTTAGTATCATGAATGATACGATTCCACTGAACGATAGGCAGAAGAAAATTCTTAATCTTTTAGGAGAAAGGGGTGAACAATCCCGCCAGCAACTCAGTAAATTTATATCCCAACAAAAAACCTACTCTAAAATTACCCTAATTCGGGATATTAACCATCTTCTTAACACCGGGTTAATCTCCGTGACCGGGAGGGCGCGGGCAGTCAAATATTTTTTACCGCACACGAATCCTCTCCTCGCCTATTTTGACATCGAGAGTTATTTTGAGAAAGATCAAGATTCGCGAGGCGGCAAAAAAGGCTTCGAAAAAGATATCTTTGACAAACTCCAAAACGTATTCACCAGTGAGGAAAAGGAGAAATGGGTAGAATCTTCAGAAGAGTTCAAAAGAAGAATCACAAATCTCGATATAAGTATTTACAAGCGCGAGCTGGAAAGATTTATCATTGAATTCTCTTGGAAATCCGCACAAATTGAGGGCAATACCTATGACTTATTGGAAACCGAAACTCTTCTTACACAAAACATTGAAGCCAAAGGTCACACAAGGGAAGAGGCCATCATGCTTATTAATCACAAAAAAGCATTTGACATTATTCTTGAAAAGATTTCGTTAGGTCAACGTAGGAAAAGTTTTCTTAAGCTAGATTTTTCCGATGTAACACAACTCCATGGAACACTCACAAAAGGACTGACCACATCCGGTATTCGAAAACAAGAGGTAAGAATTGCGGGTACTTCATATATTCCAGCAATTGATAACACAGATCTAGAATTTTATTTGAGAAGAACGATAAAGTTAATTAATGAAACTGATTTCCCACCACAAAAAGCCTTCATCGCCTCTTTTATGATTGCCTATATTCAACCTTTTGCCGACGGGAATAAAAGAACGTCAAGGATGCTTTCAAATGCTATCCTTCTGGCTCACAACTACTTTCCCCTTTCATACAGAAACGTCGATGTAAATGAATACAAAAAGGCAATTATAGTATTTTATGAACAAAACAACCTATATCACCTCAAAAGCATATTTAACAGGCAGCTGGATTTTGCTTTAGCAAATTACTTCAAGTAGTTAATTTACAAATCAGCATCAGGTGCGGCGTAAATTCTACATGCATTACTTTTAACCCCACCTGCTTGCACATTAGCTTCAAAACGTCTGGCTCGAAATGGTACAAGTGTGCCAATCGTAAAGGTCCGCCCGGGCTTTTCCAGGTCGGTACCTCAACAACCAAATAACCATCCTTACCGATAAACTTTGACATGGTTTTTAAATAGTCAAGCGGCTTACCTACATGCTCCAGAACATGAATAGCAGTAACCAAATCAAATTTTTTGTGAGAAACCTGACTCATTTTTGCATAAATCTTTATTCCCTTGACGGTAACATCATCAATACCAGCCTCCACGCCCGCTTTTACGATCGCGCCGATTTCATCAAGCAAATAGCCCCGGCTGCAGCCGATATCTAAATGGGATTTAACTTTACCAACGTATCTTTTAATAATTTCCGAGTCAATTTTTGTCCGGTATAGTTCATCCTTGTCTTTTTGCTCGGCAGTCAGATTAAGAGTCTTGCGGTAAACACCCTGACTGTAAAATTTGTTTAGTTCGCTGTCGCTCATGCGCGGATTTTGGAAAATCAAGTTACAACTTTGACAAACAGAGTAACGGCTGATAACTGCAGCGTTAACCTTTACACCCGGCATAATCTCGTGGATTACACGAGGAGCGATTCCGGCCTGGCGGAATTGTGTAATACGATCGCCGCTACAAATTGGACAAGATTCAAGGGTAATCATCTGTTCAGAATTATAGTACAAATTGCCACAAAAAAGTGTATATAATAGCTTAGCCGTTTCGATACGGTGAGTTGTTGTATAAAATAAACAAGTTTATCGCCAAGAAAGGGTTCAAGCTTTTGGCTTGAGATTTGCAATGAAAAAAACTCTCGTAATCATGGGCACACATTACAAAGGGATGCAGTTTGACTGGAAAAGAACTGACTGCGATATCTGGATGTTTAATGAAGCTCCAAATGTAAAAATAAACGGCAAACCAATATATCCAAAACCCGATGCTCTCTTCCAACTTCACCATGAGGCAATTTGGAAAAATCCCAAAAACAGAAGTGATGAAAAACATTATGAATGGCTCAAATCTGGGCAAACCCCAGATATTTATATGCAAGAAAAGTATCCAGAGGTTCCAAAATCAATAAAATACCCATTGGAAGAAATATTGGCGCTCACAAAAAATGTCCAAATAGTAATTGATGGAAAAGAAAAAATCTTTAAATATTTTGGAAGGGAAATAATGTGGTACAACAAAAAATTCTTCTTAGTTAAACTTCAAAAGGAGGGGTTCTAATGGCAATCTCTCTCAAGACCGCAGGAACATGGGCTAGAATAGTCGCCGACCCCAGTTCCGTCACCATTCCAGGTACACCTGCTGCTGGCGACAGGATGTTTCTGTTTGTGTCGTGGAAAACATATACCATCACAGTTGCTGACCCTGCAGGCTGGACTCCGATTGGAACCGAGTTCGCTGATGGTGCTATTGCCGCTGGCGTTGGCGCTGGTTCCTGCAAGGTCATGGCTTGGTATCGTGACTGGCAGTCGGGTGACGGCAACCCATCCGTTAATTGGTCAGTCGCACCGACAGAAGGCCATGCCGTTGTCATGCTTTGGACAAAAGCGGGTGGTGATGTATGGGGTACGCCTACAACTGTCACGGGAGCAATGACCAACTGGACAACCACTTCACAGACATTTTCTGCCAGCGGGACTACTGCCGTTCCTAGCGGAAGTGTCGTCATGGGTCTTGTCGGTATTCGTGATGACTCTGCTACAATGACTCGCCCCACTACAGGGATTGATGACTCTGCGGCTGCTATTACATGGAATGGCAATTATGTTGAAAGTCCTGCTACTCACTTCAGTTCTACGACTGGGCAAGATATGTCTGGCGACCTCGGCCACCGATTTGTAACGACTGGTGCAACAGTTACACTTCGCATGACAGGTACAATATCCGCTGCCGAAACGGGTGCTGGTAAGTGGGTTATACAAGGTCTTGTGGGAAGTTCTGCAAGTGCAAGCCCAAGTGCATCACCCTCTGTGTCTATTTCAGCTTCCCCATCAGTCTCAATATCAGCTTCTCCCTCCGTCTCTGAATCCGCTTCTATCTCCGCCTCACCTTCAGTTTCAATTTCCGCCTCTCCATCTGTTAGTCCCTCAGTTTCGATATCGGCTTCCCCTTCTGTAAGCCCTTCGGTATCCATCTCCGCTTCCCCGTCTGTTTCTGAATCTGCTTCTATATCAGCATCTCCATCTGTTTCACCATCGGTATCCGTTTCCGCATCACCTTCTGCAAGCCCGTCACCCAGCGCTTCTCCTAGTGTGTCTGTAAGTGCGTCTCCATCAGTAAGTGTCTCAGCTTCGCCGAGTATTTCACCGTCTGTATCTGTATCAGCAAGTCCAAGTTTGTCTCCTTCCCCAAGTGCCAGTCCATCAGTATCGGTTTCGGCATCCCCCTCGGTTTCTCCCAGTGCATCTATCTCAGCCTCTCCATCCGTGTCGGTATCTGCTTCTCCTTCGGTATCACCATCGGTTTCTGTGTCAGCCTCCCCGTCAGCATCTGAATCAGCTTCGATATCTGCATCTCCATCCGTTTCGGTGTCAGCCTCCCCATCTGTATCACCCTCTGCGTCAGTATCTGCCTCTCCATCAGTTTCCCCTTCCGCATCAGTATCGGCTTCCCCATCTGTATCCGAATCAGCATCTCCCTCGGTGTCACCTAGCGTTTCAGTCTCTGCCTCGCCATCTGTAAGTCCTAGTGCTTCAGTTTCCGCTTCGCCATCAGTCTCTCCATCAGCCTCTATTTCGGCATCTCCATCAGTATCCATATCAGCGTCACCTTCCGTTTCGCCCAGCGTGTCGGTATCAGCTTCCCCGAGTGTTTCTCCCAGTGCTTCTGTTTCCGCTTCACCGTCAGTCTCGGTATCCGCTTCGCCATCAGTCTCTCCCAGTGTTTCAGTATCAGCCTCTCCATCTGTCTCTCCTTCTGCGTCAGTCTCCGCTTCGCCATCCGTTTCTGTATCGGCCTCTCCCTCCGCTTCCCCTTCGGTTTCCATCTCGGCATCCCCCTCGATTTCCCCTAGTGTCTCAATATCAGCCTCCCCTTCCGCATCTGAATCGGCATCTGTCTCGGCATCTCCATCTGTTTCTTTATCCGCCTCGCCCTCGGTTTCGCCATCAGTTTCAATTTCTGCGTCCCCTTCAGTTTCACTATCAGCCTCTATTTCGGCATCTCCATCAGTATCGGTATCGGCTTCACCGTCAGTTTCACCATCTGTTTCAATTTCCGCCTCTCCATCGGTCTCGCCGTCGGTGTCGGTGTCAGCTTCCCCGTCGGTAAGTCCCAGTGCTTCAATTTCAGCATCACCGTCTGTGT
>ERZ1292629.3330-Hain-H43-01um-R1-3330-length-12489-cov-4_pt1 | contig 12489 bp, 14 predicted proteins | sample MGYA00564399_ERZ1292629 | MGnify/ENA primary metagenome ERZ1292629 (study PRJEB36523, sample SAMEA6512636) | groundwater metagenome | collected 2019-01-08 | study: AquaDiva: Metagenomics assemblies of 32 groundwater samples | reverse complement strand
TGATTTTTTCGCATCAATTTGTTTTTTCTTTTTAAGAATATCTGAGATTTTATGTTCTCTAAGGCATTCATAAATCGCTGATTCGTGACAATTATGTTCGAAAGCCAAACTTTTAATTGAGCGATTTTTATTTATCGTTTCTTCTTCCAAGTATTGTTTAGTAAAAATATCTTTAAGCATAAATTAAGCAATTATTCTCCCTACAAACTTCACAAGGTAGGGCTTCTTGCCACTACCCTGTACTTCGATGACTTCTCCGTCTTTCATATTATTCCTCCTTATAAGGTTGCCAAGCAGTTATTCGGTTCCCGAGTGACTAAGCTTTCTTTTCAGAATAGAATTCGTTTCCTTACTTCAAGAGCTTTTGTCCGCTCTACCGTTTTACTATGTTGCTAGGCGCCATCCTGCCAATGGCTCCTTTCTGGTAGCAGAGAGTGGACTTTCACCACCTTACGTTACCCCATGAAAGTAAACGAGCTAGCTTTCTCTGCTGTGGTTGCGGATAGTGGATTCGAACCACTGATGCGTTCGCACGCTCCAGGTTATGAGCCTGGTGACTTGACCTCTAGTCTAATCCGCAATATTGATCTCTGCTAGTTACACTTTTACCATAGGACATTCATCCGAGTGGCTCGCCCTCCTAGCTTGGGCATTTTTTGGGGGTCCGATTGAGATCTTAAAGGAACCGACTAGGACCGACATCGTTTCCCGCGCATGTACTACTATTCTACTACACATTCTTTCGTCCGTCAAGAGAAATCTTTTATATTTATGGTTGACTAGGTTGGTTACGATCCAACTGCCTCTTCTGTATCAGAGAAGTGCTCTACCAATTGAGCTACTAGTCAATCTTTCATATTATAAAACAATGCGAGCCAAGTTATTTTACTAATCTTGGCTCGCATCTAAGACTTACACGTTGTTTGTCTTATAAACTAGCTCTTCAAAAGCTCCTGGATTGTAGCCTTACCAACCCAACCAACCGGTGCTGGCTTTGCAGCCTCGACCTTCTTGGCTACTGGTGCTGACTGAGCTACAGCCTGCCCACGTACCTTCGCCTCTAGCTCTAGTAGCTGCTTGAACTTCACTGGATCAATCTGAGCTACAACCTTGCTAACTTCGGCTAGGGTCTTATCCTGAGCCTCTAGCTTGCGCTGTGCCTCATCCTTGCTCTTGTTCAAACGGCCCAAACGATCCTCTGCGATTCTTAGACGCTCGACAGTCTTCGCAAGAGTAACTACCTCCTGCTCAAGTGCCTTACGTGCCTCTGCTGATCTCGGAGTAAACGCTGCAATGAGTGCGTACACCGGAGCAATCACAGTCTCGACAAAGCCGATTGGCAAGCTGAAGAAACCAGCAGTACCACCAGCCTTTACCGCAGCACGAGTCGCCCAATAAAAGCTCTTGTTGCTCCAGCTAAAATACTTGGTGTAGGTACGAGCCACACCACGAGCGAACAAGCCTGTGCTCACCAAGAGCAATGCAGAAGCCGCAGTCTGAGCTAGCTCCTCACCATTCATCGCACCGTGAACGACCTTCATCACAGCATCAACAAAAGTTGACTGATCGGCGTTCGCGGCCCAACTTGCAATTCTTTCTAACATAGTGTTCTCTCCTTACGTTGTTTAAACACGTTACACACAAAACTTACACACACTTGACAGACGTACTTCTCTCAACCTCACCTATATACTACCACACACTTTCTCGTCGCGCAACCTTTTTTTACTTTTTTTAGTCCCTCCTTGAAGGATTTTTATTGGACTACTTCGTAAGTGGCTCGCGTTTCTTGGCAGATTTCGTATTTTAGACCGTTTCTAATCCGCCGATCATACTATATGACACTTCGTATCCAATATCAACCCACTTCTGCTTTTTTTCGCTAGAAGAGCGGAAGTCCATTGCCTCCAAGACATTACCGTCAGTATCATCATCAATAGTAATTAATTTTACATGTTGTGAATCTTTAATATTTTCGTCCTCCTTTGTTGAAATTGCATTACCAATAAGGAAAGTAGACAATTGTGAGAAGGTATGATGTAGAGGTAACTTCTTCTCCATCGACTTCACATTTACACCAACAATAGGCACTCCATCATACTGAAGGAAATAATCGACGGGGAAATTGTGTCTAATTCCTCCGTCCATTAGAAGCAAGTCCCTGCCATGATGCTTATACGTCACACCTTCAAAAATAAACGGGATCGCAATACTAGCCATAATTCCTGTTGCAATCGGAGCATCAGGTGTGTCAAAATGGCTGAACATAAACTCCTGAGAATCAGTCATATTCGTCGCAATCACAAACAGCCCAGGACACTCCTTAAACGTCTTCTCCTGAGTTAGCTCTAGCAGGAACTTGTGTAGCTTATCGTTCGCATTCAAGTATGGACCAGCCCACTCATATTCCTTACCAGTCAAATAACTGAGAGCCCTACCAAGACCATACCTAACACCAAACTTTGCAAACTGCCATCCGTTCTTAGATGCAAACTTAGTCGGATCTACGTCTGCAATAATCTTCTCAAGCTTAGTTACGCTAATGCCAGATGAATACAGGCCAAGAATTAGCGCTCCAGCAGACGTTCCACACATTCTCGGCATTCGTGCTCCTGATTGGTAGTCGATCTTGTTAGGAATGTGTCCCCTATCTCTAAATGCCTTTAAAACTCCGGCATAAGCAGGGAACCTCTGTGGACCGGCGCCGCCAAATACAATATCATACATGTCTTCTACTCCTTATTTAAGCTAACTTTCTTGTACTCAACTAGCCCCTCTCTCGCCGCACTCCTATTGAAGCTCTCTGTCATCATCATCGCACACACTCCAGCGAATTGCTTGTCATTCAATTCGGAAAAGAGTTTAGAAAAGAAAGCATTCTCCTCTTGCGATAATGACACGTAATCAGTCATAGTCCACCTTGACCCATATTTCTCTGGATCCTTAGCCCAAGAACCAGAACGAGCAATCATCTCTTCGACAGTCATTACTTTACTCCTGCCAATTGCTTGTATTTCACCAGAAAACAACGGCGAGCCTCTTCGTGATCTATCAAGGGAAGCTTGTCTTTTAGCCAAAACGGCCACCCGCTCTGATCTACTTCCCAATTTTGTAAGTGAAAGCCCTCAATGTTCCTTAGGAGCGAATCCACCCTCTTGACTTCATTATACGCCTCTGTGTCGTAAAAGTCAAGTCCAAATTTTTCTCCTATCACTTCCATCGTGCGTTTCTCTAACTTTTTGTAGGCAGGAAGAAGAGACTTCAGAGGGGTTGACAAGTCTCCTAGGTAAGCTTCAGATGCATCATGTAACAAGCCATGTAATTCATATTTCTTGTCAACTAAATCAGATACAATGTAAGAATGCTCACATACACTGTAAAATTTTCCAACCTGGCCCGTAAATCTACAAATTTTAGATAAAGCACATGCAATATCTTCAATATTAATCATATCTACAGTGGGATTCTCTATATCAAAGTAAATCCCACTGTATGTTTTTATCGTTACTGCCATAATTTCCCCTTATGCGCTTGTAAACTATTTTTGTGCTATCTCTTACTAAAGTAGTTTGCGATAGAATACCAAATAATGCTAAATGCAACCATTCCTCCAAAGCCAAATCCTAGGATATTCTGAGCATCCCATACGCCTTGACCAAACAAACCGTATGCGCAATCTGCTACATATAAACCTAAAGTTAGCACGATAAACCACTTTACTTTAGTATACCAACGCAACTTTATGGTTTTCATTTGTTCATCCTTATGTTTTAAAGATATCACCAACGCCAATTCCTCTTTGCTCTACCCATCCTGCTTTAGCCTCTATCGCGTGCTCGGTCCCCTTTGGCGGAAAATATAGCTCGTTGCCAGGTTCCATCCTTCTCACTGCCAATACCTTATTATCACCCGAAAGGAACAAAATGTCAAGCGGGAATTTTACGTTTCTCATATGGAAGGCAGAACTAGCTGTCTTGTAAAACACCATTACTGCATTAGATGGGAAATCCTTATCCTCAACATTCTGTAAACCCTGTACTTTTAATCCAGGAGTGTTTGCGTGATAGATTACAACCCCATCTTCCCTCTTTGATCTAGGAAATTGCTTTAGGTCAACTAGATCTTTGGGCACATTTGCATACTTGACAGAACTGATTTTATCCCATCCTAAATGTGGTTCAGATTCTACAATATAATTGATTGATCCTCTTAAATTGTTATCAACTACCAAATTGTACATTTCTCTAGATGCACCTGGCCTTCTCTGCGCTTCAAGTTGACGAGGATAAGCACCAACCATTGAATCGGCCGGTCTGTGATCTGCTGGCATTTGCGGGACGGCAGGCTTATTATCATTTGAATTTCCTTTACCGTCAGCTCCACCACCAAGCATAGAAATCTCATCATTGCCACTTCCGTCAGCTAACGCATATGGAACGTCACCAGTAGCCTGAGCAAATCTCTCCGCTATACCTCTGTCGTCAATACCTGTCTTAGTAATATTCTTTGCGACTACTCGTTTCGCCATATTTCTTTCTTACCTCTTCTATGTGCTTTCTTAATAACTGCTTCTCTTTAAAGTTACTCAAATTCAATCTAGCTGCATCTGTGTTATAAAACATAAAACATTCTGCAAAATACTCACTACAACTATGAAGACAATATGGTGACGGAAATGGCTCTCTATGCTCTCTTGTCGCCTGTTTGTATCTCCAACCTAATGCCTCTTCTAATCCGCCTTCGTCTAACCTCTCCTGATAAAGTAAATACCACTCCTTTATCTGATCCGGCGTTAGTAATTTATAGAACGAATGTCCCAATTCATGGCAAAATACCTGCTCCATGTCATTTTCTGGATCATCACTATCGAATTCCTTACTTAGTATTCTTATATATACTATACCGGTTCCACTAGCATATAAGCCACTAACGATTCTCTGACCATCCTTCGACACTATGATATTGGCTATTTTCACAGCAATCAACTTTTTCTCCGCAATCAAAAAGTCATAATCCTTAATCCTGCCCAAGATTGCCTTTTTAAATGCCGCAGATGACCTTGCCGAAGAATCACTTATAATGTAATAAGAATACTCATCTATTTTAGGAGTTATTACATCTTCAATTGTTAAGCCCTTATACTCTATAATTCTCTCGTATATTTGTGCGTCTTGAGTATATAGCGGATTTGCACATGAAACAAATATGACTAAAAACAGCAGTAAAACTTTACGCATTAGTAACATTGTTTCCATTGCGGCTTGGGATCATATCCATAAACCAAATCATACACTTTCTTGGTGGCTAATGTATCTTCGGCACAATGATAAATTACATCAGCAAGGCTCTTATTGAAATCTTCCTCTTTAGCTGAATTAATCATGTCCCACCTGTTCGGCATGATCTGCGTCTTCTCTACGCCTGCAATTCTAAAGAAGTCTATGAGGCTTCCAAGGGACTTCCTATGCAATAGGCCAGATCGCTTGGCTCCAGCATAGGTGCAATAATACTGTACCCTGCGAGGCGGTTTCCAGCCGAAATACATGCATCTGGACTTAATCCAGTTTAGGTCATAACCCTTTACATAGTGACCAATTAAGAACTCAAATTCAGCCATATATTCAACTACTTCTTTGACCAAACGCTTATCTGATCTATTATCTGCGAAGTCTATGTGGAATGTCTTCTCTGGTCCATCAAACGGCCTAAATGACACACATAGCAATTGCGTGTAGGCTGTCATATTATTGAATCTTGGAGAATTCACTTCAATGTCAATAATTGCTGTTCTGTTCCTTAGTTCTGGTGCCCTAATTTCAGGAAAGCTAGTTGTCTCCCAAATTTCATCAGTCGTTAGCGATCCCTCAGTTGCAACCTTAAATCTTGGTAGCTCTAACTTTTTAAAGCCGTTGACGGGAGAAAGGATTTCATCCGTCCACTTGTCCCTAAGCTCTACATCAAAAATCTTGTCGCCAAATATTTCAATAAGAGAGCGCATCATCTTCAGCCTACGTCCAGCAGCGTCATTTCCGTATACTATTCCATATGGCTTAAGCTCGCTGATTAGTGAGTTTCTAATTCCTAATGGAGACTTCTGAGATACAGAATGGATAATAGTGAATTCTAGTTGACTTCTAATATTTGCCTCAAAATAACTCTGATCTACAGCAAATACTTTATCATCAATTCTCTCTAACCACTCAGGTAACACTATTGACTCATGTTTCATCACCATACGATTTTGATTTCTCCCTTATTTCTACAAACACAAAAGCACGCTTAGGCACATACGATGTCATTGCGACTCATTCGTAATTCTACCATAAAGCGTGCTACTCGTCCACTACTTTATAAATTTTCCTTCACTTAAAGCGTCTGTTGAACGCTCAGCTTTCCCTGCTCCGCATCATCTGCCTCTATTTGATCCGGCTTCCTAGATGATCCCTCCGTCTCCCACACAGATTCACTTGCGCTTACGTTAGCACCTGTGTTTCCAACTAATCCACCAGCAGAGAAAGCATTCTTCTTACTAGCCTGTGCAGATAAGTCTTCCTCTCCTTGAAATGCCTCTGACACAAAATTAGTAATACCCTTTGCTGTATCCCACGCTTTTCCTAATAGACCAGGAACATTAGTAAACCCCTCTAGGCGCTCCTCGGCCGCAGCAACATCATCGTACTGTTCTTTATTAGTTGGCTCTCCGTGCAAGATATTGTGCTTTAAGTCAACAACGCTGGCTTTCTTCACCCTCTGCTCATCAACAAGTTTAGCCCACTCGACCGCAGCTTTCCTCTTGTCATCGTAAGAACCTGTCCACTGTTTTAGTTTTAAAGGCTCTGATTCTAAATATGATCGCTGAATAGGCTGCGGTCTAGACATTACTTAACTTCTTTTTCTGTAATTGCTTTTACTGTCTCTGCTGCAACTTTTTCCTTCTCTAATTCCAAAGCAGCTTTTTCTTTACCTAAGTCACCAGCACCTAACGCAGCTAGACCAGTCATCGCAACCCACATAATAGTGTCCAATAACTTCAACTGAACCTCTACCGGAATCTCAACGCCAACCTTGCCAGCTAATACAACCATGCCAGACAAAACAGCAGCTCCTACCATCGTCGCAATTCTTCTAGATCCACCTGCCGCTGCTACGAAATATGGAACTACTCTCTTCAAGAAATCCCATAATCCACCCATCTTCCACGCTTCTGCTAAAAATGTTTTCATACTAATCGTGACTACTCCATATACTTGAATCGAAACTAACTACTTCACCTTTTTCGTCTTCGACTTGGAATGCATGAGTCTTACTCGCACTCTTGCTTTTTACACCATCCATCTCCATTCGCTGCAACTCCATCGCATCCTTAACATTTAGTCTTGCTACCCTCTGCGATCTAGATGCAATGTCCTCCTCACGCATCTTCCTCTCCTTCTCTAAAGCGGAAAGACGTACCGGAGGCTCTTCACTGCCAGTTTCTCCATCCTCAGCAGCAGTTCGCGTGAATAGTTTTAATGTTTTGTTTATATTAGGAGCAGACTCTGTATGTTTAGAGGTTGGCTGTGATTGAGCTTCTCTCTGTGCCTGCCTTGCAAAAAATAAATCAGCTAAAGAATTTGAAGCCATATTACATCCTCATCACTTCAGAACCCATACCAGCTCCAGGCGTTGCAGGTTTAGCTCCAGCAGGGTCAGTCGCTAATGCAGGCTTAGTTGGCATTCCGCCAGGCTCACCCATCATGTCGTCATCTCCCTCTTGGCCAGTCAACCCATCTAGCATCTCTGAGACGCCTTCTAGTGTCTCCTGGTCCTCTGCACCTAATGTGCCAGCTAGACCCTTCAATGTATCAATCGCATCCTCAATGTCACCTAAGAGCTTCAAAAGCATCCTTCTGTCACCCTTCTCCGGGAATGCCTTGCTCGTTACTGGTACATCTGACAACATTCCATCAGCAGCTTTGGCAAATCTCTTGATCGCACCAGCAGTTCTCTTGGAGAGTCTGGCTCTTACATACTTGCCTGCCGTAATCACATCTGCCATAAAATCCATCTCCTTAATTTCTAAAACCTTATTGGATGCCGCTGTCTTAATTGATTCGTGCGTTTCATGGACAATAACCGGCTTCTTTGCATATTTGACCGTCTTGCCACCCTTGATCGCTACTACGTAATATCCCCAATATGATCCATCTCTGACAGCCATACCCTCAATTACATAGTTTCCGTCACCCTTCTCCTGAGCCGCTTGTCTAGCTAAATCAGCAGACCTAAATTCACCAACTTTTGAACCTTTTTTGACAAAATCTGTTGCGTTGTATAACTTCCACTCTACATCCATATTGTCATAATAGTTCACTACTGGCTCGTCTCCAGACTTTCTAATGTACTCGTCTGACATTCTGTAGTTATGATCTGCCCTACGCTGCATCTCCTCTGACCAAAGTTCATTAAACACATTAGCATCTACAAACTTCACACCACGCCTATGCATTTCATCTGCACAAGCACTGCCAAAATTCATCCTAATGTCTTCAATACTGTAATTGTCTTGTGCCATTCTTCCTATCCTTACTTCAGATGTCTTCTGACTATCTACTCCATATTCGTTCCCATCATTATCGTATATCTGCTTGTTCTTTAAAGAATTACTGTCCTCTACAGATTCTTGATCTTGCTTTGGATCCGTTACATCGTCGTCTATATCACCTAAGTTATGAGTTGACGGGGTAGAGGATTCGAGGAGAACGCTGTTACACGTATCTCCTCTATCTGTTAAACTGTCACCTATACGGCGCATTACTTCTTAGACTTAACTACGTCTTCCTCAGCTCTCTGCGCTTTTTCTGACTGGTTACCGTCTTTCATGGCTTTTTTCACAACATCTTCGTCTGGCCCTAAACCGTAACCTGTCAATAATTCTGCAAATCTCATCTTCTGGAAATCTGACATGTTTCTAGCCTCTTCACAAGCTACTACCTGCCTAAATGCATTGTTGCTATCCGCGTAGTCTCTCGATTTCATGCCCCTAAGAGCCTTGTCAACGAAATAATCTATCGAATATGGACTTGCACCGTTTGGCTTCCTGCCCTTGGTCAAATCCTCGTAAACCATGTCATTTGCTGAGAAATTTACATCGTTTCCCTTGTATGCATGACCTACGTGCTGCACTCTACCTACATGCTGGTCAATTACGTGACGCCTTACCTTAGCAGATACACCATCATCGTCAATAGCTGTTACTGTCTTTAACGCAATTTTATTGGATAGAGCACGTTTTTGAAATCGAGACGGATGCGTTTTTATTGACATCTCATCACATGGCGGACACATGTGACCACTATTCAAGTCGCCATTACATTGAGGACACCTTCCAAAAGGTGCATCATCTCCCTCTGGCATTATTATCTCCTCTCCGAAACCAACATTTTGTCCTCTGCGCAGCTTCGAAGCTACCGTTGTGGCCTTTGAAGCTGCATCTAAATACGAAGCATCTGTTCCAAATAGCTCATCAACTTCTACTGACTTTAATCCAGGCTGCTTCTTCGCCCATTCCTTGATGTCGCCTTCCTGGTCTGATCTGCCTTCCTCTAATCTAGCCTTGTACTCGTAACGTGGCATGTTCTCGGAAATTGACTCATCCATCTCCTCTTCGTAAGATGTCTTTGGCTCTTTCTTATCCTCTGCCGCTACTACCTTTTTTTTTACCTTTGATGCACTGACGAAGGATGCTTCTTTCTTGTCTTTTAACCAAGGCGGAACCCATTCCTTCTTCTCTCCATCGTCTTTTGGCTCATCAGAATCAGTTTACTTTTTCATATCTGCCTCTTTTTCATCGGCAGCAGTCTTCTTGTTGGAATCCTTCATCATGTAAGATTCTACATTTTTTGACGGAGCTTTACCCTTCTCAGATGCACGTCCTTCCCAAGCTGTAGGCTCATCTTTCCCCTTCCAAGCCTTACCCTCATCTGTCTTTGGTGACATTGAATTCGGATCACGCTTAGAATCTAATTTTGTGCCCTCGTAAGGAAGCTTGTCAGCAGAACGTCCGACCCATTTGTCAGCATTGTCCCACTCACCACTGTCTACCTTCGATTTCCACTCTTTCGATTCGTCAGACTTCACCCCACCTTGCAAATTCTTGCTTCCGCCATCTCTCCAGGGCTCAGACTCACTAGCACGGTCAAACCAGTCTTTTCCTCTGGACTCTACCGTCTCGGGCTCTACTGCGTATTTCTCGCGACCCTGCTGCTTATCTGCCCCCTCACCCCCTTTGGCATTCTCGTGCCCAAGGTCGGAGGCGTTAACTTTTAAACTTGCTAATTTCTCCGAAAACTCAGCCTTCATCTTCTGCTCAGCTTTCTGTGCTTCGTACATTGTCTTGAATCCACCCGATGCCCACTTGGAAATGTGCGCCTCACGAGCCATCAAGTATTCCTGCTCTAATGTCTGGTGCTTCTGCGCGTAAATCCTTCTGTGGCTTGGATCAATATTGGCACCCGCCCCACTCAACGATGCCTTCAACGCATCCTTGAATTTAGGATCTAGTGCTGCTGATCTTGTCGCTCCAGAGTTTTGCGGAGGAGTAAACTTTTTGCCTCTGCTCATTCCGTCCATAGCATCTTCCTTTCCCTCTGTAATATTCTCAGCAGGATTCTTTGTGATTCCAGGTGTTTTCTGGTTAGCCTCGGCAGATGGTACAACTTTCTTACCGTCACCATTCGCTCTACCCATTCCACTCATTGGATCGCCACCCTTCGGGATCTTTGGAGGATCATTTGGTGTACCAGTTGTTACAATCGCCTTTCTTGACGGATTTGTACCAGGCGCATTAGGTGATCTTTGTAGTGGCTCTTGGTAATTCGAAATTCCGGGAGGAAGCGCTGAACTTCCGCCAAATGTTGGACCTGCTGGTACTGGCTCTGCCGCTGGGATTGGCATTCTACCCGACGGTGTTGGAGAAGCCGCCAAAGCCTGATCTAACGCCATTGGATCATGCGGAGTCAAACCGGCAATCTCTTCTTCTGTCGCGCCCATTGATCTTGCAACATCTTCTCTGTTCACTTGTGGTTGTGGCTCCATCTGGCCCTTACGAACCTGAGACTCAGCCTTCCCTCTCTCCGAAGGAACTACACACTCGCCACCACCATTATCTCTCTTGTGCATACCGTCCATTGGTCTTGACTTGTCGTCTACCTCTGGCGTAGGGTTTGACTTTGACTTCAACATGTCAGCTTTACCAGCCTTCTCTGCTGTAATCAATGCCATACCTCTTGTGATATTGCATGAAGGATTGTTTGAACAACCAACGTTTAGACACATCTGGTGTTCGCCACTTCCTGGTCTGCAATAACATCTTGCAGCTACCATAAAGCCCTTACGACCCAAGGAATCAAGATACTTAGCCAATCTACGACCACGATACTCTGCTGTCGAAGCTAATGAACCAAACTTCTTCTCTAAGCCGTCATCGTCATCCTTATCTTCTTTCTTAGCCTCTGGTTTGTCTTCCTTTTTCTTCTCGGGAGCCTTATCTTCCTTTGGCTTGTCGGCCTTTGGAGCCTCTTTCTTTTCTGGAGCCTTCGGAGCTGCTGGCTTGTCTTCCTCACCATCTAGTTCAGGTGCCTCTAGTGCCAAGTCAATTCCTACGTCTGCCTGCATTGGATCCGCTTCAGCTCCACCGCCAATTTCTGGGCAAGCTCTCAATGTGTCCAAACATTCCTGAATCTTATCTAGACAAGAAGCAGCATCGCCACACTCTTCTCCACCAGCGTCGTCGGGAGATGCACCCATATCGCCTAGCATTGACATACTATCTGCCATCGGATCATCGAACATTGTAGACTCATGCGCTACTGGATCTGCACCCATCATTGGATCTTTGCTGTATACTGGCAAGTTAGCCTGACGCTTCTTCGATGCTTTTACCCATCTACGCGCAAACTTCTCTAGCTTTAGTGCCGTTACTGGCTTCATACCCTCGTCCATCGGCCCTTGTACACCTACGTCGTCAGCACCGGATGTTGGAGCAATGATCTTACCATCTACAATCTCAATAGTTGTAACGTCTGGCTCATCCTCTCCTAAACCTGGAAGCGGACCTAAACCACTAGGATCGGGCATGTCAGTCTCTTTCTTCTGTGCTGGATTAGGAGGAGAGCCTAAAGGTGCTGCACCCGGCAAAGCCTGCGCACTCTTTTTGTTCTCGTATCTCAACATTTCTTTAGGAGATACACCCTTTGTTCCTGGCTTCTCTAGCGAACGTCCTGGGAACTCACTTGGCTTCTCAGTCCTATCGTCTGTCATGTGATTGCCGTCAAACTCGTCGTTCTTTGTCTTGCGATTAACGTCTTTTTCCTTATCGCCTAACGAACGTCCTGGCCACTTACTTGACTCTTCTGACTCATTAGACATCGCTTTGTCTTCGTCTGAGTGCGGTGCGTATGTTGGTTACTCTGTTCTTGGAGTCTGACCCTTTGCAGGATTCTTCTCTCT
>ERZ1292629.3328-Hain-H43-01um-R1-3328-length-12498-cov-7_pt1 | contig 12498 bp, 13 predicted proteins | sample MGYA00564399_ERZ1292629 | MGnify/ENA primary metagenome ERZ1292629 (study PRJEB36523, sample SAMEA6512636) | groundwater metagenome | collected 2019-01-08 | study: AquaDiva: Metagenomics assemblies of 32 groundwater samples | reverse complement strand
AATTCGGTAGAACATATTCGGCGAAGCCGAATCGGTTCGATTCGCCTGCTTGGCACAATAGTGGACTTCTAGCAAACATTTGCCTTAATCGTCCTTTATTTTCAACATTTCTAACAGGTTCTAACATTTGATTTATTCGCTTGGATTCAAAAGCCGCCTCTTGGAGGATAAGAAGCGGCTTTTCCGTTTGAATAATGAGCTTATTGTCTTTCAATATGTGGTTCGAACCGATCACTGTCAGTATCTGCTTTCGTTTCTCTAAATTTCCTGCCGCAAATTCGGTTCTGGCCTTCTCGGCAAAGGTAAATGTTTGTTCCGCAGCTTTAACCCAGTCATCAATTCTTTTATCTACCGTACTAAGTAGGTATTTTAATTGAGTTTTGTTTTTCTCCAGTTCCGATTGTTTCTGGGCAAATAACTCTTCCGAGATCTCTTTATGCAGTCTTAACTCCAGCAAGGAATCCAAATCTTTTATACATTGGTTATATTCCTGCTGATGTTTATGAAGCAGTGAATTTCGGTCTTGCTTCTCAATAGAGTGTGCCTTCTTCAATTCTTCAATGGCCCATTCGGTAAACTCTGGGGGAATTTCAATCTTTGAAAGAAAACTTACAATTTCCCCCTCCAGAGCTTTTTCCTCTATAGAACGTTGGGTGCAGTTAGGGTTAATCCGTTTTGTGCAGTGATAGTAAATATAGTGATGGATGTTGCCATTTTTCTGGTGTTTCCATTTCTCCTCTGCCGTAATCTGCGCCCCGCATTCGCCGCATCTCATAAGGCCAGTATAGGCAAAAATATACTTTTTTGGTCTGGGTCTGCCCTTCTTGCCAAGTAGATATTGTATTCTGTCATATTCTGGTTGGGTTATTATTTCCTTATAATTTCCTTTGTACATTTTCTGTTCGCCTGGTGGCCCATACTTAAACCAGCCGTAGTAAAATGGATTTGTAAGAATGCCGTAAATATAACTTCTTGAAATCTTATTGCCCTGACGTGTTCGCAACCGCCATTCATTATTTGCCATATCCCGTATTTTCAAAGCTGAATACCTGCCAGTTAACGCCGCATCAAAAATCTTTCTTACCAAACCAAATCTTTCCTCATCCTCCAAAATTTCCTCTTGTCCCTTAATGTGAAACTTGCTGTTCCGATATCCGATGGGGGCGATCCCCGGCCTTGCACCCTTAATAAGTTTTTCCCTTAAACCGCGTTTTACATTGGCACTCAATATTCTTGAATAATCATTAGCCATTCCGAACTCAACATAGGTTAAAATCGCACTATCTTCGGGCCGATAATCTCTTTCATGCGTTCTAATATGCTTGATTTCGCCTCTTTGAAGCATTCCCATAATAATGCCAGCTTCTTCAGGATTTCTTGCCAATCTATCTAACTTCCAACAGACAATCCCTTGTGCCTCCTGCCTTCTTATGCGCTCAATCATTGAGTTGAAAATCATTCGCCTATTAGGAAGTTTTGCTGATTTTGTTTCTTCGAAAATATTAATCACTTTCAACTTTTTATCTTCGGCGATTGATCTCATCTCTCGAATTTGAGATTTAGTAGAGACAACCTCTTTTTCATTGTCTTTTTTCTCAATAGACCGTCTGGCATAGAGAAAGTATTTAATTTTGTTTTGTTCTTTTTGCATAATTTTTCTATAAACCAAAAGCACCAGAGCTGAAACCGCCAAACTGTTGAGGAATGACGAGCTCTGATGCTTAGTCAAATCTTACTCTGTATTTAAGACAGTTTCAAACCGTCATTCCTCAACGTTTTTAAGGTACCATATTCCTATTGGTACGGACACCGGACTTATTAACAGTCTCACTATTGGGTACACGCCCCGTAGAACGTTAATAACATTCACAACATTCGTGTCTAGAAAGGCCGATCGGGATCGTCATCTTCATCATCATCTTTTACTTCTGGGCCTTTCTCTTCTTCTCCTTTGTCGCCATTGTCCTCCGACTCTGTTTTATGACTCGCGGTCGGGCCTAATTTTTCCGGTATCTCCATCAGCCTATCGAAACCATAGCGTCTAGCCAGTACTCTAATCTTCGGGTATTCCTCGATAACTGGAATGTAAAACCCTTCACCATCGCGGCGTACTCTCAGATTAAGTCGCCTTACATAATTTCCAATTTTCCGAGGAGAAACGATGTAGGCGGGATATTCCATAACATCCCCGTTTTTATTCTTATATTCTTTGGTCTCTCGATCGCTGTAGTCGTCATAAAACTCGTTATTGAATCGTTTCGCCAAATCACCAATCTTTATTTTTCTTGTCTGCCTAAATTCTCTGACCGAAAGTATATCAACTAGACATTTCACGATATCGGCTTTTGGATCTGAAACATTGTCATAACCTATATCTTGCTCGTAGAATTTTAAGAACTCGTGGACTTCTTTTAATACACTTCTATCTATGACATCTGCGACTGTCGTTAAGGCCAGAGCACTTTGCCTTAATCGGTTATCTTTGATTGCTGGCAGTGTCTTTTCGTTCGCCTTAATAACATCGTGATACTTGAAACGAAACATCAATAACTGATTCCTTATACCTCTCGCCTCAGCATCAAAACTCTGTGGTAAATGCACAGGCGAAGCAAGATTTTCTTGCGGGAACATTACCTGCGTCAAACATCTGCTTTCCAAAGCCGGATCACTGAATCGCTCTCGTGAACCAAGTATTTTTGGTCCAAATACCTGAAATACTTTAGTTTTAAATGTTCCGTTGTAATCTGGCTCCACCCTAACAACAGGTGTTTCTTTTGTGTGGCCGCCGTTCAGAATTTTTATTATTTCTGACCATATATCCGAATTTTTGAAGTCTGCTTCATCAAAAACAAATGTGCCGTTCACGTCGTTGATTGTTCGATAGAGCGCGGCCATAGAAATAGACCCGCCGGCAATAAACGGCTTATAGCAGACACTGCCTACCGTTATTAGAAACCGCGACTTACCCGTTCCATACATTCCGACCGCCCGTAAATACGGAAGTGTTTGGAACTTATCATAAAGCCAAGACATCATTACATATACTGCCGCAAGTGTAGTAAAATCATCGGGAATCGTAACGTATCTAGCAATAAAGGTTTTAACCTGTTCGAATAGTTCCAAATCGCTTTTATATCCGAGTCCTCTGGACGGAAATTTAACGAATTGCTTTCTCACAATGTCATTGAACGGACCGAATGGTTTGAGTATCACTGTTTTTGTTTCTCCATTAGCGTCTTCGTATTCATCAAGAAAAATATCCACTTTTTCGCTAATCTCGCCGTCTTTTGAAACAAGGAAGAGGGTTTTTTGCTCATCTGACTTATAGATCATTTCGGCCAGTCCGCCCTCTTTGAATATGTGCGAAGTCGCATATACTCGTATAATATCATCGTCATCTTTTTTTGGTTTTCGTTTTTTCATGTTTTTGTTGGAATTTTAATGTTAATGTGGGGCTTCTGGGGCCGACAAATCTATTCGACATAAAAATGTCGGCCCCCTAAATCCTCCGGAATCACTACTTACTGCCGGCGATTTTTTGTGACAGTGATTCTGCTGGAAAGAAAATCTTTTCCTCGGTTGTATCTTGGAAAAACTCACAATCATCGTCATATATTTCAGGTTCTTCATCTTTTGCGTATATCCGGATAACCCGACGACAGAGTAAACAACTCATGCCAACCAAATGCCTTGCTATTTTTTCTTCGTCCATTGTTGAATACCGCTTGTCCAAAGAAATCCAATTACTGGTTTTTCTGGTATTGCCGTTGCCCTTATCAAGAAAAGCTTCCACATAGTCGTCTTCACCTTCTGGGTAGGGTTTAAATAACTCTGGATAATCAGGATTGTCCTTGCGTTTGTAGATAATTTCTACTCTAAACTCACTACTGGCTTCAGTGGAATCTATCCTGCATTTTGTGATTTTCCCCCAAATAAAGAACGCATCGTCAGTAAACTTTTTTCTGGTATCTTTTTTCTCAACCTCTTTATTTTCTTTTAATTTAGACATGTTGAATTAATTTATTATTTAACAATCACAAAATCTCTCTTCGACCGAATCGAAACTATCGTAGAGAGATTATTTCTCTTTTTGATTTTCAATGTGCTGACCAGAAGAAGTATCACCATAAACCGCTCTAAAAATTTCCAGCAAATACCGTGCTTTCCGCAGGGCATCCTTGTCCGAAAGTTCCTTGCTAAACCGCTCTTTGTAGAGCTTTCTGAATTTGTCCATTGATTTCTTTGAAATTGGCATAAAAATACCGGCCGCATTTGCGCCGGTACAGATACAAACAAAAACAGACAGGAACGGGCACGAATGTGCTTTTATTTCCTGTCTCGATGGACATTATTTTTATTCAGTTTTTTAGACTATGCGTATAAGTATAAACGTAAAAAGCAACATTATCAAGCGAATGTGGATAATAAGCCGTTTTTAAGCACCTCCTAGTCAACCCTTGATGTAAACCATTGGCCGGACGGAGAAAATGCACTAGACAGCGCTCTACGGCGCAAAAACGTGGCGGAATTACGCCACGGCCGTCTTAATAGACCTGGTTCTGAATACTTTGAGACGAGGCAGGCGTTTCTTTTTTCAGCCCAAAGTTAAAAAAGGGAGAAACTATTAAACCCCCGGAAGCAGTCTAAGTTAATGCTGTCCTGCACGATCTTGCAAATAAAAATCTACCCCTCAATTCCTTGTTTTTTGCTTTCGTAAAATTGAATTCTTATACTCGTCGATTTGCTTTTGGAGAACCTCAATCTGTTTATTGCGCTGGTCAAGGATTTTTTGTATTTCGACTTTTGGCTCTGGCGTTAGTTTTGCCTCCTCCTTCTTAATCTCTACGCTGGCTTCTGGTTGTACTGACGGCGGTGGTTGTTTAGGCGAATTCGGAGCAGGAACCAAACCAATAGCGATGGCCGCAGTTATTACCAAAGACGTAACCTTATCAATAATCAATGTCTTGAAGAAAATAAACATGGTTTAGTCCTTAAGCCGTCTAAGTTAACGCTGTGCTACACAATCTTGCAAATAAAATACCTAACGAATAAATGTTCACTTTTTTTCGAAACCTACGCCGTAAACCGTTCTGGTCGTTTCGTCTTTGAGGGGGAGAAAATAAAAACTTCCATCTCCGTTCAAATTTTCATAAACGATAAACGGACTTACTATTCGTGGATTTGAAAGATCCGATAGCGATAACCCCCATACCTCGTCTATTAACCCAACCAGATACGGATAAATGGGGTCTGAAGAAGTCGGAGGAAGAAGTAGAGATTTTTCTGGTAAAGGAGGATCGAAAGTTGCTAGATATTTCGGGCCCCCTCCAAGATAGATATTTCTTTTACCAAACCATTTTCCAAGCAGTCGCGGCTCTGCGGTAATTTGCGTCTGTGATGGTTCGACCAGATTATCTTCATAACCATTATCTCTACCAGCAAGCGAACCAAACACTATAAAAAAGACGAGAATCACTAATCCCAAAATAAGATACCTCACTCTATCTTTATTTTCTGATTTTTCCATATTTTGTGTTGCCATCGCTTTATATCTAGTGATGGGTAACAAAAAGCCCACCACGGGCGGTAGCTTAGCTACCCACTGTCGGTTTCCCGACAGGACCGGTAAAGGTATTCCCATGATGGGTTCTTTATCCTTTACCGGTTTTTGACCATGCCACATGAAAAATCATGTCGGTTTAGGTCGTTACTCTAATATTCAGTTGTATTTATATTATATCACTTTTTGTTTTTTTGAAAAATGCCCTAATAACAGAATATCAAATACCTCGCCCATCTTTTTATTAAATTCGGTTTCTAGTCGTTTTTCCTCTTCTGGAGTTTTCGGCACAAAATATTTATATTTTGTTTTACCAGTTTTGAGATTTATGGCAAACGATTCAATCCATTTCTTTTTTGGTTTCCATGCCTTGGCTTCTCTTTTTGTCTTTTTCTTCATGTCGCTTATTGCATACCATATTCTCCGATATTTTGAAATACACCTACGCCAAAATCAACGTTAACAACGTTCATCATGTTAACTTCGTGAATGTAGTGAACATCTATCAAGGTATAGATTTTACGCTAGAACTCGGCCAAAACGGTTAAACATGTAATCCATCAGGTTTGCCCTCAAAATGCTCTTAGACGACGAGTTAGAGCGTATAGAAAAAGTGTTAGATTGTCTCCAACTTGAAAAATAAGCAAAAGGTTGTATGCTTTGACTAATGAAGTATAAAGAGATTTTAAATAAGGCCTCACGAAAAGTTGAAAAAATGGAGGGAAAAAACATTGATATTTTAGACGTGAAAAGGCCTCATAGTGTTGAGTACGCCAAACATCTAGCCAAAGTAGTTTCAAAAATCTCCCCTCTTATTGGTAATATGATTGAATTTTTCGTAGTCAAAGAGCTTAATAAAACGAGGTGGGGAGGGCTCGGAAAATGGATTCGTCAAGACCCGGGCTTTCCAGACACTCTGTTTCAAGGATCGGTGGAACCGGCACCTGGAATTGAAATAAAAACGTGGTTTCCACTAGCTACAGAGATCACGGCACGATTCAAGGATAGCATTCTTCACTTTAGCAAGAATCAAATAAACGTTGCTGTTGTGGCATGGCTCCCCGAATTTTTAATATACGGAAAACCAAAAATCGTAGATGTGTGGGTTGGTTCGGCAAAAAGTTTAGCGCTGGCGCGAGATAAACACTATCACAAACCGCCTGATTATCTCGTTCTTGAACCCGAAGATACCTCTTTACGTACTGCAAATCTGCAACAGACTAATACTAATGGGTACAAATTTCAAGGCACGTCATTGCAGTTTAAAGAAGCTGCGGCAGAAGTAAAAAGTTGGGGAAAGAATGGCACTGAATTTCAACCTACTGCCAAATATCAACAAAGGGTCAAGGGCTTGCTGGGACGTTATCCTTATCGTCTTGATACTAATTTTGCCAAAATCGATAGGATTGAACATGCCGACCTAGAACGATTTAAGTTACGTGTGCTTAACAAAAAAGTTGACGGTAAACCAATTGGTGAATGGTCACAAATTATAAGTTCTGACGATTCAATAGTCGAACGGATGGTGAAAGAGATAATCTAAAGTTTGCAAAATGTTTTTTAAAACGTTCAACGGCACTTTTAAACACGTCTTTATCTATCTCGCATGCCACGCCTCTACGATTAAGCTCGTTTGCCATAATAATACCGCTACAAAGACCCCCAAACGGTTCCCATACAAAATCTCCTTCATCAGAAGAGGCCCTTATTATTAACTGCATAAGTTTTAATGGTTTTTGATTGAGATGAACAGATTTCAACCCATTTTTTAACCTTTCCTCTCCGTTCACAGGAGGCTCTCTCCAAACATTAGTAATGCCGTGAATGTGATTAAATTTTGCCCTATATTTTGACCAATCTTCCTTTGTAAGCGGATTTTTTTCATCTACTGAAAAATAAGGTTTACCCGATTTGTAGCCATGCTTATTGGCGTATTGTTGAATTCTCTCAAATGCCTCTGGCGGCGGAAAATACCAGAGATGAGAAAGAGTAAAGTATTTCCTTGTTGCGGCATCTTTTACTCCGCAAACTTCATTAGTTTTTGAAAAGGGAATATGACTCCGTTTCCATTCGTGGCATAACCATTCCTTCATGCTCAGATCTTTTCCATTAACATTAAACTGTGGCTCTTTGACATATTGCACACAAGCTTCTGTTACGATAGGTAATTTCCGTATGCTTTTACCATTCACATTTCCAGCAATATGAGCAAGGCCTTTATCCCAAATGTGGCACGTGCGATATCTCCACCCATACTTTATAAGAACGGGGTGTACAGTAGCCCAACCAACTTCAGTATTCCAAAACCATAAAGTCGTCTGCGGCGTAGCTTTTTCCGACCATTTTTTTATATGTGGTTCATACCACCCTGCCAACTCTTCGTGTGTAATAGGATCGCCATGAAAACCATTTATACCGTAAGGGCCATCAGAGATTATTACCGTAGGAGTTTCCCAATGGTCGTAAAACGTCCCGACATCACCCTGGAAGATTTTTATATTACCGGCATTGTAGATATTTTTCTTCATAAATAGCTAATTGAGTTTTCTTAAAATACCAATCACTTTACCCCTTACCCCGAATCTTAACACTTTTTTCATAAAACGGCTTCATTTCAGGATTGGCCGACCGTAGTCTAATCCGACGTTCATACCTATATTTTACAAACTTTCGCAATAAAAAAGAACCCTTTTATTAACAGACTAAAAACGGGTTATATGCCCCTATATAAAATAAAGCAAAAATTAAGTAAGTGGACTTGAAAAAAGTATAAAAATATTGGATGATTTCTTTTTGGAAAAACTATAAAAAATGGATTTATTTCAATGGGTGTATGGGTTATTATTTCCAATGAGATTCCCTATGTAGTTTCTAAATACTTTAAGATTAGAACTTAATACTTCTTCAATGGTAGCATTCTGAATGGATATCTTTGCAAGTTTATCATCATTATCAATAATGTATGACTGGCCAAACCTAGCATCCAAAGATGGTCCTTTCATAGCCACTCGGACAGATGATAAACAATCAATGTTTCTGAGTTTCCGCAGAAGAAATCTTGATGGTCCTTCTAATAAAAAACTCATTTGATAACCAACATTATCATTTAGAAATTTAATACCATTCGCTATAACAGGGGCCATCTCATGATCTCGACTAAATTGGCAGTTAATTGCAATGACTCTAATTTTGTTTTTTTTAAGCCACTCCGTCCAACGATGGAGATGATTAGAATGTGTAAAATAAATATGTGGGATTACTTCTAGGCCAGCTTCCTGAAAAAACTCGACCGTCTTTAAGCTTTTTTTGAGGTTGATTGCTTGAGCGACTGGACATTCCCCAAAGAAAAGTGAGAAGTTAACCCCCGTAACAGCCGTTATCCCCATACTAGCAATAAGTTGTGCGAATTCTAGTTTGTGAAAGTTCTGCCATAATTTTTCGATTAAGTGATCCCTCCCACTTGCTAAAAGAAGTACTTTTTTGTCTTTAAATATTGGATTTTGTAGAACATTATCACGTGGGTATAGAGATGATGAAAAATGTCCTCTAAAGAGACTCCTATTATCTTCCCATCAACGACTCCCGATGGATAATTGAAAAACGACCTGTCAATTACGGGTATGAATTGAGGCAACTCAATGGTTATTGGCCTAGCACTTACAGTAAAAAAATCTAAGCCATCAATTTCTTCTAAATAAGTATCTAACTCGGCGTTTTTGCAAGTGATGATATTCTCAGGTTTTGGGTCACATGGTAGTTGTACTTGGTAACCTTCACTTTTATCTATCCACCGAGAAAATCTATTATCAGTTGAGTTACAACTGGAGGAGAAAAGAGTTGGCATATCAAATTTTTCGATTAAACTCGGCATAGATATTATTTCCCCGTTTTTTTACCACCCCGCCATACGTATAAGAGGATAGGCACTCCCGAATTTTTTTGGCATTACTATTGCTTAACTGGCCGATCTTTTTGGTACCCATTAAAATAAACACGCGACCACCATCGATCTTAAGTGATACTTGAGACCCCAAAAGGGCTGCTTGATCCTTATTAAGCTGAGTCCGAAAAATAATCGGGCATGATAATTCAGCACGACTGCTTTGTGAACCACCAAAACCACCCGCACCCCCCCCGCTTAATCTGAGGAATGATTGCGACCCTATCAGACCCGCGTCTTCTTATTCCCGATCCCATGTTCATGTTTTCCACAGCTCTTACTTGATATAGCATTGTATTAGAACTATGCTATATCTATACAGAGGATGTGACTATTACTTGATATTGTATAGTTTGTATAGTAACATTTAATTTAGTATAGTTAAAGCTAAAGTTATCAACACCCTCATATATGGAAGAAACGAGTCGTATTCTCGGTAAAAAAATTCGTGATGCCCGCGAAGAAAAAGGGATGTCTCAAAAAGATTTAGGCGGGGTCTTGGGTTATTCTCCTATGGCTATATCTCATTTCGAAAATGGTATCCGCGAACTGAAGTTATCTGACCTTCAAAAACTTGCATGTTATTTTGAAAAACCATTGTCATTCTTTTTTCCAACATCTATGCCAAATTTTTATCGCGCCCAACCAAATACTAACCCTGAAATTGTAAAATCGTTGGAATGTTTTGATAAATACATAGAGACCCTAAATGAATGAACATTTCCGTCACATCGAGGATTTAGCGACAAAAACACTCAAGAGCATTGAGTTTAATGGATTACCAATTCCTGTTGAGAAGATAGCTCAAAAAATTGGACTCAAAATTGTCGAATTTGATTTTCCGGACAGTTTTTCCGGAGTACTAAAAAAGGATAAAAGAGTTATCGGGGTAAATAAAAGACATGCTTCAGTAAGGCGCCGTTTTACTATTGCTCACGAGATAGGACATTTTCTTCTTGGCCATGAGGATGATTCGATTGATGGTTATTCTGACAGGCCAATGCCTTTGGAAAGAGAGGCAAATACATTTGCTTCTCATTTACTTATACCCACTCATATAGTAACCGAGAGCGTAAAGAAAGTCGGATTAGATTTAAAATTTCTAGCTAAACAGTTCTGGGTAAGTGAACAGGTCATCACAATTCGTTTACTCGAAATGAACCTTATTAGATAGGTAGGCTAAAATCAAAATATTAATATAAAGTCTCATGCATTTTTTTTATTTAGATGAATCTGGCAACAGTGGAGCAAATTTACTGGATGCGGACCAACCAATTCATTTTATTTCTGGGATCGGAATACAGGCAGAAAATATGGGGAGTATTGAAAAGGCACTTAAATTGTTATTGCCTGATTTTATGCCTTATTCTAGTAATTACGATTTTGAATTCCACGGAGTAACTGTTTTTCAGGGTAAGGATTATTTTAAACATTTTAAATTAGAAACGAGACTAAATCTTTTTGAAAGATTAGTTACAATAGCAGAAGAAAATGAGGTTACTTTTTTTTCTCAAGGCATTAATAAAAAGAGGCATCGTGAAAAATACAAAAATCCCTATCTACCACATAGTGTTGCGTTCATGTATCTGGTCGAAAAACTGGAGGCTTATTTAAAGAAAAAAGGTTCATGTGGATTAATCATCATGGATAAATGCGAAGACACGGAACAAAATATTATAAATAGTTTCCGGTTATATAAAGAAATTGGCACAACTTACGGTTTTTTTAAAGGAGAAATTGAACATTTTTTTGACAATGTTTTATATGTCAAAAGTTATAACTCACCCTTTGTTCAGTTATCGGATATGTTAGGTTATATCCATTCATCCACTAAAGTTGATGCTCTAAAAAAGGTCTCCAGCACTTACCATAAAAAATTCATATATGAGCTAGACGAAAGAATAAAAAAAATTTCTGTATATGACTGCATAGACCCCCAATAAACATAAAAGCCCTTAAAAAAGGCTTTTATGGAGTAATCGGTAATGTCCCTCTAAAAGGACGAAGCTCAAACAGTTAGAGCTTGCCACCGACTACATTTTAATCATACCTCACTTATTAAAGATATTAAAGGTTTATAATATCATTTCTATTTTCTACAAAAACTATATATCAGACAAATACCATTGCGACAAAAAGCAGTGAAGGAAATGCCACTTGAAATTTCTTTTAATATCTTGCGCTTACCGTATATCGTTATATTTTGAATAGAAATTTTTTGGGTTTCCTGTGGAAGCGTCCCTAAGAACAATATTTTTCTCTAATTTTTTTCTGGTGAACGTCGTGAATGATGTTAACGTTTACCAACGGGTGGGTATAAAAAATACCGAGTCTAGACGAGGTTCTAACAAAGAAGGGTAGTATTCATCAAAATATCAATATCTTGCTTTCTAACAACATCTAACAGCTTTCTGGGGTGTTGAGAAAGAACTACCAAGATGCTACTATATTGAATGTCAGAGGATCGGTTAGTTCCTTGAGAGAGGTTCTAACTTGTTCCACTAACCTGCAGGCTATAACAAAAACAAGCACTATTTTGGTGCTTGTTTTTGTTACTGGTCGGGCTGCCGGGAATCGAACCCGGGCTGCAAGACCCCCAGCCTCGCGTACTACCATTATACGACAGCCCGCGGGTCTATCTGATTTATTTGGTCTTACCCCGAGCTTTAATGCAGGAGGTGCAGATTTTTACTCGCTTACCGTTGATCTTTGCCCACTGGAGATTGGGGTATTTGCGGTAGCGGTTTACCGGATTATAATGACCGCGCAACAATTTGCGCTTGTTTGCCATCATTGATTTTTTGCCGCAGAGGGGGCAACGAGTAGCCATAATGTTTACAGAGTATCAAAAAAATGATATTTTTACAAGTATGTTTATATGGTACATCCTTATAATACTTTTTTCGGTTGTTATTCATGAGGTTTCCCATGGAGTCATGGCAGATAGCTTGGGCGACCCTACCGCCAAAGATCTCGGCCGCATAACCCTTAATCCAAT
>ERZ1292629.3327-Hain-H43-01um-R1-3327-length-12498-cov-7_pt1 | contig 12498 bp, 12 predicted proteins | sample MGYA00564399_ERZ1292629 | MGnify/ENA primary metagenome ERZ1292629 (study PRJEB36523, sample SAMEA6512636) | groundwater metagenome | collected 2019-01-08 | study: AquaDiva: Metagenomics assemblies of 32 groundwater samples | reverse complement strand
CTTACCTTTAGTTCCGATTGCGTTCCCTACGGGCAGGTACTCTTTCAGGATCTTTCCACGGGTATCCATACACTCTCGGTAAGTCGGACGGGCTACCAGACCTATGTAAACGATCTGGTGAGTACCCCATCCTCGTGGCAAGAATTTTTAGTATCACTCTCACCATGAAGTACTTATCATATAGAACGGGGTTCACTCTTACTGAAGTCGTTGTTGTTGTCGGTATTTTAGGCGCGATTACGGTTCTGCTCGCAAATTTACAAACAGACGTATTCCGCAATTACTCAATCGCAAGCGAGGGTATACAGGCTGATGGAGAGATGAGGAGTAGTATACGCGCCTTTATGCGTGACGTACGCGCCGCCGCACCTGCGGAAACCGGTGCCTACGCGCTTGAGACAACAGGTACGAGCACCCTCATTTTTTACAGTGATGTGAATGGCGATAGTCTCCGCGATCGAGTGCGTTACTTTATCTCTGGAGGAACGCTTACGCGCGGAGTCATTTTTCCCACTGGTTCCCCCTCCGTCTACCTTGAGAGTAACGAACGGCTTACCAGCGTGGTTCACAATCTCGCACTCGGGACGGTCCCACTCTTTAGCTACTACAATGCAAATTATACGGGGACGACGAGCCCACTCTCTGAACCGGTTGACGTAGCACAGGTGCGCTACATCCGTATGATGCTCATTGTTGATGCGAACCCAAACCGCCCCCCGGCTCCCACTGTGCTCTCGGGCGGAGTAATGATTAGAAGTTTAAAAAACAATGATTAATCCACGCTCACACGCCCCAACAACGGGGCAGGCAGGCTACCTTATCATCCACACCATTGTCTTTGGCGCGATCGCGGTACTGCTTTTAACCGCGCTCGTCTCGTGGGGCGGAACCAATGTCCGCGCAGGAAGAGACGCGACACTCCGCGAACAAGCTTTCCAAATTGCGGAATCGGGCATTGACTACTACCGCTGGCACCTTGCTCACGCACCGACCGACTATCAAGATGGCACCCTTCTCCCCGGCCCTTACACACACGAGTACTACGATCGTGACGGAACAATCATAGGACATTTTGAACTCACCATCACGCCCCCACCCGCAGGTTCTACGGTGGTAACGGTGGTCTCAAAAGGCACTGTACTCGCTAATGCTTCCATAGCACGGCGTATTGAGGCAACGTTCGCAATACCCTCCATCACTCAATTTGCTGTGTTAGCGAACTCAAAGATACGTTTTGGCGTTGGTACTGAAGTGTATGGTCCTATCCACAGTAATGATGGTATCCGCTTTGACGGTCTCACTCACAATATTGTGACGAGCGCTAAGTATGCCTATGACGATCCTGACCATTCGGGTGCTGATGAGTACGGTGTTCATACGCACATTACTCCTACAGATCCATTTCCCGCGATGCCACCGCTACCGCCCTCTGTTCCGCCGAGTCGGCTCGACGTCTTCCAGTCGGGACGCGCGCTTGCGGTACCAGCGGTGGATTTTAATGGATTTACGCAGGACCTAGCTCAAATAAAAACAGATGCACAAGCAAGTGGGCGTTACTTTGCAGGGTCAGGAACGCTTGGCTACAACGTGGTATTAAAAGTAGACGACACCTTTGATCTCTATACAGTCACAGCGCTCACCAATCCTCTGCCCAGTTGTAACAATAGTCTTGGGCAAGATGGCTGGGGTACCTGGAGTATTGCGAGCCAAGAGTTTGTGGGGAATTATACATTTCCCGCAAATGGACTCATTTTTATTGAGGACAACGTATGGGTGGAAGGGGTCATACAGAGCGCTCGCCTCACTATCGCGGCGGGACGCTTCCCCGAGAATCCCGCAACGAATGCGAACATTACGATCAATAAAGACATTCTCTATACTTACTACGATGGGCAGGATGTCCTCGGTCTCATTGCTCAAAAAAATGTGAATATTGGGCTTATAAGCGAAGACGATCTCCGTATTGACGCGGCACTTGTTGCTAAAAATGGAAGGGTAGGCAGGTATTATTACCGCCCGCCGACATCCCAAGGGCAGGGAGGGCAGGCGTGTCAGGAGTGGAATACCCGAGCCATGATTACTACCTACGGTATGATAGCCACCAATCAGCGCTACGGATTCTCTTACACCGACAGTACGGGCTACCAAATCCGCAACATTATTTATGATGGCAATCTCTTATATAGTCCGCCACCCTCATTTCCCCTCACTTCAGACCAGTATATAACCATCTCTTGGAGGGAACTCTAGGGAGAGGGTATACTAGGAGAGATGCGTAAGATCCACCTCATCGCCAATTGGAAAGCAAATCCCAAAGAACTCTCTGATGCAAAGCGTCTCGCGCTTGGGTTTAAAGGTGGGCTTATGAAGGCTCGCTTTACAGACGTCGCACTTGCGGTGCCTCACCCCTTCCTTTTTTCCGTAGGGGAAGTGTTGGGGAAAAGCGAGCGGTGCAGGATCGCGGCACAAGATGTCTCGCCTGTGAATGAGGGGGCACATACAGGGTCGGTAACAGCAAGCATGCTTAAGTCTCTTGGAGTGCGGGAAGTTATTGTTGGCCATTCGGAGCGACGCGCGCAAGGACTCACCGATGAGGGTGTGCGTATACGGGTAGAGAAGATTTTAAAAAGTGGGCTCACTGTGGTTCTCTGTGTAGGGGAGCGTGAGCGCGATACGCACGGAGCGTATTTAAAAACAATTGAATCCCAACTCCTCACCGCCCTTAAGAATGTGCAAAAATCAAAATCAGGGAGGCTTATTGTTGCGTATGAACCGGTGTGGGCAATTGGAGAGGATGCACAGAGCGCCGATACTCCCGCAGGCTTTCGCGAAGTTGCTATTTATATTCGCAAGGTCTTAAGTGGACCATTTGGGCCGCAGGCGGCGCTCACCATCCCCGTGCTCTATGGCGGGTCGGTAACTCCAGAGAATGCGGGAACTTTTTTGTCGGAAGGGCACGCGAGTGGTCTCTTGGTGGGGAGAGCTTCACTCCTTGCGACTTCTTTCCGAAGCATTATTGAGGAAGCAGAGCGTGTGGGGGTGACGAGCACGCGGAAACAATGAAAGAGCTCCTCAAGTTAAAGCCAAAATCTCTCAAGGGGAGGCGAGTGCTCCTGCGCCTTGACCTCAATGTACCTATTGTGGGAGGACGTATTATTGATCGCTACCGTATTGAGCGCGCGCTCCCCACGATCCATTTTTTACGCAACGCGGGGGCTAAGACCATACTCCTCTCTCATCTCGGGAGAGCCGGGGACTCGCTCAAGCCGGTGGCGCAAGAGCTCAATAAATCATTTGACATCGGGTTTATTCCGGCACCAATCGCAAAAGTGCCTGCACTTTTGCGTGAGATGCAAGAGGGAGGAGTAGTGCTCCTTGAGAATCTCCGCCGTGACGTGGGGGAGGAGAAGGGGAGCACGCAGTTTGCGAAGCACCTTGCGGCGCTCGGAGACATCTACGTTAACGATGCCTTTGCTGTCTCGCATCGTCGGCACGCCTCGGTGTATCAATTACCAAAACTCCTCCCGCACTACGCGGGGCCACTCCTTGTAAAGGAAGTGTGCGAGCTCTCGCGCGTCTTTAAACCCAAGCACCCCTTTGTGCTCGTGCTCGGGGGAGCAAAGTTTGAGACAAAGGTCCCCGTGTTACAGCGCTTTATCCACCTTGCTGATAAAATTTACGTGGTGGGGGCGATTGCACACGCCTTTTACCGCGCGCTTGGGCTTGAGCTAGGCAAGTCGCTCATTGATAAAAAAGTATCCGCAAAAAGTTACCTCAAAGCACTCAAGAGCGGGGAGATTATCGTGCCGATGGATGTACTCGTCTCAAACGGCTCATCGGTAGAAATAAAAAAAGCTCACGAGCTTTTGAAAGTAGATTCCATTGTTGATAGTGGACCAATGGGGTTGGAAGAAATTCGCAAAGGGCTCAAGGGTGCGCGTATGATCCTTTGGAACGGCCCTTCGGGTAACTATGAGGCAGGCTACGGAGAGGGGACGCACTCGATCGCGCGGATGATAGCAAAAACAAAGGCGCACTCAATTGTGGGCGGCGGAGACACGCTTGCCGCGATACACAAAATAAACACTGGTCACGGTTTTACCTTTATCTCAACTGGTGGTGGCGCGATGTTAGATTTCCTCGCCTCCGGCGGTACCCTTCCCGGCATCGAGGCACTCAAGTAGCACTTGCATTGTTTTAGAGCTTGTGATATAATAATAGAAGAGGGTGCAGGAGCGCCTATTCTTTGAGAAAAAGGAGGTTCGGGAAATGAAAAAGATCTTCGACCGATTAACACTTCTTACCATGGTAGTCGTGTTTTATGGTGTGGTGGGTTACCTAGTGCCACAGTGGATGCAGCCACTGATTGGTATCAGCAAGAACAGCGGGTGGCAATTTTTTACTGCACCTATCATCGTCTCTGGATCTTTGGTCTGTGTTGGTGCGGGAGTAATCGTGCTCCTTATCGCAGTCCGTGAGTTTTTTGTTCTTACGGTGATCTCTAATTCCTGCGATACTCTGACCGATCGATTCCTCATGCTTGCCCTTGCGTTGGGCGCAGGAATTGTCTTAAACCTCTGCATGATGCTGGCTGTATTTGCTCTAGTCGTTCTCCTTGTTGTCTTTTTTGTATGTGTAGCAAATGGAGCCCATAAATGCTTGGTGCCCTACACAGTACCACCTCCAAAACCAGATGAGTGGTAATGGTCATTCACACCGCTGAGCGGATTCGCTCGGCGGTTTTTTGTAAGTCTGTTTGGGCGACTTTCTTACCCGGCCAGTGCTGTAAGTCATCATTCATAAAGCGCGGCATGATGTGGATGTGCGTGTGGAAAATAAGCTGACCTCCTGCCGGCTCGTTATTCCACCCAATAGTAATTCCATCAGCTTTTGTCGCTTCCTTTACGGCGCGTGAGAGTTTTTTAAGCACAGGTCCTGCCGTAGAGAGGAGCGTATCGGGAGCATCAAAGATGTTTCTGCTGTGTTCTTTAGGTACGAAGAGTGTGTGTCCTAGATTGACCGGCTTTATATCAAGGAAGGCGATGAAGTTTTCATCCTCGTACACCTTTTCCGCGGGTATAATTCCCGCAATAATTTTGCAAAATAGACAATCTTCCATAGCGCTAGTATATGCTACAATACCAGCGCCATGCAATTCCCTTACCCCGACCTCCTTGCGGAACTCTTAACGAAACGAGGTCTCTCGGGGCTAGAGGCAGAGCATTTTCTTCATCCCGATTACGAGCGAGATATTCACGACCCCTTCCTCTTTGCCGATATGGGCAAGGCGGTGGGACGCATCCATGATGCGCTTGCCGCAAATGAACACATTGCACTCTTTGGCGACTACGATGCCGATGGTGTGCCGGGTACCGCGCTCCTCTCCGAGTGGTTCCGCAAAGTTGATGCGCCAATACCCGAGATCTACATCCCTAACCGCCACACCGAGGACTATGGTCTCTCTTTGCGTGCTGTTGATGAACTTGCGGAGAAAGGGGTAACACTCATCATTACCATTGACTGCGGAACTACCGATGTGGCCGAAGTCGCACATGCGAGCGCGTGCGGCATTGATGTCATCATCACCGATCACCATATTCCGCCTGCAAAACTCCCCAACGCGTATGCTATACTCAACCCCAAACGCGAGGGAGAGAACTACCCCTTTCACGAGCTCTGTGGTGCTGGGGTCGCGTTCAAGCTCGTGCAGGCGCTTGTGCGCTCCGGTACTTACCCCGTGACTCTCGGTTGGGAGAAGTGGCTCCTTGATCTGGTGGCTATCGCAACGGTCTCCGACATGGTGCCGCTTGTGGGAGAGAATCGCGCGCTTGTTTTTTTCGGTCTCACGGTGCTTCGGCAAACACGCCGCGAGGGTCTGCGCGCGCTGATGAATAAACTCCGTTTAGCACCCAGTACGGTGACCGAAGATGACATTGGATTCCTCCTCGGACCGCGCATTAATTCCGCAAGCCGCATGAGCCACGCGTCCGAAGCCTACGCTCTTCTTACCACAGAGAGTATTGCAGAAGCGGAAACGATAGCGAACCACTTGGAGGAAAAAAATAAAGAGCGTAAAGAAATTGTGGAATCTATTTTAGAGCGCGTGGAGGGACCGCTCGCAAGTTCTGATATTCCCCCGCTCATTGTTGTCGGTGAAGGAGGCTGGAGTTTGGGAGTGCTTGGGCTTGCGGCAAGCCGCCTCGTAGAGTCGTTCAATCGCCCCGCGTTTGTATGGGGGATCAACGAGGAGAGGCTTATCAAGGGCTCGTGCCGTTCTAATGGGAGTGTGAATATTGTTGAGTTGATGCAAGAGGCGGGCGGTGAAGAGCTCTTCGTAAACTTTGGCGGGCACACAGAAGCGGGCGGATTTACTGTCCGTGCGGGGGCTGAAGATTCTTTTGCCTCACGGCTCATTACCGCATATAAAAAATTGCAACATCCCCCTAGTGTTCGGAGTATCGGTGCTCCTGATAGCGCGCTCTCTCTCGATATGATTACTCCTGCCACCTACCATTCCTTTGCCCCACTCGCGCCATTTGGTGTGGGGAATTCCAAACCCCTCTTTCTTTTTGAAGGAGTTGAAATTATGGGAGTGCGGAGTTTTGGCAATGGCGGTATTCATCTTGAACTAACTTTCCGAAACACTAAAGGGAGAACAATTTCTGCGGTGGGATTTTTTGCAAAAAAGAATTTGGGGAAACTCTCGTTCAAACAGGGGGACTGGGTAGATCTCTCTGCGCACATTGAAAACTCGTTTTATCGGGGCAGGGGAGAGCTTCGGCTCCGCATTGTTGACGCTACTCGAGTAGCGTAGAATTGGCGCATGAGAATACGGCTTTACACCGATGGAGGCGCGAGGGGGAATCCGGGTATCGCGGGAGCCGGCGTGCACATTGTTGATGAGAATGGCACGTTAATTGAAGATGTGGTAAAGCCGCTCGGAATCGCGACGAATAATGAAGCCGAGTACCGCGCGGTGATTATAGGTCTTGAGAAAATTATAGAGCGCTTTGGCACCGAGGCAGGAGAGCTCTCGGTTGAGCTCAATCTTGATAGCGAGCTCGTTGGTAAACAGCTCCTTGGGTCCTATAAAGTTAAGGAACCGCGCCTCAAACCACTCTATGAGCAGGCGCGTGCGGGCATGGAACATTTTGCTTCAGTGCGGATCACACTTATTCCGCGAGAGCAGAACAAAGAGGCCGATAGGCTCTCCAACCTTGCAATGGATCAGGTGATCTAGAGTATTTGAATAATAGTAAGAGCGAGGACAAGGATGAGTACTTGCGAGAAGACCGCGCTCATACTCCATGAAAGTTTCCGTGCGTGCACAAAGTCCTGAACTTTCTGTACCCTGTTTAAAATAGCTCCCGGTACCACCCAGCGTAGCGCTTGAAGCAGGTCGGGGAGTGTTGCGCCAATAATAACTGGAGACCACACAAGGAGCGTGGGTATGGTGAGTGGCGTGCCTGTTACGAGGAGAAGGAGTACTGTTCCAATAAGCGCATCTGCCGCAACCTTTCCCACATCGCGAATGAGAAAATCAAAGAGGCGGAAAGGCGGAGCAACTTCTCCCTCTTTTTCGTCAACAAAGTAGCGGAGCTTGTAGTCGTAGTGGGGGATGGTGTCAGCAAGATAGTGAGACCCAACAGAAACGATAAAAAGTCCCAACGGTCCCATGCCTCCAGCGATGAGCGGCTTTCCGAGTGCTCCTGCAATGGCGATGTGCGTGGTGAGTGTCATATGAGTATCCTAACACAATAAGAAACCCCCTCCGATAATCATCAGAGGGGGCTGTTGCAGAGGAGGGCCGGACTTAGTGGGTGAATGAGAATCCCACTATGCCCGAGGGGTTTACTTCGTAATCCCACAATCCCGAAAAGGGGAGCTCATGGGCCGCGATGAAGCGATTGGCAAACATGACATTCACCCGTTCGCTATAGTTGCCCACCTCAATATCCTGAATGTGGAGAAAGGTTTGCCCTGAAGGAGGGTCCACTTTTACGTTGACCCATACCTCCGCCAACACCTCTTCCGTTGCAGAAAAAGTGATACCGTGAGCGTCGAAGAGCCAGAGGGCTCCTGATTCGCCACGATCAAGGCGTGTGCCGATGAGCACCTGTTCACCCCTCACCACGAGCGTCATTTGCTCAATAGCGGTGTTGGGTGAGACGCTTACACATCTCTCGGAGAGTTTCCACAACCCTCCTTGGCCAGTCCCGCGCAGAATGAATTCTGCGATTAACCAGTCGCTTGCGCCCGCGGGAAGTGTCGTCTCACGATTCCACGCATCCACGAGCATGGTGAAATTGCCGTTCAGCAACCAAAACTGGTTGGCGAGTGGCGCTCCGACCATGGTGGTGTCAAGCGCGTGCTTGGGGAGCACCGCGCGTTCCATCCAACGAGCTCCTCTCCATTTCAAACTGAAGTTGAACTCTCTGGCCGTTGTCGCGGTCGGATCCATCAGGTTCACCGCTGGCGCGATGACTCGGTGTATCCTTACCGGAGTGTTAACACCTTCGCGTAGGTGCATCTCGAGAACCGAGAGCACTTTCTGTCCCCCGAACAGCAATGGGCAGTAGCTGTAGAAGAATTGGATATCCCCGATGGGGGTTACCAATCCAGGGATGAGAATCCGCCGAAGCTCGTTCCCCTCGCTGTCAAGGATGATGTAGTGGAGCTGGACTAGGTCCAGCTCGTGGAAATCCAATTCCTCATACCCGACGTGGGTATTTACCACTTTTTTGATCGCGAATGTCGCGATCTTAAAAGTAGCGGACTCACTTTCCATCAACCACGCGCGATAAAATGTTTCCGAGGCATTGTCGCGCACCATGCGGTGCACAACCACGGGATCGTTACTCCGTGGGCCTCCCGTGAGGGGAAGCTCTTCCAGTGTCGGAGAAAAGCTGGCGCGTGTATGAGTACCACCTCCCCCTCCACCACCAGATCCACCGCCACTTTGACTCTCGGACTTTCGAACAGCAAAACGTTCCTGTACCAGTCCGAGGTAATCCTCAACGGAGTTGAGGGTATTTGCCGGCGCAGAGCCGGTACATACCGGTTCTGCTTGGCCTATCGTCGCGATCGCGATGACGAGTACTGTGAACAACGCGAAGCAGTTCTTCACTTTTTTATTCCTCCTCTTGTCAATTTTCCGCTCCGCCAGCTGGCGGACGGATGAGTACTTCTACCTATCATTCTATCATACTCTACATATATTGTCAATATTCGCCAAAACACTGCAGTAGAGCCATAATAATTAGATCATGTTTTTTCTTATTTCTGGCCTCGCCCTCGGTGCGGTTCAGGGTATTCTTTTCCCTCTCTCACTCTGGTGGCTCTGTACGCTTATCTTTACCGTTGCTATCCTCTCTTTCTATGCGTATCGTGCACATTCATACGAGGCGCTTATTATTGCGCTCTTCCTCTTTGGTTGCGCGCTTGGCTCATGGCGGGGGGAAGCGGTCCGCACTCCTGCTCCGCTTACTTTTCCGTTTAATACCCCTACTTTTTTTAATGCTCGTGTTACTGCGCCCCCCGATGAGCGCGAGTCATTTACCTACCTCACGGTGCTCCCCGAGGGAGAGCGCTCTCGTGTGCGTGTGCGGGCTCCACTGTATCCAACGTATCACTACGGCGATCTCCTCATGCTTTCAGGCACGCTCACCCAACCGGAGCCTTTTCTCACGGAGCAGGGGACACTCTTTAATTACCCTGCCTATCTTGCGCGCAATTCCATTGTTGCCGAGATGACTGTCAAAGAGATAGAGCTTATGGAGCCGGCGTCGCGCTCCCTACTGGGAGCGCTCTATTCTTTCGTTGATGTACTGCGTACGAATATTATGAGTGTCATTTCAGAACCTGCCGCCGCGCTGGGGAGTGGCATGCTCTTGGGGGACAGTGCCTCCTTAGGGAAAGATCTCTCCGACATTTTTCGTCGTGTGGGAATCTCTCACATTGTGGTGCTCTCGGGCTATAACGTGACCATTGTTTCAGAATTTTTACTTCGTGCATTTTCTTATTTTTTGCCGCTCGTGCGTTTTAGCGCCGCGAGTGGTGGCATTTTCCTTTTTGTTCTCGCGACCGGCGCGAGCGCCTCCTCACTCCGTGCCGCCCTTATGGCGCTCGCGCTCCTTCTTGCACGGGCGACGGGGCGAGAGCACGACGCGTTCCGCGCTCTCCTCATCGCCTTTGGTACGATGGTGCTTATTAATCCCCTCTCACTCACTGCTGATCCTGGTTTCCAGCTCTCTGTGATTGCAACGGCGGGACTTATTTTTCTCTCTACGCCGATTGAGGTACGGCTCAAGCGTTTCATCCCTTCTCGTTTTATCCGCGAGCTGGTGGCAACTACGCTTGCCGCTCAATGTGCAGTGCTCCCATTTATTGTTCACCTTTCGGGAGCGGTGAGTGTGTATGCACTCCCTCTAAACGTTCTAGTATTGCCGTTAGTGCCACTTACTATGGCACTCACTGCTCTCTCTGCATTCCTTGTATTTATACTTCCTGTACTCGCTCTCCCGAGCGCTTTTATTGCAACTCTTCTTTTGAATTTTATTATTTTGTGCGCGCGTTTTGTAGAGAGACTTCCCTTTGCGACAGTTTCGGTTCCCGCGCTCGGAACGTCTGTTACTCTCGCACTCTACGCGCTCGGCGGCCTCGCGCTATACTGGCGTTATCATGCTCGCTCTACTCCGTAAGCACTACCGCTCCTCTGTTCTCTCTCTGCTCGCGCTTTGCGCGATGTTCGTGTGGTGGGGGGTGCTCTTTGCATCGGAAGGGCAGCTCGTTGTTGCCTTCCTTAATATTGGGCAGGGTGATGCAATGTATATAGAAGCTCCCAATGGCAATCAGATGCTCATTGATGGTGGTAGTGGGCGACAGGTGCTTGCCGAGCTCGGTTCCGTGATGCCGTTTGCCGATAGGAGTATTGACGTGGTCGTAGGCACGCACCCGGACGCGGATCATGTAGGCGGACTCATTCCCGTCCTTGATCGTTACACGGTGTCTGCCATACTTGAGCCGGGAAGTCACGCGGACACGATGACGTACCGCGCGCTTGAGGCAGAAATACAGAATAAAAAAATACCGCGCATACTCGCGCGGCGAGGGATGGTCATTGATCTTGGTGCGGGGGTGACCTTCACAATTTTGTATCCGGATCGTGATACCGCAGGTATGGAGACTAATGAATCCTCAATTGTTGGCCAGCTACGCTATGGCAGTACTACGGTGCTCTTGACCGGCGATGCTCCCCAGAGTGTGGAGCGGCGACTGATTGCGCGTGATGGCGAAAGATTGCGGAGTACCGTCTTAAAACCCGGCCACCACGGCTCGCGTACCTCAACGAGCGATGTGTTTGTGCAGAGGGTAGGTCCACAACTTGCGGTTATTTCTGCGGGAGAGGCTAATCGCTACGGACATCCACACGCAGAGGTCCTCACTATTTTACAAAAATACGGAGTTCTCGTCTTACGGACCGACAAGGACGGACGCGTTACTCTCAAAAGTGACGGAAAGGAAATAAGATGGTAAAATAAATCTATGCCAAAACGAATGAAAAAGAAACAGTCTCCCATACACTACTCATTCCTCAAGATTATGACGGGATCGGATCTCTCTGCCCGCCGCCTTGCGGTAATGGAGGCGCGCGCGCCGCAAGAGGGTCCAGTTGTGTGGTTGACTGCGTGTGTGCACGGAGATGAGGTGGGGGGTATTGTGGTCATCCAGGAAATTTTTAAACGTCTGCGGAAGTATCCTCTCAAAAAGGGGAGTCTCCACGCTTTTCCCCTGATGAACCCTGTTGGTTTTGAGCACACACTGCGCACACTACCGGCAAGCCACGAGGATATTAACCGATCGTTCCCCGGGGACGCGCAGGGCACCTTGGCAGAGCGTCTCGCTGAAAAAATTTTTAGCACTATCATCACTACTTCACCGACTTTAGTAATTGATCTGCATAACGATTGGATACGTTCTATTCCCTACGCGCTGATTGATCCCTGTCCACGCGGAAAGGAGAAGGTATATAGAGAGACTCTTGAGTATGGCAAGCAAACAGGCCTTATTATGGTGAATGAACAAGAGAATGCCGATGATGCCGACGACCTGCGCCGCTCTCTCTCGGGGAGCTTACTTACTGCGGGGATTCCTGCGCTCACCCTTGAGCTCGGTGGATCCTACGTGGTGAATGAAAAGGATGTGGCACGCGGAGTGGACGCGCTTTGGAACGTTCTTGTTTTTCTCGGTATGGTTGATGTACTTGATGCAGAAGTACCGTATCTAACTCCCAAAGAGTTACGCGGAGTGCTCCTTACCTATAGTCACGAGCCAACCGCTCAAATGAGCGGCATTCTGCGAGTGATCTCACGCCCCGGACACAACGCAAAAAAAGGCGAGCCACTGGCGCGCGTCTACAATGTCTTTGGAAAGCTTGAGGAAACTTTACACACAGTAGAGGACTGTATTATCCTTGGTTATTCCGATTCCTCGGCGGTA
>ERZ1292629.3325-Hain-H43-01um-R1-3325-length-12501-cov-7_pt1 | contig 12501 bp, 13 predicted proteins | sample MGYA00564399_ERZ1292629 | MGnify/ENA primary metagenome ERZ1292629 (study PRJEB36523, sample SAMEA6512636) | groundwater metagenome | collected 2019-01-08 | study: AquaDiva: Metagenomics assemblies of 32 groundwater samples | reverse complement strand
CTCGCGCCGCCTCAATATATTCCAGCGGTGTATACCACTCGTAGTTTCCGGTATTGTGAGAAACATGAGCAGTTTTTTCTTTTTTAATATTTGTGTCCATGTTTTTATTTTGTTTCTCTTACTGAATAAATAACCGTGCCCGCTTTTGAAAGCTTGCCTTCCAAATATTTGTAATCGTCAACACTTCTGCTGAGTCTTTCCATGTCTGCCACAATCAAAATATCTGGTTTATTTTTTTTGCAATATTTCACGACATTTGATAAGCCCCTTGTTTTCCAATTAAGGGCCGGAGTTCCTATATCTGAGAATATTTTGTCGACCTTGATTCCTTTTTGTCTGCAGTATCCTTGGCAAACCAATTTTTGGTTTGCCAAATAATCTCCACCTCTATCTAAGTTAGAGGTTCTTGTGTAAATGACTGCATTCTTCGTTTTTTTAATTTTGTTCATAAATTTATGTTTATTTTTTAATAATTTTTTTAATGTGTAATTCCTCACCTATGGGGCCCAATATCAAACTAATGAATTTTGGTCCCCCATAAATAAGGATAGAGCGATGTTTATTTTTTATAGATCTATTTCTCCACCAAAGTGCATACTTTTGGTTTTGTTATAGGCATATATTTCAACCACTTGCAAAAATTGGACCATCATCGTGTCATATGTCTCATGTAAGAGAAGGTCTCCCACTTCTGGATTCATCCCATACAACTGTTCCAACGTTTCTAATAATTCATGGAGTGTTTCGTAGCCTTTACTTTTAAACTCCAAGAATGCTCTCTTCTCAATTTCAAGCGCGGCAAAATAAACTTGTTCCTTTCCGCCCTTCTCTAACTTAGCTTCTTCTACTGGAGCCCGCTGCTCTTCTGGCATTGGTTTTGCCCCTTCAAAACTTTTTTCTTTAGACATAATCTTTAAATTAATTTTTAATAATCTTGGCTTTCAAAGCATCTTCGTTTGAGTTGCTTGATTGCCTTCCTTGATCGATTCAACTTGGGAAGGGAACAAAGTCATTTTTTTTCTCTTCCATGTAGCATGATTCGTTGTGAACCTGATCACATACTTCGCTATATCTCCTGTTCTAATTTCGTATTCGGTCTCCGGCACACTCCTTATTTCTATGATTTCACCGGTTAGGCCAAGGCAGTTGATTCCTTTTAGCTGATATTTGAAAGAAATATCTTTAGCGAAAGTTAAATCAGCATCTTCAGGTTTTTTGAATTTGCGATAAACTTCATTTAATCTCTCTGGAGACAGAGTTATGATTTTGTTTACGATGCCCACTGGATTGAGCTCTGGGAACTTATGATTTACGATTCTGACGATATCTCCGACTTTTAGGATCTCCTGCTTGGCCATAGCGGTTTTTAAATTTATTTCTAATTAAAGAGAGTTCGACTCGCTCTCTAACTAGATAGGGTGAAAAATCACCAAACAAAAAAAGCTTGGCGATTAAACCAAGCATTTATAAGGAGTTTATTGGTGTTAGTGATTTGAGGTGAAATCACTAACCTAATTATCTTTATAATTTACTCGTATTCTTCTGTCATTTTTTCTTCTAGATATTCCTTTGTTTTATATTTATCTGATTCTTTATCCTCAGTTTGTGGAGGAATAAGTTCAATTTTTATCTTATAAGTATGCGTTTCTGTTGGATCATAGAATGGATCTGTATCATTTTTAAAAATCAGTTTTAAACGATCAGAGAGTTGTTTCTTGTGTTGCCTAATGGTTTCGGGGATGGGAACCCCTAATTGGCCCGTCTCGCCATTGTTTTGAGACAATCCATAAAGTAATGTCCATGCTGTATTAGGTTTATCACGCTTCTCATCAGCAAAACCAAGGGCTTCATAATCTGAAGGCGTCATTTCTTTTTTGTCGGTAGTTATGAGAACATTAAATTTATCCAAAAATCGAATGGATATTTTTGACCAATCAGTCGGCTTAAATTTTGGAAGATGTATTCGTTTCTTACCTTTTATAATTGCCGATTCTTCAACCATTTTAACTTTTAACTCCGGCATCACTAATTCAAGTTTCTGGGCCGGCACCTCCGGGTTAAGACTCCCGATTAGTTCCTTGATTTTTATTTTAACCCCTTGAATGCTTTCTCCTTTTATTATTCCAAGCTGGATAAAACGTTCGTCTGGATGTTCTCTATCAAAATACATTTCAGGAATATCATTTTCAAGATCGAAAGTTATAAAAAAATCTAATCCTTTATTTTGTAAAGATTTGGCAATATCGTATAAATCTACCGTTCTTTTGAGAAATCTTGGGTCAATATCGCTTATCATAATTTCAAAAGGTCCTCCGCCGTCTTTATTATATTGTTCTATAACATCACAGCAGCGTTCCAGTTGCCTGAGTATTTTCAGAACTTCTTTCTTAAATATAGATAAATTTTCCATATTTTAAGTTTATCACACTTAACATTCATATCCTTTCAGAAATACCGTCAGTATCGTAAGAATCGTCAGAATAATACGGTTTAGACGGTACTTACGGTATATTTATCATGTTCCACCACTTAGAATAAGGTCACGGAATCTTGGGGTTGGTTTAAATTAAATCTTTTTTTCAGGCAATCTTAATAAGCTTTCAATCGGTTTAAGTTCTCCTTTTGATTGAATATCTAACCCCATTTCTTTTAAGGAAGTAAGTTTGGGTACAACACTCCTATCCCATGAACCAACTGCTTCATTAAATTTTTCATTCACTTGCTCAATACCTTTATTCATAGAAAGAATATGATTGAAAAATGTCTGGAGTCTCTTTCCCAACTCCGTTACTTCACCTGTTACTCTATATGCATTCTCTGATGCCCTGTGCTGTTTCCAAGAATGAGCAATAAGAAGTAGTAATGGCATAATTGTACTCGGGCTAGCAAGAATTACCTTTTTTTGTTGGGCCTCTGCGAATAAATTAGCACTTGTTTGAAATGCAACTCTTATAGCTGATTCGCTTGGTATAAACATGATCACATAAGGAATTTTATCGTCTAAATATTTTTGGTATTCTTTTGAAGATAATTTTTGAATAGTATCTTTAATATGCGCCACAAATGTCTTTATATGTTCTGCTTTTTTCGAATCATCCTTTTCCTCTAAGGCGGCGAAATATGCCGTCATGTTGGCTTTTGAATCTATTACAAGTTTTGTATCCCCAGGAAGATTAACTATAACATCAGGACGTAGTGCCCCGTCTTCAGATTGAAGAGTTTTTTGAATTATATAATCAGTTCCTTCTTGCATTCCACACTCATCAAGAACATTTTTAAGAAATGCTTCACCCCATTTACCACGTATAGCATTTCCTGATGCTAAAGCTGTCCTTAAATTATTTACTGAATCACCAATTTTTCCTTCAACATCAAGCACACTTTTTATACCTTCTCCTAACGCAGTAAATTGCTCTAATCTTTTACTTTCCATATCGGCGACTTTCTGTTCCAAATTTTTGACTATATCGCTTACTCCTTGGGCGATCGTTTCAAACCCTTTTCCTTTCTCCTCTAGAGTTGTTTTGATAACATCTTTTGCATTATCAAAATCCTTTTTGGCATTTATTGTAAAATCAGAGGAATTTTGTCGTAAAATATCGGAGGCAATAGATTTAAATTTGTCCCCCAACTGTCCGAAATTTGTTTTTTCTATTTCAAAGTTATCTCTAATGAGTTTGATTTCTTTGTTTTTTAGTTCATTAGCAACGAAATAACCGGCTACAAGCCCCAATATAAGAGTTGTTACTGGTATAAGAATTTGTAAAAGCATAGGTGAAATATAGCAAATATACACAATTTTACCAATGGTTTAAAACCAAACTGCCACAATTTATCTGGCCGCCAATGCAGAACGTTTGCACTCCTCAATGACCAAATGTCTACTGTATATTTTGGTGGTATAAAGAGCTTTATTCCTCTAGTAAACTCATGTTCTACACGAAAAACAACCCAGGATTTTACATGGATATGTTATACTTTAGTAAAGATCTTTTGGAGTATCACAGCTAAGAAAAGTAATAAATTTACAATTGATTCTTGGTATTTGTCTTCTTGTGATAAATACAATGGTGTTTAATTTATATGAAAAAAATCAGTAAAAACATCACCGCAGAAACTCATCCTTCCCATTACATGATGCACAAATATTGGGGAAGGAAACCGCATAATGTAGTGAGGGACTACATTTTAAATTTTACAAAACCGGGAGAAGTGGTTCTGGACCCGTTTATGGGGAGCGGGGTTGTTGTCATTGAGTCAATTAAGAATGATCGTAAAGCCATTGGGGTGGATCTCAATCCAATGGCCTGTTTTATCACCAAAAACACAATAAGCAGAGTTGATATAGAAGATTTTGAAAAGACATTTGAAGAAGTTTATCAAAAAAATTACCAAAAATTTATTGAGTTGTACAACACAAAATGTCCCAGATGTGGAAAACCTACACCCTTTGAGAATTCAATTTGGGATCAGCAGATTTTTTCAAAAATAAGAGGCTTTTGCGATAATTGCGGAAAATTTATAAAAGAAACGGACTCTTATGATAAAAAAAATTTGAACAAATCTACGGAAATTTTTCATAAACTGGATAAACAAAATAAAATATTTTACCCGAAAGATGAAATTTTAAAATTTGTAAAAAGGAATGGCAAGAGTAAATTAAACGATTTTTTTACTGACCGCGCATTAGTTATTCTTGGTTCAATAATCAAAGATATTGGTGAAATTAAAGATCAAGATATTAAAAATTTAATACTTTTGTGTTTTACCTCAATGTTACCAAACGTCTCCAAAATGATCCCAGGAAATACTGAATCGGCAAATGGCAGATCAGGATGGGTTATTAGTAAACTGTGGGCACCAAAAGTTCATACTGAAAAAAATGTTTTAAACAGTTTTAAACTCAGATTTCAAAAAATCAAAAAAGGTAAACAGGAGATAGCTGGACTTTTTGAACCAAAAAATGCTCAAATTTTTAACATTGATGCCACAAACCTTGAAAACATAAAGTCGAATTCTGTCTGCTACATATTTACCGACCCCCCATACGGTGACAGTATTGCTTACTTTGGATTGAGTATGTTTTGGAATGGGTGGCTTAAAAACAGAGTTGATTACGATAATGAGATCATATATGACCCATACCGCAATAAAAAATACGAGGACTACTCCTTAAGAATGAAAAAGGTATATGCCGAATTGTTCAGAGTTTTAAAGAATGAGAGGTATCTTTCATTTACTTTTCATAATAGAAATTTAAATATTTGGAAGGCAGTAATGGATGCTGTTACCGGTGCCGGTTTTCATCTCATAAACGTTGTTTATCAAGAACAAGCTATTGCATCAGGAACACAGGGGATTAATAGGAATAACACACTAAAAGGTGATTTTGTATATAACTTTATAAAAGATACAAAAATAGAACCACCCAAAAAGACTCTGAATCATAAGAATGGTGAGGAAGAAATTGTTAAAAATGTTCAATCTTGGATACAAAAGAATGATGGTTTTCTAACTTCAGATTCCCTGTATGAAAAGCTAATTCCTTTTATTGTTGAAAAAAATTTGTATACTGACAATGACGGCCGGGTTACCCACATTGAGAATCTGTTAAAGAGCAACTTTGATTACAAGAAAACCCGATCACAAGAATATGCCTGGCAAGAAAAATAAACTTAAAATGATTGATTTATTCGCTGGTGTGGGCGGCATTTCATGTGGCTTTAGAAAGGCTGGTTTTGAAGTTGTGGCCGCGAATGAATATGATGCTGAAATCGCTAATACTTATGTAAAAAATCACCTTGGAACCAAGATGATTGTTGATGACATAACCAACGTGAAATCAGCAGATCTGCTTGGCAAAGAAAAGGATATCACTGTCGTTGTAGGAGGGCCACCGTGTCAAGGATTCAGTATGGCAGGCCGCAGAATACGCAACGGTGGCGTTTTTCTTAATGATCCGCGTAATGAGCTTTTTAAAGAATTTATCCGGGTAGTTAAGGATGTTAAACCAAAGGTTTTTGTTATGGAAAACGTGGCGGCAATACTCAACATCCACAACGGGACAGTAAAGGACGAGATAATAAAAAAGTTTAAAAATATTGGCTACGATACAAAAGTATGTGTTCTTTTGGCTGCTGATTATGGTGTCCCACAATTAAGAAGAAGGGCTGTATTCATTGGAAACAGGATTGGTGTAGATTCTGAAAAATTCTTTCCAGAAAAGACTCATGGGCCACAAAAAAATAGGTCATATGTGACGGTTGCAGAGACAATTTTTGATTTACCAAAAATATCAGCCGGTTCTGGAACATTTGAATCAGAGTATTCTCCTGTTAAGAGCCTAACTGAATATCAGAAGGAAAGACGCGGTACAAGCAAAAAAATATATAATCACCAAGCAACAAGCCATGACTCTAGGATTGTTGAAATACTTAAGAATATAAAAGAAGGAAGTGGTAGATCAAGCTTGCCCAAGAACTTACAGACAAAATCCGTGCATAGTGGGGCATTTGGGCGCATGGATAGAAATAAACCCGCCTATACCATAACTACAAGATTTGACACCCCTTCTGTTGGTCGCGTGACTCACCCATCACAACACAGGGCCCTTACTCCGAGAGAGGCTGCCCGTCTTCAGTCTTTTGATGATAATTTTATATTTTATGGGAGTAAGAGTTCAATCGGTAAGCAGATTGGAAACTCAGTCCCGCCTTTATTAGCACAGGCAATCGCGCTTAGAATCCGCGAAGTCTTAAATAAAAAATCATGATTAATGAATATCGTAAATATTTGGAAAATAAAAGCACTAAAAATTTTTGGAAAAAGGCTAAGCAAAGGGAATATACAAGTGATGCTTTAGATAAAATTTATAATGATTTGACAGATGGTTTTGGCCAGCTTACAACACGCAATAGCATAACACTGCGGTATCTTGGGTTGGTGATAAATCTTGGCGGAGATAATTTGCAAATATCAAATGCCGGAGAGACATTTATAAAATCGCCTTATAAACAAAAGATTTTGGATGAACAGATAATGAAAGTTTATTTAGATTGCCCGGAATTGAATGATAACCTCTCTATAAAAATCGCCCCCATGGAGGTATTACTGAATCTTTTTTATTCGTTGGAATATATAACTTTTGACGAATATAAACTTTTTGTGTGTTGGATAAACAATAAAAATGAAATTGCTACAACAGAAAACCTGATTCGAGACTACAGAAGTACTAAAGATGCTAACTCTTATTTAAAGGTTCTTAATAAGAAAAGCCAAGATTTAAATATTGGGGATTTCTCAGATAATGTTAAAAGATTTTTTGATATGCTCATGATATCCTCTTATGTAAAAAAAGACGGGGATAAAATAAAACCAAATCTATCAAAAAAAGACATTGAAATTATTCTGGGGAGCTTTTCTTTAAGGGATTTCAGTGATAAAGGATATTTTGACTATTTAACCACAAATAATGGCTGGCAAATATACACAATCAATCCCAATTATCTAAGGATTATTGAAAGTTTGGAACAAAAAACAACGGAGGAACAAGAAGAAATAATAAATAAAATAACAGAGCCAATAAAACTGCCGGATATTTCCGACATTCACCCCCATGTGATTGAAATGGAAATTGATGAGGATATTGATTTGGGCATAAAGACAAAAAGAAAAACACCAGCAAGGATACAAAAAATTGATTTTGAACTCAGAGACAGCCACAACAGAGCAGTTGGCGATTTTGCCGAAAAAATTGTCATAAAATATGAGACCGAAGAATTGAGTAAGACCTATGCCGAAATGGTCAGCAAAATAAAGCAAGTCTCTCTTGGAAATGACTACTTAGGTTATGATGTTCTATCCTTTAACTCTGATGGGTCCGAAAAACATATAGAGGTTAAGGCGGTGAAAAACAACCCTTCTCTTAGTTTTAAATTTTATATTTCTGAAAATGAAGTAGAAATTGCCAGGAAGGATCCAGATTATCATTTGTTTATTGTTTTTGATTACCTTTCTAAGACTCCCTTCATATACAAAATACCAAACCCGTTTGTAAATGATTTACCTGGGGTAATAGTTGATCCTATTAAATTTTTGGTAACCGTAAAAATAAGAAAATAATTTTGGATAAATTTTCTTATATTGTTATGAAATTAATTTCTAAATCAATATTCCTTGACTATCTCACCTGTCCCAAGGACGCATGGTTTCGGTTGAATAAACCAGAGTTAGAGGAATTTGAAATATCGGAGACACAACAAAATATATATAACTTCGGAAATGAAACAGAAGTATATGCTAAAAAATTAAATATTTTTTTAGGGGCAGTAGAAATAAAATCCAAAAATTCAGAGGCAAAAAATGAAGTTGATGCCTTGATAGCACAGAAAGTAACGGCTATTTACCAACCGGCCTTTATTGCAGACAGATATATTATCCGCTGCGATATGCTCGTTTGGAACAAGCCATCTGAAAAATGGGATTTGTATGAGATAAAAGCAACTACTTCAAGGAAAGACACCGGGGAGCGGGACCATATCTCCGATGTGGCATTTCAAGCCATCGTGTTGGAGCGATACGGAATATCAGTTGGTAGGACACATGTTGTCCATCTTAATAATGAATATGTCCGTGCTGGAGAAATAGACATAGAGAAACTCTTTGTAGTAAGTGAATGTACGACAAAAGTAGAAGCCAGAAAGTTGACGATAACGGACGAAATGGAAAAAGCCAAACAATACTTAAATCAAGAAAAAGAACCAAAGGATGGTTGTGAATGTCATTTTTATGGTAGAAGTAGTCATTGTGCTACATTTTCTCTTTCACACCCAGAAATACCGGAATATTCTATCCATGATCTAGTTTATATCGGAAAAAGTGCAAATAAACTTAGAAAATTGGTGGAAAATGGCATATATCACCTGCATGATATTAAAGACACTTCTGACTTCACAGATGCCCAACAAAATCAAATTGAAACGCACAAAACAAACAGAGAAATAATTAATAAGGAAGAAATTGAAAATATCCTTAATGGCTATGCATATCCACTTTATTTTTTTGATTATGAGACCTTTGCGCCAGCCGTGCCTGTTTACGACGGATATTCACCTTATCAGAGGATGCCAATCCAATTTTCGCTCCATATTATTGATAAAAAAGGTGGTCCTTTGCGCCATACAGATTATTTGCATGAAGAAAACTCTGATCCGTCCGGTGCAGTTGCCAAACACTTGGTTGATAACATCGACCCATTAGGAACAGTTCTTGCATGGAATGTTGGTTTTGAGAGAAGCGTAACGGATGAACTTGCTTCTAGGGTGCCGGAACACGAAACTTCTTTGCGGAGAATATGCGGGCAAATGCAAGACCTAATGAATGTATTTTCCAAACAATACTATGTTCATAAGGATTTTAGGGGACGATCAGCGATTGAATCAGTGATGAATGTATTATTACCAGAAATGACTTATGATCATTTGCCATACACTGGGCAGGATGTGGGATTTGTTTGGTGGAGCGACATAGTCAACAAAGGAGAGAAACAAAGCGATCGAGCGAATAAAATACATTTAATTAAAGAGTACTGCAAGCAGGACACTCTTGTTATGGTGGAGATTTTTAGAATACTTAACAATGTTATTAATAAAAAATAACTTCATGTCTAAACCAAAAAAATGTCCGAAAATGCTGGTGTTTTCAAGTCTATTGATTAGTGCTAACATACAAACATGAACCTGCCAGAACCATTAAATAAACAATTTTCAAGTTTAATTGATGATATAAGTTGCGGGAGATTAAAAATTCCACAATTTCAAAGGGATTTTGTTTGGGATATAAAAAAATCAGCAGGTCTTCTTGATAGTATTGTGAAGGGCTACCCTGTCGGTACTTTTATATTTTGGAAAACTAAAGATAGACTTCGTTCTGTAAAAGACATAGGTAACCTGAATCTTCCCGATCCAGTGTCTGGTGATTATGTGAATTTTGTGTTGGATGGACAGCAGCGTATTACCAGTCTTTTTGCTGCATTTAAAGGTGAAAAGATAACTAGAGGTGATGGAAAGATCGAAGATTTTTCGGAAATATATATAGATCTTGATGCTAATGAAGATGAAAAAATTGTTACTAGTGAAAAAGATGATAATAAATCAAATCATTTGATAAAATTAAATGATTTACTATATGGAGGGCTAACATCACTTGCTGGATATCCTATGGTTTACCATGAAAAACTTGAGGAATATAAAAAAAGAATAGAATCTTACAATTATTCTGTTATACAGGTTAATGAAGTTCCAATTGATGTTGCCACGGAAATATTTACTAGGATTAATGTCGGGGGCAAGCCTTTAACATTATTCGAAATTATGGTTGCAAAAACCTATGACTATGAACAAGATTTTGATCTTTCAGAAAAATTTGACTCTTTAATAGAAAAGTTAGAAAGTGTTAATTACGAAACAATTGCTGACGCGACAATATTACAAATTATTTCGTTGATACTAACAAAAGAATGTAAAAGAAAGATAATTTTAAAACTAAAAAAAGAAGACTTTATTAATATATGGGCTGATGTAATCAATGCAACAGAAAGTGCGGTGGAATATTTCAAAAGTTTTTATAGGATACCCGTTTCTCAATTATTACCCTATAATGCTCTTCTTGTGCCCTTTACTTATTTTTTTATTATCATAAAGACAAACCGACCGGAGATAAACAAAAATATTTGCAGGACTTTTTTTGGAGAGTTTCTTTAGCTGGAAGATATTCATCATCTGTTGAAAGCAAGTTAGCTCAAGATATAAAAAGAATAGATAAAATCTTAAAAAATGAACTACCAGATTATGATTGGCCAATAAATTTTTCTACCGAATTTATAAAAAATAATGGTTGGTTTAGTGCAGGAAGAAGTTATATTAAAGCAATATTGTGTATTTATGCTTGGCATCAACCAAAATCCTTTATCGATGGCTCTTTGGTTAATATTAGTAATGATTGGCTAAAACAGGCAAATAGTAAAAATTATCATCATTTTTTTCCTCGTGCTTACTTAGCAAAACTGAATAAAGACGAAAAAATGATAAATCATATAATAAATATAACAATTGTTGATGATTTTCTTAACAAAAGAGAAATTAGAGACAAAGCCCCGGCAAAATACATGAAAACATTTAAAGAAAAAAACTTGCGTCTTACCGATGTAATGAAAACACATCTCATTGATGATATAGATGATTTCGGAATTTGGGATAATAATTATGAATTATTTTTTGAAAAAAGAACACGAGCAGTTAGTAAAGAGATTAAAAAAAGAATAATACCTCAAAAAATTGACGAAAAACCCCAGGCCGATCTGGTAGATGATGCAGTAGAAATTGTTGAGTAGGAATAAAAAATAACTTCATGTCTAAACCTAAAGAATGTCCAAAATGTAAATCAAATAATATTCTAAAAATAGAATATGGTTTGCCTGATGATACTGCATTGAACGATCCAAAAATATATCTAGGCGGTTGTTGTGTTACTGATAATGACCCAATATGGCACTGCACCGGTTGTCGTTGGCAGTGGGGCAATGGTTCGGAAGGTGCTTATTGTGAAGATGATGTTGATTAAAATAAAAAGGTAGATATTTGCAAATTAAAAAATATGTTTATACCAAAAAAATTTCTTTATATGGCGGGTGGCGTTGTGGTGATACTTGTCGTCGGTATTTTGATTGGCTCGTCATTTGGAAACGAAAAAGAAAACTTGATTTCAGAACAAACTGTAGCGGTTAACAATAAAGACATTGTAAACACCGCCACAGCACCTCAATCCGGTGAACTAGCTAAAGTAGTTCGTGTGGTAGATGGAGATACCATTAATGTTGAAATAAACGGAAAGGTAGAGCCAGTGCGCTATATTGGCATTGACACACCGGAAACAGTTGACCCCCGCAAGCCGGTGCAATGTTTTGGTGTAGAGGCGTCAAAAAAGAATAAAGAGCTTGTAGAAGGTAAAATGGTGAGATTGGAAACTGATATTACGAACCGCGATAAATACAACCGACTACTTCGTTATATTTGGCTCGACGATGTCCTAATCAATCAGGAGCTGGTGGAGCAAGGATTCGCCAAATCATATTCATATCCGCCGGACATTAAATATCAGGATATTTTTGTAGCCGCCGAAAAGAAAGCAAGGGAAGATAAACTTGGCCTTTGGACCGCTTGTACTTCGGAAACGGCACCGGCAGCCGTGGCACCGGCAACGCAAACATCCACCTCAGATCCTTCATGCACCATTAAAGGAAATATAAGCACAACGGGAGAGAAGATTTATCATATGCAAGGATGCGGTTCATATTCAAAGACAACAATTGACGAAAGTCGTGGCGAAAAATGGTTTTGTACCGAAGCCGAAGCCCAGACTGCCGGTTGGCGCAAAGCACTAAATTGTCATTAAATAAATATGAATGAAAAATCAGAAAAAGAGAAATAAAAAATATTCTTTAAA
>ERZ1292629.3322-Hain-H43-01um-R1-3322-length-12505-cov-5_pt1 | contig 12505 bp, 15 predicted proteins | sample MGYA00564399_ERZ1292629 | MGnify/ENA primary metagenome ERZ1292629 (study PRJEB36523, sample SAMEA6512636) | groundwater metagenome | collected 2019-01-08 | study: AquaDiva: Metagenomics assemblies of 32 groundwater samples | reverse complement strand
GACCCTGCCCGACTCCTCGCAGGTTAGCGGCGGTGCGACTGGATCGGTCCTCGGCACGAACGCCGCGCCGCTGTTCATGCGGAACCACGCGTCACCCTCGGGGCCAATCTCGAAGCTGAGGTAGTCCTCGACGGCTTTGGCTACGTGGCGTTCTAGCGTGAGATCAGCGATGGTGAGCCTGCGCTTGCGGGGCGGCCGCTTCGGATTGGCGACGAGCCGACGGGCCTGGGAGGACGTGACGCGGACAGGAATCATGGGCCACTTCATATGTTACGCTTTCTACGTGGACCTTGCAAGCCTGCGCCTCGCCCTGCTGGCCGCCGTCACGCTCGGCTACGCAGCCCTGGTGCTCCGCATGGCCGCCCAGGGCTTGCTCCTGCGCTTCCCATGCTTCTGGTCCTACTCGATCCTGCTCGCCGCGAAGGGCGCGCAGTGGCTCGCCGGATCGACGGTCGGTTTTCGCTGGACAGAAAGCGTAATCCTCGGCGTCAAATGCCTGGTCGTCCTGGAGGCCTGGTGGGCGATTACGCGGGAATGGCATGAGCGACCGCGCCGGCGGTTGTTCCTGGGATTCCTGGCGGCTGCGATACTTGCCGGGGCCATGATGGCTTGGTTGCCCGCCGAACCGAATCTGACCCGCGGCTACGTCCGTCATGCGCTGAAGCTCCATGTGGGGCTCGCAGTATTCTGCGGCGGCGCTGCGCTGACGCTATGGACCCGCTGGGAATGGTTGCCACCGATCCCCCGGCTCGCCTGGCAGCACGGTCTGATCCTCTCGGGACACGTCTGCTCGCGCTTGGTCGATCTCATCAACTACCAGGCCGCATCAACGACCGAGGAACGCTGGCGACTGTATTATACGCAGCAATTTCTCTTTCTCGGGCTCTCGCTCATCTGGCTGGCAGAATGGCTCCAGACGATGCGCCGAGAAGAATAGCCTACGGCCCCGCGCCTTCGTCCGGGGGCTCCCCGCTCTCGGTAGCGGGTGCGGGCGCTTCCTGCCCATCGTCTTCACCCTGCTCGTCGTCCTGAGTATCGGCATCATCTTCGAGTTCATCCGGTTCCGGTTTCGGCATTTCAACCCTCCTGTTCCCGTTGTATTTGTAGCCGCTCTGCATGACGCGCCAGCGTTTCGCGGATTACTACCAGTGCATTCTCCATCGCTTCCAGGCGGCGGATCAGATCATCGACGCGCTTCGCCAGCGCACCGACCTCTGCCCTCATGGAATCCATAAAGCCGCGAATCGCCAGGACGCCAGGCAGCACAACTACGACCATGGCGACGGCAGGTCCAATGACGATCTTCAGCACGTCTTCCAGAGAAAGACCCAAGAGCAATGCCATCATTGTATTGGCTCCTCCTGCTTCGCCAATTCCTGAGCGGCCAGTGCGGCGCGTTCCTCAAGCTGTTCTATGACAGCCATAAGTTCCTCGACGCGGGCGATCATCTGATTCAATTTCCGGAACGCTCCACGGAATAGACGATACCAGAGCCACCAGATAAATACATACCACAGGACAGCCTCCACCGCCGCCACAATCGCCCACAGGACCATTGAGCCATCCTCCTCATCGGGTCAACCCTCTCGCTGGCGTACCTTGACCGTGATATCGACTACCAAGCCGTCGAGCCCGTCCTTGATCGCCTGCTGCAAGGCGGGCGCAAGCTTCTCTGCGGCTCGGTCGATGGCGGACTCCACGAGTTTCCGCAGCACCGGCTCCATAACCTTCGCCCATTTCTCTTCATCAAACAAGTCCATGTCACTCGCCTTTCCTAAAGAGCGCCTCTTCTTTCGCACGGCGCGCCGTCAGTCCCGATACCGGGATACCCCGCACTCTGTTCCACCGCTTGAACTCACTGGCGGCCTTTCCATACTCCCCGGAGTTCAAGTATCGTAGGAGGGTAGATTTCTCCAAGGCCCAGAGACCGATATTGTAAGCGAGGCTCACTAGTGCGTCAAACTGATTCTGGCTCACTTGTACCCGTACGAGTCGGCTGACTTTGTCGGCTACAGTTTCCAGATCCACAACGAGCAGCCGCTCTGCTTCATCCTGGGTTATGCGGTCGCCAACAGCCACTTCCGGCCCGTGGTGTCCGTACCCGATTGAGTGATATGCGCCGTCCGGATACGCTGTTGCTGCGAAGCCCTCCGCTGCTCTAACCATCTCGACGCAGTCCGCCGATGGGCTCATGGTTTCACTTTGCCGATCAGGCCGAAGTTGGCGGCGAACGTATGCGCGAAGTTGAACAGCCACCGATACGCTACCCTGCTCTGCTCGGTCGGGGTCGGTAGTGCCTGGACAGCCGCACACCAAGCCCAATAGGCCCCCATCATCACGAATGGGTACTTGTGTCCGATCTCGTCGATCTGGTCGATAAATCCCATGATGTTCATTGCGGTGCCTCCAGTTTCGGTGCCTCCAGTTGTCGCACCAGCGCGGTCAGGCTATTGAGTAGCGGATCGAACAGCCGTTCTAGCTTCACCAGTCGCTCATAGCGCTCAGTGCGGAGCGAGCCTTCCGGCGTCTGGTTCCACGCAATCTGCGCTTGCTCGATATTGCGCAGGACTTGTGTGAGCAATGGGATCAGGACAAGGGAAATCGGGTCCATCGGTCAACCTCCATAGGGACGGTGGCGGTGGCGTTCAAATCACGTACCTCCCGGTTCCACTGGTCATATTACAAAGTTACGCACAATAATTACCGGCGCAGGAGGATCGGGTTCCACCCCTGGCGTAGAGTCATTAAATGGAAACCCACGCGCCGCCAAATCCATCACACCAATGAGCAGCGACATAGAAACGCCGGCGGTCACCATCGGAAAATTCTGGCTTACCATCGCCGAAATGTCGCTGAAGCCATCCACATCGGTGCGGCCCAGCGGCCAGGCCAGTGCGGCAATATCCATCATAGGGTTGTCACCGTAGCGGGGATGCGAAACAGCAGGCTCCCCTCGGCGTCATTGTCGCTGTAGCAGATCCAGTGCTTACCGTCGGGCGTGTCGAACTCCTCATCCATCGCCCGGACGGCCGTAGTGTAGGCCGCGTTGTAAAGCCCGCCCTGCCATCGGCTGACGGTAGCGCCATCAGTCGAATGCCACCGGATGATGGCTTCCGTCACGACATAGCGACCGCCTTCATTGCGTAGCGATGATTCCTGTAAGAGCACGCGCGGACGGCCCGCCACGTTGCCGTCGTTCATGCGCGAGTTCTGATTCGTAACTACCCAGCCATGGCCCGCGCTGGCATTGGAAAGATCGGTGCGAAACGCGGGACCGCTGCGGAAGGGAGTGGTGCCGACTGCGAACCAGCACCGCGATACCTGCCCACCCGTCACGCTGGCCAGCGCGCCCCCGGTCGTGTAGGCTCCATTGCCCACCGATGTATTGAGCGTTAGGGTAGTGCTGGTAGGCCCCCCGGCAGCCGTTACCGTCCACAGTCCGTTTGCGGCTGTGTTGCCGCCCACGTTGTCGATGTAGACCTGTTGGCCGGTCGTCATCCCGTGTGCGCTCGCCGTCGTGATCTGGATTGGGGTAGCGTTGGTGGCTCCGGTTATCAGGACCCCGATCTCCGCGCTGCCCTGCCAGAGCAACTCGGCCATGAAAACGGTACCATCCGTCGATGCTCCCGGTGTACATGTCCTGATCCCGTAGGGGTGCGCAAAGATCGTCCGTCGCTGCCCCGTACCGGAAGTCAGGACATGCGCCGAGGTGGTTGCACCTGGGGAAATATCGGCTTCTATGAGCGTCCCATCAATTGACCGCGTAATCGCTTGGACCGCAACCCCGCCATCGTCGCGGGTAGTGAACAGGATGGCGAATCGTTTTCCGTCTGGGGCAACTCCTGATTTACCGAGGAACCCGCCGCCCATGAGCGTGGCCGAGGCCCACGTGAAGTTGGTGAGGCCCTCGGTCAATGCGATGCTATTCCCGCCTGAACCGGCGGCGGATGCCGTGACCGTCACGACGCCCGCTGAGCTGGTGGCGTCCACGCTGGCTACATTCGTATTGATGCAAGCCGTTAGATTAGTGGCTGCCTCTGTGGCGGTGGACCCCAGCGCAAAATGTGTCGGCAGGGTTGGCGTCGTTTTCGCCGTCATCGTCACGCCGTCAACCGCTACCGTCTCGCCATCGGCCGGAATCCCGATGAACGTTCCGGTCGCGCTGGCGTAGGTGTCGGTATTGGTCCAACCGGCTGCCGTCAGGGCTGTCTTGATGCCGGCAATCAGGGTAGTGGTGTTGGTCGCCGGGATGTCGTACCAGACCGCCGGATCAGCGTATGGCATTGTTTACAGCCTCACTTTTGTCTACCTATACTTCAGCGTTACCTGCACGTTAGATGCTCCATTCGGGGTGATGACGTTGAGCTTCAGGAAATCCCGCTTCTCAAACATGACCGCCGGGCTTGGAAAGTTGGGCGGAATACTCCGCCGGGCGCCGTCAGGAATCACCAGTACCTGTAAGGGTGAAGCAATGGTGAACACGCTGGCCTCGCCACCGGCCTGATTGATATGGGTGATATCGATTTCACAATCGGCCGCGGGGCTGCTGATCGGCTGGCCGTCGTAGGTGCTGGCGAATGCCTCGAACGGGATGCCGTCCCGCAGGACCTCATGATGGTTTGTGCCGTTGTCGCCGACGACCAACGCGCCGCGAATATGCCAGACAGCTTTTTCGTAATCGACCGCCGCGCCCTCCTGGTCCTCCATTGAGCTGCCCTCGCCATCGGGCGGCCCGATGCGCGCCATTTCCACGAGCTTCTCGAAGTATCCCGTCGGCTGCCCAAATGGCTCGACTGAGGTGCACTGCACCGTGTGGCGGAAAAAGTCTCGCGCATCAGTGACCGATCCCGCAGCCACCCAATCGGAGTCCACGCGCTCGATGGTAAAAATGCCGTTCACGCCGGTATGGACCGGCGTCAGGTTGATGTCGATGAGTTGCCCGGGAGCGAGCCCGGATTGATCGGTGCGGAAGCGCGGCTTGACCGCGTCGTTCGAGAACTGCCGCAGGCGGCCATTGGCTAGCGCCGTCAGGGCGTTTGCGCCCCCGATACTGCGCTGCTCCTCGATAGCCTCCCAGATGCCCGATCCCCCCTCGGCGGCGGCCCGCGCTGCCTGCTCCGCCAGATCGTTGACCGACACAATGCTCTGGCTGAAGATGCCCCGATAGTTGATTAGCTCCACCGCACCCGCTACCGGCACGTAGTCCAAGGCAAATACTCCGTTGCCGTCAAACCAGTAGTAGAAGTCGTAACCCGACCCCGGTACCGTATCAGGCGTATATGGATTGAGCCGGATGAAGGTTCGGGAGACGCCGTTGATTTTGACGCTGAGTAGTTCGCGGATCACCGCCTCGGACGGCATCGTGGTTTGTCCGGCCTGGAGCGTGGTCGTCTCGGTCAGGGTCCGCTGGAGCGCGCCCTCGGTGCGGACCCACTGGCGGTTTCGATAATCCTCGTCGCTCGCTTCGCTCTCGAAGTCATACCAGTTGCCGGAACTCCAGGTGAGCCCGAATGGCGCCACCGGGGCCGGTGACAGCCCGGCTGGACGGAAATGCAGATCCTTGTTGAAGTCAATGTACCACGTATATCCAGTGAGGGTAGCGAGACGATTAAATACGCTACCAACTGTTTCGTAATAGAAACGGAGAGCCTCTGCAAGCGTTGGCCCTGGATTGGAGACGTTTCCGAGCGTGATGTTTTCGGCGGATAGGAATCGCGCATTGACGGCCGTGATGATCTGGTAGAGGGTGGCGCCCGAAGGGAACTCGGCGGTCACGAGACGGCGCGCCACAATGGTGTTGAAGTCAACTGCCTCCACGTCGAACTGCAATGCCGTCCTGCCGGGATGCGCACGCTCCAGAAGCCGCCGGATATTGCCCTTGAAGACCGTGACGCCGTCTTCGAGGACCTCAAGGACGTTGCCCTTTGACGGCCGATAGCCGCGTTCCAGTTCTTCCAGCGTGCCCGAGAACCGCGCATGCCCGTTGAGCTCGCGGGTGATGCGACCGCTATTGATCTTGAGGTAGTCAGTGCGATCGACAACCGGCGAGTAGGCCGCAGTGGTGATTTTGAGAACGATGGCCGCCATGGCGCTAGACCAACTGGCCAGATTCCTTCAACTGCCGCGTGAACTGGCGGAACGCCGTCGCTAGAAACTCCTGGTCGCGGGAGGTTCCGCCCTCGATCCTGACAACAATATCACGGCTCTGGATCGATTCGCGGAACTGACGCACCTCCGCCGTGGTCAGGTCGATTGACTCCCGGATTGCCGCCAGCGGGCCCCCGAGGCTGTCGATAGAGCTCAGGGCGGCCGGCAGGCCGGCGATCGCCTGCTTTAGGTCCGGGAGCCCCGCGAGTGATACCGGGGCCGTCAGCGCGCGTGGGTTCGCCCCGGTGAATCCGGCCGCTCGGTAGGCGGCCTGCTGGGCCTCATCCCAGAATCCGACCGGTGGCGGGGCCGGGTATGTCCCACGGGCACCGGAGAAGATGTCGTAGAAGCCGTGGCGTGGCGGCGGGGTCAGGGGCGGCGCCGGGATCGCGGCTCCCGGTCGGGTTGGATGAGGACGCCCGCGTGGAGGTACAGGCGGTGTCGGCAGTCCGCCCGGTAGTTGTGGTGGAAATCCGCTTGTCGGCGGGACGGTCTGTCCGCTGGGGATTACAGGTGAGCCAGCAGGCGTTGCCGCTCCGGCCCTTACTGATATACTGTTGACGGCGTCAATCAAAGTATCAAACTTGGCAATAATCCAATTACGTAGATCATCCAGCTTTTCGTTGGTTGCCACGCTCGCCATAAGCTGAAGATCCAGCTTAGCCCACAGCCATCCAAACTGTTCCCATAGCTTGTTTTGGATTTGATCTATTTTGGTCATCCAGCCCATGTGACGCTGCCAGTTATTTTGATCAGTTTGCATCACCAGCCATGACGTGTAGCGCGTAAACTTTTCGATTTCACCTAAAAGATATGACTGGTGTCTACCTTGGCGGGCTTGATAGACTGCATTAAAAGCGGCAAAGAATGCATTCGCGCCGGACGCGAAATCGCCAGCCCCTCCGCCCTGACCTCCGCCCTGACCTCCGGAAGGGCCTGGAGCGGACCCTGGAGTTCCGCCCGGAATCCCACGATCGCTTGGCAACCCGCCAAAAACGCCTCGGATAGCATCGAGGATGGGCGTAAAGGCATCCTTGGCCCAATCAATAATAGCTTTTTTGAGTGGATCGAATGCCTGCTCCAACATGATCCGCAGGAACCCCGTAGCCATCTGCTCAACAGCCGTTTTCATTGCGTCGCCGATACGACCCCACAGGCCCTTGTGCTCATCCTCTAGCTGCTTCAGCTTCGCCTGAGTGTCAAGCACGTACTTGTCATACGCGGCGCGCTTATCGTCGAAGGCCTTATTGAGATCGGCCAGCTCCTTATCCTGCTGCGCCTTGTGTTTGGTCGTGATGTCTTCTAGCTTCTGCGCTGCATCGGCTCGGTAGCGCTCCAATGCAGCCTGCCGATCAGCCAAGCTGGTCTTTAGATCCTCTTCTTGCTTGCGTTGCGCCGCAGCATGGCTTGTGATAGCCTCTTGCTCGCGCCGCTGGATCTCCCCTTGATACTGCGCGAAATCAGCAGCACGTCGGCCCAATTCAGTATGAACGTCAGCGGTCTGCCGCTCAGCGTTGCGCTTGGCATCATCGGCCGCCTCGTCTGCGTCCTGCTGAATGCGATCGAGGGCGGTGCGATGTGCGGCGGTACGTTGGGCCAGTTCGATCTTGAGCGCGGCAGTCTCATTGGCGTAGTCCTCTTCAATTCGTCGCAGTGCCTGCGCGTGATCTTGAATCCGGCGTTGTATTTGCCGCCGGATTTCCTCGGCTCGTCGGTTGTCACCCTTCGCTTGCGCCTCTCGCAGGTCCGCGTTGAGGTCCTCGATGTCGCGGGCGTAATCGGTATTCTCCCTCAGCCTCTCCCTGTTGCGCTTCGTCTCCGCGTCTACCATGCGGTCGGCATTGCGTTCTTGATCGCGGGCGAAATCGCTGTTTTCATCCTCTTGTTTTCGCTTCGTCGAACGTGACTGATCGGATAGCGTCTCGGCCAGGTCCTCACCGATCCGCGCCAGCTTCTGGTTGGCGTCAGCTACGTACTCCGCATATGCTTCAGCCCGCTCGGCCAGGTTCCGCTGTAGGTCGGCTAACTCATCCGCCAATTTCTCCGCGTGCGACCTGCGGACATCTTCCAATCGGCCTGCGATCTCGGTAGCATAATCGGCGTAGTCCTGTTCCTTTTCGGCTAGTGCGGCCCGCACGTCCTCCTGCTCGCGGGCCATCGCTTCAGTATGATTGGCTGTGATTTCAGCTATTCGTGATGTAACTTCAGTGACATACTTTTCCCACTCTTCGGTTCGGTCGGCCAGCGAAGCAGATAAGTCGGCGGCCTCACGTTCTAGTGCCTCATTATTGTTTTTGAAGATGCCGATAAATGATTCTGCGACCGTCTTGGCGAAGTCATTCACGACAGTCGATATCTGCTGAGTCATCCGCTTCCATGTTTCGCTGGAACGCTTGTGCGCCTCGTCGATTCCTTTCAGAGCCTCGTCGGTCTTGCCGAGGGAGCTATTGAGCCTCTCCAACTCTTGTCGTGCCGTCCGATAGGCCTCACTGCCAGTCTCGCCCATCTGAATCATGAGCTTGATCTGGGCTTCCAATATCGCGCGCTGCATACGGTCCAGATCTATGTGTTTTAGCCCCGACCGGGTTGCAGTTTCGGCACGGGCCGATATGGCGCGTGCGTATTCCTCTTCCAGCTTTCGAAGCCGCTCGGTCTGCTGCGCTATGGTCTCGAAGCCGAAATCCTGGCCAGCTCGTTGTCCGGTTTGGCCGAGCGCTAGAAGCGCAACCGCCGCACCCTGAGCCGAACCGCTGGCTAACCCGAGCAGTGCCGGAATCTTCTGAACCTTCTGAATGAACGGGTCCATGGCGTCGGCGGCCCGCGCCCAGATCGACGCAGCCGGTGCTGGCGCAGCCTGCATGTCGTTTAGAGCGCGCGTATAGCTGCCAGCGGCGGCCTCCGCGGCACTTCGCAATTGGGCGAGAATCCTGACCCACTCGCCCAGAGCCTGCTCCTGCGTCATCACTCGCTGCTCGACAGCGGCAGATAAAAGCTCCAGTGCCTCCTGGGTCCGATTGCTCATTTCCTCTGCGGCCGGCCCGACCATCGACATTTGATCGATCAGCGCATTCAGAACTCCCTGTTTACTGGGAAATTTGCCAGCGCCTTCCGGATTCAGTAACTGTGTGGTTTCCAGGTCGTCTAGGTATTCCTTTAGACGCTGCGCTTCCTTTGCCAATTGCTCCATCTCGGCAGCGGTCTCGCGCAGTTCCTTCTGCGCTCCACTGGTTCGTAGTAACTGCTTGCCAAGCTCCTCTATCGTCTTAGCGCTACGGGCAGCATCTCCGCTCAGGATACCCGCGCTCACAGCCGCAGTCCGTACGGCCACAGCAAATTGAGTAGACGACTGCGCGCCCTGAACCATGTATATGTCAACATCCTTCAGCTTGTTGACGAGATTCTGGATATCCGCCGTGGGGGCCGCCGGAGCCTTCATCCCCTCGCCGCCGCTGGCAAAATCGCGGATTTTCTGCAGTCCAGCCGCAATAGTATCCAATACTGGATACATAGCCCGGAGCACCACGATGCTATTACGCACCTCTGCGGCGAATGTGGGAAATGTCTCCTCTGCCCATTCCGCTAGTTGCCATCCGGCAAATCCGGCAGCCGCTACGAGCGCCGCTGTGCCGAACCCGAGCAGCGCGATTTCGCCAGCGCTAAGTGCCCCAATGAGGCCGGACTCTACCGCAAACGTGAGATTTCCGATAACCGCCGTAACTGCTGGTACGGCAGTAATCATCGAGCCCATAATCCCGATCAATGGCCCGAAGACGCCGGACAACATACTCAACGCAAAAGTAACCGGCCCTATCGCAACGGCAAAAGCTGCAAAACCCAAAATCAATTGTTGTATCGCCGGAGACCACGTACGAAACTCCATAATGACCGCATTGATCGGCGGTATCATCCCCGTGAGGGATTGAATCCAACTCATCACCATTGGCCGCATCGCCTGGCCGAGCTGGTCCAGTGGGCCACCGGGACCAAGCACGGCATCTCGCAGGTTCGACATTTGACCCGTGACCAACTTGGTCACTTTTTCCATGCCGCCGCCGAAGTCTTTCTCCATTGCTGCCGAGATGATCCGGACGGCAGTCGCACCGTCCAGCATTCGGCCCTCAGTCATCTTCATAACGTCGGCGATGCTGATCGTGCGACCCTCAGCCTTACTGATTGCATCGGCAAGATATTGCCAGGCCTTAACGCCCTGCTCGGTAAGCTGGTTCATCTCCTGAGTCATGACGCGGCGCTTGCCCTGCATCTGACCGAAGGCGAGAACGATCCGATCTATCTTGTCCTGCCCACCTCCCAGTTGACCAACGGCATCCCCAATGGCGGTTAAGGTTGGAATGATTTCCTTGGACGCGAACCCCAGCGCAAGCATACGTTGCGCAGCATCTTGTAGTCCTGGAAAATCGAATGGGGTGCGCTTCGCAAAGTTGGCCAAATCAGTTATGAACTCACCAGCTTTATCGGCTGAGCCCAGGAGAGTCTCAAATCCGATCCGAGCCGTCGCCATTTTGTCCGACGTAGCGACCGCTAGGGTACCCAGGGCTGTCAAAGGAGCACTTATGGCCATCGAAGCGTTCATTCCAAACATGAACGTAGAGTGGCCGAGATGAGTGATAGAGTTGCCTATCGAAGTGGATCGCGCTCCGAGCTCTTCAAACTTCAGGCCCAATCGCGAGGCATCGCCGAGCGCTCCTTCGACGCCTTTGTGAAATCCAGTGATGTCGAGCCCGAGTTTGGCTACCAGATCCTGGAAGGCCATGGCTTATTTCTTTCGGATGCGTCCCTGCTGTTTTGCGACGTAGAAGTCCGCCTGGAACTCCTCGAATTGATGAAGCAACTCAGCGTTTAGCGCCGTATCGACCGCATCGGTAGCGATGGGGCGGAGGCGGCGTCGCTGCTTGCCACCCTCGAAAAAGTCCAGGGGAGACATGAACGTAGGGCGGTTGGATGATCCTGCCGCTGCTACATTGTAAACAGCAGAAGCAATGAGACCGGCTCGGTAGTTCCGTAGCCGGTCATCTTCACGGTGAATGCGCATCAGGGCGAATACTTCCCCGAGCGTGCAGTCCCAGAACTCCTCGGTGGTCAGGCCGATTCTGGCACGGGCGATGGCCCAGAGGTCGAGCCAATCGAGGGGCTCGGCTCGGCCGGAGCGTTTCCCTGGGGTTCACCTCCGATGCCGGCTTGGAACGACGCGGTAAGCGCCTCGGAAATCTTGGTGATTGCCGCACCATCGAGCAACAAATAATCCTCGATGTAGTCCAGGGTGGGGCGCTCGGCGCCATTCTTGCCGTTCGCGGGATTCTGAGTGATCGCCCAAAGCATCTGGGGGACGGTCAAGCTATCGGTCAGGAGCCCCTTGAGCTTTTCGCCGATCAGCCGGCCGTAGACCTCGCGGCGCTCCTCGTCGGTCGCGGACAAGGGAACCGCGTCCGCTGCCGCCCGCTGTTCGGCGAGGTAGTTAAACCCGGTCCGCTCCTGAATGAGTCGCCAGGCGCGGGCGTTGAACAGCAGCGTAAGCGTGCGGTCCCCTAGCATGATTGTCGTCGGAGCAATGGCATGCTCCATGGTAGTACCTCCTTGTCTAGAATGCAGATGCGGCCGCCGGATAGACGGCGAAGTCGGTTCCCTCAAACTGGATGGCAACCATCGTTTTCTGGACGTCGGCGATGGGAGTCTCAAAGCTGAACTCGGACACCGACCCCTCGAACTCGATGGCGCGGTATTGCGTAGTGGCCAAGTCACGGTCAACCGGAATCTCGATCCGCCACCAGTTCGTCTCTTTGGTGCGGTTCTGGCGCGCGATATCGATGTGGGACGCGGCCCCGTGGTGGGTCAATAGCGTAAGGGCGGCCGCCTGTACGTCCAGCAAGCCGCCCATAAACCGATGGAACCCGCCCGTGCCATGCGTGGTCTTTTCCACGCGGTCAGCGACGAGCTTGGGCACCGTTATGTCTAGCAAATTGACCACCGGGACCCACGTCACGGGCGACGTGAGTGAGTAGGCGACCTTGACTCCATTCCCCAACAGTCCTGCGGATTCGGGCATTGCGTTTCTCCTTTGTCAGGCGACCAAATCGCCCCATACTTCCACGTCAATCGAGACGCGGAAAAGTCGTGTGTCCTGCTCGGGCAGGCTCAAGCGCTCTCGAATAAAGGCGCGGTTGAGCGTCGAACCGGTCAATCCCTTGAGAGTCGTACAAATACTGTCGGCTAGCGTCCAGGCGGCATCCTGTGTCTCCGCGTAGGCATCGAGTTGAACCATCCGGCTCCCGATATAGTTGGCCGCGCGGTCGTGGCCGTGCTGCCAGGATTCCCCTATGGCGCGGTAGACCACGTAGGGGAG
>ERZ1292629.3320-Hain-H43-01um-R1-3320-length-12516-cov-5_pt1 | contig 12516 bp, 14 predicted proteins | sample MGYA00564399_ERZ1292629 | MGnify/ENA primary metagenome ERZ1292629 (study PRJEB36523, sample SAMEA6512636) | groundwater metagenome | collected 2019-01-08 | study: AquaDiva: Metagenomics assemblies of 32 groundwater samples | reverse complement strand
AAAACCATATAAAAAGCGCGACTTATCGTACAGCACTGTCTGCGGAGTATTAATGTATTTTGCTCCCTGCTCTTCTTTCGCTACTTCTTTTGAAGTTGTAAATATCCTTCCTGCAAATCCGATGGGGCGCCCGAGCGCATCTGTTAATGGGAAAATAATGCGTGATCGAAAACGATCATATGGCCCACGATTACCTTGAATTGCAAGCCCACACTTTTCAATTTCAACTTCTGTATACCCTTTGCGCTTTAAATAATCTCCGAGCGCACGCCAACTATCAGGAGCAAAGCCAATGCGAAACTCTTTTACTGTTTCGGGAGTCAACCCACGACCATGAAGATATTCGAGTCCAGCAGCGTATGATGTAAGATTTGATTCAAAAAAAACCGTCGCTTCCTCAAGAAGTGCAAATAACTTTGATTTTTCGCCCCGCTCCTCTCGATCTTGCGGATTTAACTCTATCCCCGCGCGCTCGGCAAGTGTACGTAGCGCGCTAGAAAATTCAACTCCATCCATTTGCATAACGAATTCAAAAATATCGCCACCCTTACCACACCCAAAGCAATGCCAAATATCGCGCGCAGGAGAGACAAAAAATGACGGCGATTTTTCAGAATGAAAAGGACAGCGAGCCTTATAGTTTGCACCCGCCTTATCCAGCTTAAGATAACTCTGCAAAACAGTTACCACATCGAGTCGTGCTTTTACTTGTTCAGCTGATGTCATGTATTAATATGTTTTTTCAGTAGGTGGAATAGCATACGCAAAAACTCCATATGCTATAAGTAGCGATCCAATTGATCCTATTATATGCGCGCTAATATATAGTGTAGGCGTCAAAGAAATCCAATAAAGGCTACTAGCGCCCAATAACAAACACGCCGCACTAAAAATCAATGCCCGACGCTTGATAAAAAGTGTACTTAAAAAGGCATTGTAAAAAAAGAATAAACTCATTACTAGCCCACTGATGATACCTGCCGATTGATTCTGCCCAACGAGCTTGGGGAATGATGGATGTACATAGCTAGATTCAAATGGAAGATTGCGGAATTGCTCTAATGTCCCTAAATATAAATACCCAATAAGAACCCCGCCTATTACTAAATACGGCAACAAAAAAGCTCGCGAGCGTTTTCCATAATACACAAGTGCTCCAACAAAAAATAAGACTCCAAATGGTACTATAACGCTCGCATTAAAAAGAAAGATGTATGACTTCATCAACAAATTTGGAAAAAGAAAAAACAATACTAAAATAATATTAAAATTTATTGCATTGAGCAGCGAGCCAATCCCAATAAGAAAAAATGATTTATCATTCCAACGTTTTGAACAACGAATACCAACAGCGTAGAAAACTACTGTATGGATTAAAAAACCAACAAACGTAAATAATGGATACGGTGGCATAGCTCTATTTTAGCAAAAATTTAAATAAATTCATCTTTCCAACTTTTATACGGTCTTTGGGGTTTATATTGTCTGCAAAAGATTTTATTGTTTCTTGTTCGCCGTCTGAGCCAATCCTCCGCACGCCTCCCTGCTCCAAAAGGCTACGAATTGATGTTTTTGACTGCCCTCCTCCAAAAGCAACAACAAGAGCATCGAAAATTGTAATGGGAAACGCCACAAAAACTTGCTTTTCATCTTTCTCTATAAATTCGCCCTTTGAAAACTTTCGCTCAAAATCAGCTCGCGCTTTTTGAGCATCTTTTTTATTATGTAAAAGTGCAACCATAAGCATCGCCAATTCTTTTTTTGCCTCAAATGGATTTTCGCCTATAAACTGACGCAAATCGTTAACTTCATGCTCATAAATATCTGCAAAACTTATGTAATACGAAAGCATTAATGAGTCGGGAATCGACATAACAAGACCAAACTGATCTTTTGCTGATGCCATAAGCGCAATATAATTATTAAAACTTTTCGACATTTTACGCCCGTCACCCGAAGTTCCCTCAATGAGCGGAGTGGTCAAAACAGTTTCAGGCATAAGCCCTTCCGCTTCCATTACTTCGCGCACCTGCATCATATTGAGAAGCTGATCAATACCTCCAACCTCGATATCAGCCTCAATATGAACCGAATCGATAGCCATAAGCGATGCGTATGCGGCCTCACGCAAAGTTACGCCTGCTTCTGTTTTTGAGCGTTCTCGAAAATCATCACGCTGAGCTATAGCCGAAAAATTTATCACCCCAGCTATTCTTAAATATTCACCAAGTGGCATTTTCGAAAGCCAACTCGAATTTTTGTGAACTTTAATTTTTTTGATGTCTATGAGACGCGCGATCTGGCTTTTATATGTTTTAATATTTTTTTGTATATCTTTCAGAGATAACTGAGTGCGCCCGTCAGAACGACCTGAAGGATCGCCAATCTGTCCGGTAAAATCGCCTATAATGAAGTGGACTTCATGACCTCGTCGTAAAAATAATTGCAATAACATCAACGGAACCGCATGTCCTAAATGAAGCTCTGTGCCAGTAGCGTCTACACCGAGCTTCACTTTTAATTTCTTGCCTTGTGCGAGAAGATGTTCGAGCTCATTTTGCGTTATAATCTGCTTGCATTTTGGCAATACGAGCGCCAAAAAATCTTCTTGAGAGATATCAACAAGAGTGGCCCCCGCCCTTTCAAAAAATCGAGAAAACCATGGAGTATCCATACCCCTCTATACTATACCTACTAACAAAAAAGTTGAAATTATTATCGAGTGATAGAAATCGAAGTCTGGTTTTCTGCTTCACATGCGCCAACCGTTACAGAGTTGTTTGCGTTTAGCTGGAGATAATAACCACTTGCATTACTAGACCATGAACCTTCACCATTAGGACTTAATGGTACAGCGCCCAGATACCCCCGACTCTGCAATTGTGAAATATCTGCGCATTTCGATAAATTCATTACAACGCCCTTACAAGTTGCGTTACATAGTGTCGATGGAGATGTTGTCCCATTTGTTATCATGTACGGCGTCCCTGTCGCAACTGATGCCAAGGCGCGTACACCATATGTATATCTGCCACCCTTATCTACCTGAGCTACACGAATAGCACTCAAAACTGCGCTTACATCGGCAAATCGGCGTGAATCGCGCGCATCACGAAAACGAGTCAATGGGTCAAGTGCGACAAACACAACACCCGCCAAAATCGCAATGATAGCGATTACAATCAAAAGCTCGATTAATGTAAAGCCGCCCCGTCTAGAATATTTTTGTGACATATTTTTTAGAGTTAATAATAACTTGCCTTTTATTATATCACTTTGGACTACAAAGAGTTATCCACAACCACTTTATGAGCGCCATGGGAACATCTTTGCAAAGGAATGGCCTTGATATTGTCCATCGAAAGAGGGATCATTGTTCTGAAAATGTCGTAGCGCAAGGCCAATAGCTTCTATATACAAAAGACTGTCCGATTTAACATCAATAGTCTTTGGAAAAGTTTCAACAAATATTGGGCTTCCAATTCGAACAGGAATATCGAGATTTGATTTCATGTACTCAATAAAACCCGGCATACGCGCAGACCCACCCACACATACAAATTCGCTTACTGGCGCGCCTGTCATATGGTTCGCAATTGATTTGCATTCGGAGACGATTGGCTCAAGCGCCTTTATTATACTGGATATAGATTTTGTATTTTTATGCATTAATCCACCTGCCCGCTTCCGTTCTTCGGCCTCCTTAACACTCACTTCAAGATCTCTTGCGATCGCATCAGTTAAATATTCTCCTCCTACTGGCACTGAATGCGAATACACAATTCCAAGCTCACCAAATACCGAAATAGTTGATGTGACTGCTCCAAGGTCAAGGACTACAACCGACGCACCCTTTGACGAGCTGGCGCCAAAAAGCCCACGCGCTATGGCAAATGTTTCTACATCAATAAGAGCTAACGAGATGTCACATGACAAAAAGAATTTCTGCCACTGGCTAATCACCGTTTTCGACACCGCAACAATAACAACACTCGCTGTATCTTTAGTCTCCTGCGTAATACGATATTCATACGAAAGATCTTGTAAATCAATCGGTATCACACGACTAACCTCATCCGCAACAAGCGATTTTAAGTCACGTACGGTATGTTTTTGGAATGTCACAAAATGGAGATATACTTTACTTTCTGGCAACCCGTATATAACGGCCCGAGCGGCCGTAGGTACAATTCCGGCTACTTCAAAAACTTTTTTTACCATTCGTATGAGCTCTGCTTCATCTTTAATCGTGCCACGCTCCACAACTCCCGAGCGCATTTCAACACGCCCAATTTTATGAACATAAAATGTTGCCCCTCGTCGATCAAGCTCAACAACCTCAATACTGTGATCTGCAATATCAATACCGATTGATGATTCGTGAAAAAAATTAAACATACAATATTAGTTCGTGAGCTCCTGCCAAGAATTAACAACAAGACTGCGATTAGCGGATGTTAGGGTCACTGTCGCTTGGAGTTTTTTGTTATATGAATCAGCCGTCGAACCAAACGCTATAATCGTACGACTCGCACCTCCCCCACTAATAGTTATTGTACATGATCCGTTGACTGTCGTAAGCCGCCCGCCAACATATGCATTATCAATTCGCAAATGCTCAAGAGCCTCTTCCATGCACCCGTCGGCTATTGAAAACGCCTCTCCTCCGCGTGCCGATGTATATCCGCTGTCAGCTTCCCCAATTCCGAGCATCGCCGATCCAAGCGTCATAATGAGTGCCGCCGCACTTATCACCACAACGACCAAAAGCATTGCAATCCCATTTTTTTGTTTTTTTAAGATTTGTTTTTTCATTGGCGTACACTTACGGTTGTACTACCCGTCCACGAATATGAGTAATCTCCTGTATTAGAATCGCCGTACTGAACAGTCAAAGTAATCCAAATATTTTCACGCTCTCCATTTTGTGTTAGATTTCTAAAGATTAAATTTTTCACTTGAACTTCTCTACTTGTCAAGAACACCTCACTTGCCGCACCCTCTTTGATTTGCAAACGACCATCGTTCGCATTGAGATTTATTATGGTGGGATTTTTACTAACATCTGCCATCTCGAGCGAAAGCACGCCAGGATCAGTCTTAAATGTCGAGCCTACAACATTTACACCTTGTGCCGCATGAATTTTTTGAGTAATTATATCAAGCGCTACACGCGCATTCGCGGTAACTTCTTGCCCAACATATGTTTTCGTACGAGCAATTGTCATCGATAATGCAAACGACATAAGACCTACGACAATCAAACTAAAAATACCGATGTAGATTATTAGTTCAACTAGTGTAAATCCATGTGCAATTTTATTTCGCATATTATTTATAGTTTATTCGAACTTCATTTAGAATCGGCGTATGAGTTGTGTCTCCATTAAGCGTTGCCTGATAGCGCACCCAGCAATTACCATTGAAATTTATCGGTATGCGTTCGCCTTTTGAAATTGTAAAAATACTCGACAATGCAGACCAAGCACCGGGAGAACTATTACATGTGGCAGGCGTTGCATCGCCATCCGGAGCAGTTTGAATTTGTAATTGAATTGAGCATGCGGGACTACATCCCGACGGGATACTTTCATCCCATTCGATAACCTGCACGGGTGAGCTATCCGTAAGATTAAAAGCCGACGAAGTTAAAACCCCTGGAGAACTATACTGCGGTCCATATTGAATAATAGTTCCCGCATCTCCAACCGACCAACCATTATTTGAATCTGTCATTGCTATACTATTGAGCGTCTGACTGATAGGTGAAGAAATTACTGACCATGCTGATCCATTCCATTTAATTATCACGCCAGTTAAACCAACCGCCCAGCCATCGTTTGCGGAAACCATAAAAACGTCACTCAAAGCCTGCACAACGGGTGAACTAATATTATTCCACACACTTCCGTTCCACCGTCTGATTGCTCCACCCGATCCAACCGCCCAGCCGTCAATAGCGGAAACCATATACACAGCATTCCAAGTTTGATTGCCAATATCAAAAGCCTCGCTCCATACTGATCCGTTCCATCTCAATATCTTCCCCGAATTGCCAACCGCCCAGCCATCGGTAGCAGAAAGCATAAACACATCGTTTAATGCCTGTGGAACTGGGGAACTAATATTATTCCACGCACTTCCGTCCCACCGTCTGATTGCTCCACCAGATCCAACCGCCCAGCCATCAGTGGCAGAAAGCATATGTACGGCATTCCAAGTTTGACTACCAGTGTCATTAAACTCACTCCATGCTGATCCATCCCATCTCCAAAATTTTCCAGTTGCCCCCACAGCCCATCCATCGGTTGCAGAGATCATATCTATTCCAAATATATTGTTCGAACCAAGATCTATTACTTCACTCCATGTCGATCCGTTGTATCGAAAAAATTTTGAACTATTCCCAACCGCCCAAGCATCTGTCGCACTCACTGTCGAGACCTCGTTTATTGTTTGAGCTGTAAGCCCGCTTGATGCATGCGTCGCCCATGCAGGAAGACTCGTTGAAAGTTGGACGCCGCCAGTAATTGAATTATTTATATTTGAACCTGTATCATAGCGGGCTATATTTGACCATATCGCCTGGCCAGAACCCCCAGACCAATCAGTTTGAATCCAATCTTTCGAATCCCAGTTCGATAAATACGCAACGCGTTGTACGGAATTAGTAGCCCCCGGGCGCGCTTCCCATGAAACAGTACTGGTGACCTGTTTCGTATGAGCGTCTGTATATGTTGCAGGACATGGGGCAATTGTATTTGAACCATCACGACATACAGAAGCAAACATTATGGTTCGCGTAAATCCCCCACTTATTTCTGGAGAGGCATTTCCATTAAGAACCCACTGCCCACCTGATACTGCAACTTGGCTTTGCGCATACTGAAGCTCATTCCATGCACCATCATGAATTGATCGCACCGCTTCGACCCCCTCGTCTGCGAACGCCACACCCTGCGCCTCAAGTGATGCTGAGACTACACCGCTCCCACCACCTAAAACTGCAACAATGAGTGCTGAAGCTGAAATCGCAAATATCGCAATTGCAATGATTGCCTCAAAAAGCGATTGCCCTTTTTTAAAAAGACAAAACCTCATTGAATCTCAACCGCTCCAAACTGATTAATACTTATTTTTTTTGTATCGGCTGATGCTCGCGACAATATCACAATGCCAGCGTTAGCAGTTCCGGTACCTTTCGAAAAATTTATATCGATATTAGATGAAGGTGTTGAGGTTATTGAAAACGCACTTCCAAGATCAATTGTTCGTTCAACAGTACCCGTCACATACGACGAGCCTTTATATAAAATATATTGAGTTGATAGAAATTTTACTCCATACGACGAGTCCGCAAGACGCGCGACAGAACGCGTGCGCGCAATGCGAAGCGTTTGCACAATTTCGGAAGCAACCTGTGTGCTTCCACTCGCGGGAACCAAATTTGAATACATGGGCGTAGCAGCAATTGCTAAAAGCACCCCAATCCCCAACACAATTAAAAGTTCAACAATCGTAAACCCTCCTTTCATGGACGGAGCCGGTTTATCGATGGATATTTCCGGTGATTTCATAGATCGGCGTGATAATCGATAACGCAAGCCCGCCGACAATGAGACCAATAACGAGCAGCAAGACCGGTTCAATGGCAGTCGAAAGAGATTTGGCCGATGAATCAACCTCGACCTCGTAGAAATCGGCAAGATAAAAAAGCGTATCCTCGAGTCTCCCTGATTCTTCTCCAACTTTTATCATTCGGGTAACAATCTTTGGGAATAGTTTCCCAAAATCACTTAAACTCTCGGCAAGTTTCTCGCCTTTACTCACGCGAAGCGCAGCTTCGCCAATAGCACGCTGATAATAATAGTTACCAACAGCATTTTGAGTAATATCAAGCGCCTCACCAATGCCAATACCACTTTTGAGAAGCGTGCCAAGTGTGCGTGAAAATCGAGCAAGATTACTTGCGCGCGTCATTTTTTTTATGATCAATGTGTGAAGAGTCATGAAATTTGTAACAGGTCGTGAGAATTTTTGTCGAACAACCCACATGAACGCGCCAACGCCAATGAGTATCTCTATTACAAGTTGAGTTCCGTGAAGTTCAATGTACTGCGAAAAAGAAATTAACATACGCGTAGTCAATGGAAGCTTTGTATGTAACCCTTCAAACAGTAGTGTAATTTTTGGCAACACTAAAAATGCCATCGCAAGACCCAAGATAAATGTCGCTACAAGAATAATCGCAGGGTATAACAGTGCACCCTGTATTTTTGTTACTAACTCTTTCTCTTTCTCAAGCTGTGTTGCAACATTTTCAAGATTTTCAACAAGGGTGCCTGACGTTTCTCCCGCATATGTCGCCTGCACAAAAAGTCCCGAAAATATTTTTGGATGATCAGAAAAAGCGGCAGAAAGCGGCCGACCACTCTCAACCGCTACCAAAATCGTACTAATTGTATTCTTAAGCTTTCCTGACGCAGCATCAGCCGCTGTGGAAAGTGCTTCGGTAATTGGCACGCCTGACTTTAACATCACCGCAAGATGCTTTGCAAAAAGAGCGCGGTCAGCAAGCCCGACCCCACCAATTGAAAGTTCTTTTGAAAACACACTATTGGATTTTGCCATGTCTAGTGAGAATTTTTTGCAAGCACGCGCCGAATGCGTTCCGGCAAATCATTAATAGAAAAATCGGTTTTAATCAAATAATCGGCCGCTCCTAAATCCATACCAGTTTTAATATCAGCATCTTGCCCAAGATTCGTAAGTAATATAACAGGAATATCTTTTGTGTGTGGATTTAATTTTACTTCGCTTAAAATATCGAACCCGTTTTTTTGTGGCAAAATTATATCAAGTAAAATAAGATCGGGTTTCTCGCGTTCGATTTTTGTCAGACCTTCTTCGCCTGATATCGCCATACTTACTTCAAAACCTTCACGAACTAGTTTCTCGCTATATAATTTTATTAAAAACTTATCGTCTTCTACCAGCAATATTTTGTATATTTTTTCTGCGGTCATATATTTTTATTGTATTGGTAATGTAAAGTAAAAGGTAGTCCCCTTATCCACCTCTGACTCGAACCAAATTTTACCTCCCGATAGCTCAATTATCGCCTTCGAGATATACAAACCGAGGCCTGAACCATCAGGCGCCAAAGCACTCACCTGTGGGCTGCGATAAAATTTCCCAAACATTTTGTCTTTATCGCTTTCTGCTATACCGATTCCATTGTCTCGGCATGCGAACAAGATATTTTCACCATCTTTTTTAACACTAAACATTATTTGCCCTTTTCCACGGCTATATCGAATTGCGTTAAAAAGAATATTATTCACAACTTGCTGAATTTTAACCAAATCCATCTGAATTTCTGGCATGCCAGACTCTGCGTCAAAAGTAATTTTTGTATTTTTGGCTTCTGCAAATCTACTAAGATCTGCGACAACTTCTTGGACAATTTTCACTGGATCTGCTCTTTCAAGTACTAATTGCATACGTCCTTCTTCAATTTTTGATGCGTCGAGCAAATCTTTTACCAGTGTGATCATTTTCTTAGCACTCTCAAGCGCGAGCTGCATGTATTCTCGCTGATCCTTATTCAGCGTGCCAATGTCTCCGGCAAGTACCACTTCGAGAGATGACTTGATTGCTGAAAGTGGTGTTTTAAGTTGGTGCGATATAACCGAAGTTGTTTCTGTTATTGAGTGTTGATTCATATATTTTATTCTTTTGTTACTCGTAATACCTCGTCGAGCGTTGTACTTCCTTGTAAAACTTTTGAAACACCATCTTCGAGCATCGTTGTCATGCCCGCACGACGCGCCACTTTCATAATATCACTTGATGAGGCACGGGCGGTAATAAGAGAGCGCATTTCATCAGTCATCTCAAGCACTTCAAAAATTCCAATACGACCTGTATACCCCGTATGCGCACACACGTCACACCCCGACCCACGATACAAGCGCAATGAATCCATCGTACCCTTATGCAGTACCGCAAGTGCATCTTTAATACGCTGATCATCTTTTAACGTATTTTTTTCTCTTGTGTCGGGCTCATACGACGACCTGCATCGTTCGCAAATTTTTCGTACTAGTCGTTGCGCAATAATTACATTCACAGTTGACGCTACGAGAAACGGCTCGATATGCATATCGAGAAGCCGTGGCAATGTGGTAGCCGCATCATTTGCATGCAAGGTCGAAAGCACCAAATGACCAGTCATGGCAGAATTCACTGCAATGCCTGCTGTTTCTTCATCGCGAATTTCCCCCACCATAATAATATCGGGATCTTGTCGAACAATTGCTCGAAGACCTTTTGCAAACGTAAGCTCGGTACGTATATTAACTTGGATTTGACTCACGCCTTCAATATCATATTCAACGGGATCTTCAATAGTAGCGATGTGTACTTCGCGAGTATTTAAAATTTTAAGTATTGCATACACGGTAGTAGTTTTGCCCGAACCGGTGGGCCCGGTAACTAAAATCATGCCATGCGGATTTTTCATCGCGCAATTTATAATTTTGAGATCGGTATCGCCAAGCCCAAGATCGGCAAGACTAAATTGGCGAGATTTTGCAGAAAGCAAACGCAATACCACGTTTTCTCCATTGACCACCGGCACGATAGAGACACGCACATCTACCATTTCTTCTTTCACATCAAACTGCAATTTGCCGTCTTGTGCAGCACGATGTTCATCGGTGCGCATACCAGAAAGAATTTTAATGCGTGTTAAAATCGATTCCGCAACATCTTTGGGGAATTGCAACACGTCATGCATAACGCCATCAATACGAAAGCGCACATGAAGCTCATGGCGGGTTGGCTCAATGTGAATATCAGATGCTTTATTGCGATATCCATACTGCAAAAGAGTATCAACCATGGCAATAGTAATTCCATCACGCTCTTCGCGCGTAATTGTGTCACTTTTCAATTTTGAAAAAATATCAACAAACGCGTCACTCATACTGCCTTTGTATTTACCAAGCTCCTCTTGTAAATCACGATCCGTAATCATAAACGGAATAATGCGCTCACCCGTGCGTTTTTCTAGAAAATGAATCATTTCGATATCATTTGGATTTAAAAGACCAACCTTCACCCCATCAGCATCTCTCGCAAACGCAATTACTCCCCGACTTCGCGCAACAAGCTCGGGAACCATATGAAAAATTGCGTCATCAATTTTTTCTTTGCGTAAATTGATAAATTGAAAACCCAAACTTTCGGCAATAAGTTGCCCAAGCTGTTCATCTTTTATCAAATCATGCGTTAGCAATGCTTCTATGAGTGACGTTTTGGATTTCTCAGATTCAGTAACGGTACGCTCAAAATCAGCCTCGGAAACAAAACCGGGCTTCACCAGCAATTCTTTAAGTTGTTCGCTAGAAATCTGCGTAGGATTCTGCATACACTGTATGCCTTATCATACCTTTTTCTCCCGAACAATGGCAACGGATTTTTCTATGAGACAATCGAATTGCCCCTCAAATACTATTATCCAAATCTACTCAAGAGAATCACGGAAGCTATCGCCATAATAATGCCAAAAATTTCATAAATATTTAATCTTTCATGAAAATAGAAAACCCCTACACCGACAAGAAGCAAGACCGTTGTGAGAGAATAAATCACGCCCAAAGACGATAGTTTTATCTCTTTCATCACATAAAACCAGCCAATAGCGGTGGAAAGATAGACTAACGCACCAACAACAAACCATTTTATTTCAATAAATTTTGGTCCATTGCCTGCGAGTTTAATAAAAAAATCGCCGATCGCTCCCACTATCGCCAAGAATATAACCACCAAAATAGGATTCATTTTTCTAGGTATTGCGGTATATTTTAAAAATAGCTCGAGCTAAGTTCCCTCACCGCGCACACTAACAATTTATCAATTAAGAATTTATAGCTTGCTTAATCGCAATTTCAAGTTCTTCGGAAACATCCGTTCCTATACGATAAATTTTTCCATTTTTCATAATTATTTCAACTGCATCGAAACCGGAAACATTGTAAATCCACATATACGGCCAGAACCAGACTCTTATTCCCCATCCGTAATACCAGTGATTCTTTACTGTTTGAACTGAAGCTATCTGTTTAAGTGGAAACATCTTGGCGAAAATTCCAAAGCCAAATTTGATCCGAAGACTGTTTTCGTGAATGGTCACTGTCAGCGTTGTAAACGATGCAAGAATAAACAAAATCAATGCCATTATAAAAGTAATAGCAAAATTTGTGCCGGAATAGTACGAGGGGAGCTCGAGCCTTGCCGTAATTTGAGCCCACGCGAAAAGCGCCAGCACAGCCAGCGTAACAACCAACATTAAGTAACTAATTTGCGTGTGTTTGTATGTGGTCATTTTTTTATTTCCCTCCTACGCTTAAGCTTCGGCGGACAGGCGAGTTTTTCCCTGCCTGCCAACAGGCAGGTTTGCGGTGTTTGTTGGACAAAGTTCGAAACTATTTCGAGCAAAATCCAAATGAT
>ERZ1292629.3319-Hain-H43-01um-R1-3319-length-12517-cov-11_pt1 | contig 12517 bp, 17 predicted proteins | sample MGYA00564399_ERZ1292629 | MGnify/ENA primary metagenome ERZ1292629 (study PRJEB36523, sample SAMEA6512636) | groundwater metagenome | collected 2019-01-08 | study: AquaDiva: Metagenomics assemblies of 32 groundwater samples | reverse complement strand
TATAGAGATTTAGGATAATTGAGTTACTTTTTGTTTCTAAATCTCTAATAGACAATTAGGAAAACTATGTAACTGAATCAACCTAATTGTCTATAACACCATTTAAATACTCTCCAAATAACAAAACAAAATGCAATCTGAAATAATCGAAGCACTAAATTGGCGATACGCAACAAAATCGTTTGACCAAACAAAAAAAGTGTCTGAAAATGATTTAAATGAAATATTGGAAGCAATCCGCCTAGCACCCTCATCTTTCGGACTTCAACCATGGAAATTTATAGTTGTAGAAAACAAAGAATTAAGAAAAAAAATCGCAGAAAAAGCATGGAACCAGCCACAAGTAACTCAAGCATCACATCTAATAGTCTTATGTTCTAAAACTGACATTTCAGAAGATTTCATTAAAGAATTTATAAAAGAAACAGCATCAACAAGAAACATGTCAATAGAATCATTGAAAGGCTTTGAAGATATGTTAATCAACTTTAGAAAAAACCATAACAAAGAATCAATTGCAGAGTGGTGTAAAAAACAAACCTATATCGCATTAGGAATTCTTTTAGAAACAGCTGCAATAAAAGGAATTGATGCAGGTCCAATGGAAGGCTTCGACCCAAAAGCAGTCGATGAAATACTAAATCTAAACAAGGAAGGATTAACCTCTGCAGTTCTATGCGCAATAGGCTATCGTTCAAATGAAGACAAAACATCTTCGTATGCAAAAGTAAGATTTAAAAAAGAAAAAGTAATAGAATTTAGATAAATTTATTTTGAGAATTACATTTCTTGAATGTATTTTATTTCAGGAATTTTAGAGTATTTTTTGTTTAGAGTTGGATGATAAACTATTGCACTTTCCAAAAGCTCTTTAGTCCAATCATTTTTATCTCCTGTAAATAAAACTAAATTTTCAATTTGACGATACTGTATTCCCGAAGCAAGCGTTTTTGCATCAGAATCATTTGGAGTCAAATATGAAAATAAGCTACTCCTCAATTCGAAATCTATCTCTTTTACAGGAACGACTTTTTTGTCAATAAATTTTTTTATGAAATAGTTTAAATTGTTTATGAGGATATCTTGATTTATCTTAACTTTATTATATGCTTCGGATTTATCTTTATATTTGGTAGAAACATAATTTAATATTTTTTTAGTATCGGCTATATCCTCTTTATACAATATGTTGCTTTCTGTTGATGTGCCAATTATATAAGAAGAATTCTCCAAACTTCTCTTTATTTCCAACAATGCCACTTTCTTTCTTTTAATCCATTTTGGAAGATTTTCATCAATAATATAGCAACAAGCTAAATAATAGTCCGCCCCTTTAGAATTTATGAACTTATTAACTTTATTATGAAATTTATCTGCAGGCTCGGCGTAAGAAATTAATATACACATATCCAGAAACCAATTCATTATTCCCTCTCTATTCCTTCAATAAGAATTCTCCTTATTTCAATTGATTCTTCATCCATTGGAACATCTATGTCGTCAGGGTTAATTGAGTTAGCAATGGACTCTAGATTAGACACTCTTTCATCAGAGGTACACATCTTAGAGTTGATATGAAAACTTTTTATCAATTCAAATAACTGTAAATCTTCATGTGAAACAAATCTTATCGAATCTTTAAGAAACATGTTTGTAGTAACTAAATCCCAAAGAACATCGAAAGTTTCTCTTATTTCATTTAAGTTTTTATTAGGTTTTCGACTCATAAATATTATATTACAGCTATAGATGAATCTATCAAATATATTATAAATATCCAAATTGTCTGTGGGTAACATAAAATTAAATTGGGCTAATTTTTCACCAAGCTTCTTTATATCACCCCTTTCTCCCAATTTGAATAAACTAATTATTTCTTTCCTAATCTGGAATAATTTTAAGTCATATTTAATATACTGGGTATCTTCTTCATCAGAAGCCTTATTTTTATGTTTGGAAATCTCTTCTTTTATAGATTGGATTATAATATTCTTTTCAGGATGCCATTTCCATTCGTAGTTTTTGTTTATTTGTTCTTCTGGTCTTATTGCAATAGCAGTAACTAGACCATAATGCAAAGGTAATACAGGAATATTTAGATTGTTATTTCTTATTATTTCAACTGCGATTTTTTGCAATGTAGTGTTTAAAGGAATTTCATTTTTCTGCTTTTTCCATTCTTTAACAATTTCTGAAGCAATAAATAATGTTTGTTCTTTATATTCTTTTCTTATAGGGATGCTATAAAAGACAGGATAATCCGTTCTTTTGATAATTTTTATTTTATCTGTGGCTACAATCTCTCTGACTTTTCCTTCTTTTTTTAGCTCTTCTATTACATCATTAACCGTAACCCAATTAGAACCGACATTTTCACTTATCTGTTGAATTGAGAGTGGCTTTTCATCTAGAAAATTGAGAATAGAACCTATAATCTCTTCTCGACTCTTTTTAGTCATACATTATGTACTTAATTAGTATTTATAAATACTTGTCTTAACTATATAATGTGACCTTGTTAACTTAATTTAGTAATGAGCAAAGGTTTAAATATTCTTTATTTCTGTAAATTACGCTTTGAAAAGAGTCATGAAATACTAGGTGTTTAACGATTTAATAATGTTTTTATCAAAAAAGCAATACATAGATTTTATATATCTCAATAATCTAAGCAGTATAATGAACAAAAAAGGAGGTTTCTTCAGCAATTTTATTTTACTATTACTATTTGTAGCTCTTGGTTTCAGTGCCTATTATTTATATCAATATTATCCCCGAGAGTCGATCCCTTTTAATAACTTTAATTTAGAAGAAAGCACAGTAAATATAACAAACGACTTGCCAAGCAAACAATTCTACTCAAGAATGAGATATTCAGACAGAATAATAAATTATCATATTTCAGAATCATGTTCTGAAAAAAAAGCAAGTTCAATGAAAGAAGCCCTAGATATAATAGAGTCCAAAACAGTTCTGGTTTTCAATCCAACCTCAAAAAGCAATTCAGTCCTAAATATTTTATGCGCAGACATCTCCCCTGAAGCAGAAGAAAAAAACCACTTCATTGCAGGAGAAGGAGGACCTTCAAAAATCCTAAACACAACTTTATATTCTGTTATTTTAGAAGGTAAAGTTGCCTTGTATAGAGAAGGAACATGTGACAATTCAAATGTAGCCATTCATGAACTATTACATGCATTAGGTTTTGACCACAACAACAATAAAAAAAGCATACTCTACCCAACATTAGAATGCGACCAACAGATAGACAATGAAATAATTGACAGCATAAACAAATTATACAAAGACAATTCTTTATCAGACTTAGTTCTTACAACGGCTAATGCGAGTAAAAGTGGAAGATATCTAAACTTTCATATAGAAGTCTTAAATCAAGGACTTCAAGAGTCCGGAGCCATAAAAGTTTCAGTACTTGCAGACGGAAAGCCAGTCGAGACATTTGACTTAGGCACAATTTCAATAGGAGCAAAGAAAATACTGGACGTAGAAAACCTGAATATTCCAATTAAATCTAAAAAAATAGAATTCATAGTAGATAATGAAAATAATATTCAAGAAATATATGAAAACAATAATGAAATCACATTGAACCTAATAAGCCAATAAAAACAACATTAATATAGATAATCCCGATGATTTGGTATACTTTATTCGGGATTATCTAATAGACATTCCCGAAAACAGACTAACTTAACTAACGGGAATGTCTATACCTACTACTCCCTATATCTCTTATTCCAGTCTTAATTCCAAAATATAAAACTGCTCCAATTTCCCCATCATCAGAAGCCTGAAATTCTAGCTCATAATTCCAAATCCATCTCTCTCCAAATTCTGAACCAAACTTTAATTTAGCTTCCAAATTATCCCCATGTTTGTTAATCTCAAATTTTGCATTATCCCCAAAAACAAATCTAACTGGTCTAGAAACTTCTTCGGATAAAGCCTTAATCGGCTTTATATTATTAAAAACTAAATATTTCACAAATTTACTTAATTCATTTAGTGAAAGAGGTTGCTCATCCGAATAACTATTTCCAACTAAATCTATTTCTCGTTCTAATCTATTTTCAAAAGAACCTCTATCAATATCATAACCAGAATATATTTCATCCCTAGAATGAGTTGGAATCTCCAAAGCAGGAAGATAAGGAACTTTAACGCGAAGAGACTCGCCATTATCTTGAGAAGAAACATCAAAAAGACCTATTTTAGCAGAAGATGTTTCAATTTTAGAAAAATCAGAATTAGAAGAAATAGTTGTAGAACTAGAGGTTGAACCAAATGAATTCAAATAACTTCTAGCACCAGAAGCAGAACTAGAATTCACAAGATTTCCAGCAGAAATTTGAGAATTAACGAAAGAACCATTAGCTATCGAACTATCTTCATATTTAGGTCTTCCGAACATAACTCCATAATCATTATATTCCTCAGTTACACATCCAGACAAACCAGTAGATAATATTGCACACAAAGCAGATTTAGTTAATTTAGACATAATAATCTCCGGAGAGTTCAGAATTTAGCAATAAGTCATAGACCTATATATCATGAAGGAATAGTCTCTTTTTAAACCTTACACCAAAAAGAAAAGTTTAAATATATCCTGTGTTTACACATAATATGAGTACGATAACTCTCTCAGTTCCAGAAGATTTAAAAGACAAAATGAACCAATTAGACACAATTAATTGGTCAGCTGTAGCAAGGCACGCTTTCATAGAACAATTAAAAGAATTAGAAAGAAACAACCTACTTAAAAGATTTAAGAAAATAGTCTCCAAATCAAAGCTTACAGAAGCAGATGCAGACGAATTGTCAGAAAAAATAAAAACATCTATGACTTCTTAAATGGAAGTTGTTCTTGATGCAAACATTTTATTCAGAACCCTTATTTCAGCAGGAGAAATAGTAGACATATTCTTTGATACAAGACTAGAAATTATTGCTCCACAAAATCTTTTAGAAGAAATAAAGAACAACGAAAAAGAAATACTAGAAAAATCAAAACTATTCGAATCAGAGTTCAAAGAATTGTTTGAAGCAATAAAAAAATTAGTTTTGTTTATACCTAAAGAAGAATATGATGAAAAAATTCAAGAAGCAAGAAAGATACTGAAAAACCACAATAAAGATGAAGATTTTGTAGCTTTAGCAATAAAAAGAGGAATAAAAATTTGGACTTATGAAAAAAGATTATTTGACCTAGGAATGACCATAAGCACCAAAGAAATTTCAGAAGCAATTTCAAAACAATAGATATAAAGTTTCTCAACAGGCTCGGAAACTCGCTACGGAGTAAACAATAACCTTCCTCTCTTGCTCGACCCTCCTCACATATAAGATAACTCATTCTCGCTCCTCTATTGCTGTGCAGCTCCTCATCTGATGATTGTGGGCTTGCTCGCTGCTGAGTAGCGAGATGCGGGAACTAGGATTACTTCAATTTCAGAGAAATTGGAGTTGCCGATAACATCAGTTAGCGAGCACTTCGAATCCTTTCAAAACTAATCTAGTTCCTCTCTTGTTGCGGGCTTTCTCATTCTGATGAATTGCGAAGCTCCTCACTGCGGAGTAACGAGATGCGGGGATTAGGATTCGAACCTAAGAAGGCACTAAGCCACATCGGCCTTAACGATGCCCATTTGACCACTCTGGCATCCCCGCACAAAGCAGTCAAATAGAATTAGTTTAAAAGACTTGCTAAAAACCATAAGTTTCACATATTATAGTAACTACATAATAGTAACATTTATATACTAGTAATGCCTTAGTAAATCATGGAAAGAGGAAGCGAAGCATACGGATTATTTAGGTCAGAAGCAAGACCAGAAGTAGTTGTGAGTGAATTAAAAAGTATAACTGAAATAATGGCTCAGTACAGCGATATCCGTTCTGTAAATGTAGTTAGCGTAGGAAATAGAGGAGATAGAAGACTAGACCCATTTATAGAAGATGCAAAAGAAAGAGGACTCAATTATATGTTACATGCAACAGGTAATGAAAGAATGTCCAATATAGATGTAGCAAATGATCTTGTAATGTTTCTTAATCAAGCATCACAATTGCCAGAAATGATGATGCCTACAGAATAGGGTTCAGGAAGAATTATCTATGAAGAAAATGGTCAATATTTAGACAGATAAAATTATTTATAAAATCCTCTAACAACCTCACCCATAATAAATAAACAATCAACAAATTAATAAATATTTCTCAAAATATCTCAAAAGGATTTGCAGACAAATCCTTTTAAAACCAGTCCTCTAAAAAGAAACACATGGGAAATATAGGTGATCAGTCAAGACTTCAAAGTCTACAGACAAACGCAGTCAAACATTGGAAGCCAAAAGAAACTGTAGTATTACCAGACGACTTTTCTGAACTCATGAATTCATCAAATAGTCTAAAAACATCGGAAACATTAAGTTTCTTAAAAGAAGACAAAACAAAAAAGCCAGAAAAAATATTCGACGAATCAAATTGGGACTTAAACGACGAAAAAGGCTCAATACCCCCATTAAAATTTTCAAACGGAAAAACTCAAACAGATATAGTAAATGAAATTCTCGACTTAATCAAGAAAGGAACAAAAACAATATTTCTTCACGGTACGTGCGGTACTGGTAAGTCGGCAGTTGCATTAAACGTAGCCCGTAAATTAGGAAAATCATCAATAATAGTTCCAGTAAAAGCTCTTCAAAGGCAATATGAAGACGACTACACAACAAAAAAGTTCCTTTACAAAAAAAACGGCGAGAAAATGAAAATAGCAGTAATGACTGGTCGAGAAAATCACGATTCAATAATAAATCAAGGAGTTTCATGCGCAGACCAAGAACTCCCGGAAAATATTAAAATATCTGAAAAGAACTATCCAAAAATAGCAGACTACTTTCATAATAACCCTTTTGTTTCAGGGCGGGAAGTTCCAGATTACAAAAATATAAGAAGACTTTCAATAGCCCCTGCAAATCCATACTGGAGCCCCATAGTGCCTAGCACTTATGAATTAAATCAGTTAAAAGACGCTAAAAAAATAAAATATCAAGGTTGTGACAATAGAGAATACACATTCTATCATAGAAAATCAGGTTGCTCATATTACGACCAATATTTAGCATACAAACACGCAGATGTAATAATATTCAACGCAGCAAAATACAAAGCTGAATTATCATTAGGAAGAAAACCAGCAACAGAAATAGAAATAATCGATGAAGCTGACGAATTCCTAGATGGATTATTTCAGCAAGAAGAAATAAACCTGACAAGATTAGGAAACAGTTTTTCAACAATAATTCCAGAATCAGCAGACGCAAAAGAAACAGTAAGAGAAATTCAAGAATTAATAAGATTAGAAGAACAAAACAAACGAGCATTAGGAATAGATGAAAACCAAGTCTTTACTTTAGAAGAAACAAAAATAAAAAAACTATTAGAGCTTCTGCTAAAAGACAGAGAATTGGAATCTGAAATCTTGGTAGATGAGACAAACTATTCAAATAAAGCATTAGAATTAGCAAGAAATTTTGAAGAAATGACTGAAGAAATTTATTTAACATATAGAAAAGAAGAAGAAAACTTGTTTATAAAATTAGTAAGTACTAATTTATCACAAAAAATAGCCGAGCTACTAGACAAAAGCAAAGTTCTTCTATTCATGTCAGGAACTTTGCACTCTAAAAATGTATTAAATCACATATTCGGAATAAATGACTTCAAAACAGTAGAAGCGGAAACTCTCCAACAAGGGGCAATTGAAATAATGATGACTGGAAAAGAAAGAGACTGTAAATATGCAAACTTCACAAGCAACAACCATACAAGAAAAGACTATTTAGAAGCCCTAAACAAAACAGTAGAAAAAGCAAAGAGACCAACACTCATTCACGTAAACGCATTCCAAGACCTTCCAAATGAAGAAGAAAAATCGAAATATCTACTAACTCAGTTAACAACCCAAGAATCATTAAGAGAAACACAAGGAGAAGATAAAACAGGCAGAGCCATTTCAATATTCAAACAAGGTCTAAATAACAAACTATTTACAACAAAATGCTCCAGAGGCATAGACTTCCCAGGAGACATGTGCAACAGCGTCATTTTCACAAAATATCCTAATCCAAACATATCTGACACATTCTGGAAAATCCTTCAGAGAACACATCCCGACCACTTCTGGGAATTTTACCGAGACAAAGCATATAGAGAATTCTTGCAAAGAATATACCGCGCAGTAAGGTCAGTCAACGACCACGTTTACATTCTCTCGCCAGACATCAGAGTCATTCAATCCGTCAGGAAATTGCAAAACGGACAAGTTTAACTTATCTAGATCTTTTCCTAAAATAATTGATACGTTCACGCATCACTCCAGGTCCATATACAAAAATAGGCCATGTAAAAACCGCAGCAAATACTAAAGCAGGAACTGCTGCATTTATTGCGTTATTTTTTGCAGGTTCATAGAAAGACTCAAAGAGTTTATAGCCCCCTCCAAAACCAACATAAAAGCATGAAAGCCCCCCCAAACATAGAAGAATATTATTTGTAATAACTTCTCTATCAGGTTTTAGTTTTACTTTATTTTCTAAATCATCCATATTAAATTAATGTAAATCATCTTAAACCACCGCCATAATGAAATCTATGTATCTCCTTACGTAGGCGAGAATCTATCAGATCTAAAATGTCTTTATTTTCATTTAGTTTAAATTGAGCAAGATAAAGTCCAATATGTTCTATCTCGGTTTGCATTGCATGACCTTCCTCCTTTTTACCTTCATGAATTTCTTTAACTAAATCTCTAAAATTAGTAGAAACAAACTGTTGTAATCCTCTAATGCCCGTTCTAGAAACAGTTCCATCAAGTGCAAGTGGTGTTGACTCCTCGACTAAACTACCTAAATATCTAATACTTTCATCTAATGTTGCTTCTTCAGAGAGATCTCTTCCTTTATATCGAGCTAAAGTTCTTTCATAGCTCTCTCTAACAAAGACGAGTAGTCCATTTATCGCATCTTGACTAAATCCGCTTGGTGGCATTATACCTTTACCCCGTTAAGATGCTCTGCAAGTCTAGCCATATCTTGAGGTTTACCTTGCAATTCTCCATAGTATTTTCTGTCCATCTCCATAAAATAATTGCTTACAGCTTGAGCCGTCTCTTTGTAACCATCTAATCCTTTTCTTCTTGCCAGCCGATAAAATGCTCCTGCAAATGTTGAAAGACCCTTAACAAGATCTCTCATTTCTGGATCATTTAAATTATCAATTTCTTTAGAAAATCTCCCCATATCATCTAGCTCTTCCTGTAATCTTTGCTCAACAGTTTGACCGGTTTCTCTAGAACGCCCATATAATCCATGTTCTACTAAACCTTCCTGGAAGTGTCTAAGACTATCCAAGATTTTCGAGTTAAATCCACACATCGGCATTTTTTGTTTCTCCTAGAATCTGCAGTAAATAATAGCTTATATTAATTATCTCCCCTGTACAGGGTGTATAATAGAAAGTATTTTATACTGTAATTAAGTCAGTTTAGCATGATTAACAATGAAATATTTGATTTATTGAAGATAGGCCTAACAGAAGGAGAATCAAAAGTCTATCTTGCTCTAAGCGAAATAGGAAGTTCAACAGTCGGCCCAATAGTAAAGAATTCAAAAGTCGCCTACTCAAATATCTATGATATCCTAAACAGATTAATAGACAAAGGAATTGTAAGTTTTATTATCAAAAATAAAACAAAGTACTTCCAAGCAGCTTCTCCATCTAACCTTATTCAGTACCTAGATAAAAAACAAGAACAAATAGCGCAAGAAAAAGAATCTCTAAAGAAAATCCTACCAGACTTAGAAAAATTGCAAGAATCTAAATCAAAACAAGAGGCAGAAGTTTTCATAGGGAAGAAAGGTCTTAGAACAGCTTATGAGAAGTTAGTAAAAAACACATCAAAAAATGATGAAATCTTATTCTTTTACATTCATGATAATAAATATGCAGAAGAATCTAATTTATTCTATAATAGTATTGTAGACCTTGTAAATAAAACAAAAAATAGAGGAATTTGCAACACCGAATACAAAGGTTCATGGTTTGCCAAGAAATCAAAGCACCTTACTATGAAATTTTCTAATCTTCCACTTCCAGGCAATATAGATATAATCAAAGATAAAATATTACTTACCTCTTGGGGAGAATCTATTTTCTCAGTCCTAATACATTCAGAGTCACTTGCAAATAACCTAAAGAATTATTTCAATGAAATGTGGTCGAAAGTAGAAAAATAAGCAAACTATTTGAACTTCAAAAAGCACATAAAATCATGAACAATGTCTTTGAAATAACTGATAAAAATGGGAAAAGAATAAGATTAACAGACAAACAACATACGCATATGATGGAAGAACATCCGTATATGCATGAATATATAGAAAATATTAAAGAAACTCTACAAAAACCAGATAGGATAGCGAACTATGGGTTTGATGAAGATATATTTTATTTCTATAAAAGCTATAAGAACCTACCACCCCCAAACAGATTTCTACTCGTAATAGTAAAATACTTAAATGGTGAAGGATTCATAGTATCCTCTTACTTAGAGAAAAACATAAAATGAAAGAACATAAAACATACGATGTATATTATGATGAAGAAGGTGATTTCCTAGAAGTATCCTTTGAAGAACCTGCAAAATCAGGAACGACGGAAGAAATCCAGACAGGAGTATTTGTAACAAGAGATATAGACACAAATAATGTAACGAATGTAGGAATCCTTTCTTTTAAAAAAAGAGTCCAACTTCTTAAAATAGTTCTTGCCTCTTTAAATAAAAGACTGCCAATAGAAATAAGTGTTGCTTCTAATTAAAAAATGAGAATATACTATGATAATGAATTAGACTATCTTACGATTTTTGTAGGTAGCCCTGTGCCAAATTATGGAGAGGACATCGTAGAAGGAGTCACTGTTTTCAAAGACCAAAACACGAATGAAATTATTGGAATAGGTGTCCAAGAATTTAAGGAAAAAACCAATTCATTAAAAGAGATTGAATTAAAACTTCCTTTTAGAGTAAGTTTTCTGCAAAATTAATATTAATGTTTCTCCACTATAATTTTAGCATCTTTCTCAGAAGCAATTATTGAAACCTTCCCCCCAATCGGAATAGTAACCAACGGAGCAGTATGTCCAAAATCCACATCAACTATAACTGGAATACCATCTAGCTCTTTCTTAGTTTTTATTATTTGGATCATTAACTCGCTAGTTATTTTAGATTCATTTTCAAATCTACCAATAACTATTCCCCTTACACCTTTAAATTCTGGTAAATGAATCAAACTTTGCAAATCTCTATCAAAATTAACTGCTTTAGATTCAGAGTCATCTTCAATAAAAAGAATAGAATTTTCCAAAGAAGGCATAAATTCAGTTCCCTGAAGCAAATTAAGAGTACAAAGATTTCCCCCTATAAGAGTGCCTTTAGCAGAACCATTATTTATTGCATAATAACCTTTATTTTTTATAAATATTCTATTCTCTTGATCCCTATACCAAGCGTCGTTACTCCATTCTTTCGAATGTTCTATATTAAATGGTTTACTATCCATAAGACAATTTTTAAAATATTCTAACGTGTATTCCAGTCCTTTTTTCATTGCAAATGTTGAAAAATGAGGTCCTGAATATGTAACTAGTCCAGTTTTACACATAATTACATTAGCCAATGCTGTAATATCTGAATACCCGCATAAAATTTTAGGATTTTTTTTAATTAGCCCATAATCTATATATTTCAACAACTGGTTAGAATTAAATCCTCCAATCACAGTTAAAATTGCCTTAACATTTTTATCTAAAAAAGCGTCATGTAAATCCTTAATTCTTGATTTTATTGAGGAAGAATCAAAACTATCTGTTTCTTTACAGTTTTTTGAAAAAGTAACTTTGAACCCTATTTCTTCCAATTTTAGTTTAGCTAATCTTATATTCTCATCTGGAATTATAGAAAGGCTACTTGCTGGAGCAATAGCTCTTATCTCATCTCCAAATTTCAGTCTTTCAGGATAAATCATATTCATCCAAACACAACAGGAATCTATTTAAAAAATGTTTCTATTACCTAGATAATAAAAAATGAACCAAATAACCCAACTAAAACAAGACATCCAGTCACTCGCAACAAAAGAAAGAGCCATAGCATCTCAAAGATATTTCAAAACAGGCAAAGGAGAATATGGTGAAGGAGACATTTTCATAGGCATTACCGTTCCAGACACAAGAAAAATAGCTAAAAAATACAAAACGTTCCAATTAAATGAAATAAGCGAGTTACTAAAAAGCAAAATCCACGAACACAGACTCACAGCATTACTAATATTAGTAGAAAAATACAAATCATCACAAGAAAAAGAAAAACAAGAAATATATGACTTTTATCTTAATCACACAAAACACATAAACAATTGGGACTTAGTAGATT
>ERZ1292629.3317-Hain-H43-01um-R1-3317-length-12523-cov-5_pt1 | contig 12523 bp, 11 predicted proteins | sample MGYA00564399_ERZ1292629 | MGnify/ENA primary metagenome ERZ1292629 (study PRJEB36523, sample SAMEA6512636) | groundwater metagenome | collected 2019-01-08 | study: AquaDiva: Metagenomics assemblies of 32 groundwater samples | reverse complement strand
GGGTGGTATTTTTGTTAGGCAGATAAATCTGCCCATTTCCGCTCACTTTATAAATGAACGCAAATGGACAGGTCTGCCAGCGAAAGCCCCAAAGGGGTCCTTCAATTCTAGTGATTATATTTTTGTACTTTCGTAGCTTTCGTATTTCGTACATAATCATTAAAATTGAAGGGGGGAAGAGAGTTGCTTAAACAACCGCTATCTCTACTCTCTTCCCCCACCAGGATACTACTCCTACTCCATGTTTCGCCCGTCGTACGTGCACTTGAACATGTCGTAGTAAACCGCGTGATAGAAGGTGCTTTCGACACCGCTCCACTCTATCTGACAGTCAATGGCGACACGATTGCCACCACTCGAGTAACATTCGACCGAGCAGCTAGAGGCTGGCGCCGCCTTCCACGGATCACCGGCCAGACCGTCGTACAGACTTTCCGGAGGGTAAGTCCCCAACGGAGGTGCTGGCTCGGCGATCTCGAATCCGCCCCAGAACACGCAGTTCACGGCTGACTCCGACGGCCAAATTTGCATGCCACCGCAATCGGCCAGGGTGTACACACACGTACCTCCCGAGCACGAATCGTTCGTCCAGCCCCACCCGTCGTCGCAGTCCGCATCATCGTCGCAGGCCGGACAGACCGCGTCCGGCGTGGCCGCGTCCACAGGGGTGGGCGGCGGGGTCGCATCGGGCGGCGAGGCATCCGGTGGCGGCACAGTGGCCGCGTCGGGCGTGGGCGGAACGGCGGCGTCCGGGCTCGGAACCGAAGCATCCACAGTGGGTGGAACGGCGGCGTCCGGGGTCTCGGGAACCGTCGCGTCCGGCGTGGCCGGGGTGGCCGCGTCGCACTCGGGCGTGTTGCCCGCGTCCGGCGTCGTGACCGGGACGGTCGCGTCGGGCTCCATCGGCGACGGAGTCGCGTCGACCTCCTCGGTCGGCGGCTCGGCGTCGGGCAGATCCTGCAGCGGCAGGTCCTCCATGAGGCAACCCGTCGCGCCAAGAACACACATCAAGAACAGACTCTTCATCATTGTCTCATCTCCTCTGGCCGCATCCGTGCGACCATATCTCGAACGTGATCTCCACTCCAACCAACGGCATCATTGCCATGGTTGTAGTTTTTTTGTCATCCTGAACATAGTGAAGGATCTCTGTCCGTTTGATTGGACAAAATTTCTTCGCTTTGTTCAGAATGACAAGGTAAATTCATTTTAAGGTGCTTTTTCGATCTGTTTCATATTCCTATTTCTACCAGACAGAGATCCCTCACCTGGATGGTTCGGGATGACAATCGTGAGTGGAATAAGGATATGAATGAATCGCCCTGCACCAGCCGACTCCTTTTGGGAATCAACTGGCGCAGGGAACTGCTGTGGGGACTTACCTCCCCCACAAGTAGGACAGGTTGAAGCCGCTTACGGCGGCGTACTCTTGGGGAGTGTCCCCGTGAGCGCGCGAACCGCGCACACCGTAGGAAACATACCCCTCAAGCAACATCCCGGCCTTTTCTACCGCTACCCGGAAAGACGGGCCGTAGAACGTCTCGTTCCAGGTCTCGCGTGGATGCGAGTCCTGGTTGATGGTTCCGAGCAGGTCGAAACCGACCCCGAAAGCCACGATCTTCGTATCCGGCGTTGCGTAGCACATGACGGCTACGGAGCTGGACACGGAGATGGTGTTGAAGCGGCCATCGCCCAGTCCGGCCCGGGCGCGAATGCGCCACGGCGAGGACTTGAAGCCGATCTGACCGACGAGGTCGGCTGTGATCGCCAGACCGCCACTTGGGTCTCCAAGCAGGTAGGCGTAGCCGAAGCCGATGCCTCCACGAAGGGAGGTGTCGGACTTCTCCTCCACCACGACGAGCCGGGTGGGGGCCGCCAGCGCCACCTTCTTCTTGAAGAATGGGACCGGGATGAGAACCTCGATGGTGAGGGTCTCACCGGCCTTGGGGGCCGAGAAGACCATTGGCTTGTCGGCGTCTTCGGCCGACACGGTGACGGTCTTGTCCTCGGCGCGAGCGTTCGTCACGCCTACGGCACAGAACATCAGAAACACCATCTGCTTCGCATTCTTCATCTTCTCGTCTCCTCTGGTCCCGCTCCTGCGGGGCCGTTTGTGAATTGTAAAAAACGATCTTCTTCATCCCCCCACCACTATTAGTGAGGAGACCAAGTGATCGTGCGAGTGGTTTAGACTCGCACGGGGTAGGCATGATCCCGATTCGCCGGTTGGCAAATGGGACACATGTGTTGGTCGGTGAGGGACCTGCCATGCACCGGTCGCCCTAGGCGACCTGGTGCGGGGCTACTCCTCGCCGAAATACACGGGCTCCAGCCTCGGCACGACTACGATCGTGCCGAGCTGGGTTGAGACAGGCGCGGCCCTGATGGCCGCAACCTCCTGCTCGACGGCCTCGACCCTTTGCCGAACGTTCTGCGCGTACTTGCGCAGATCGCGGCGGTTGGCCTTCTTGGCGTCGTCCAGATCGACCAAGTCGGCCTTGGTCTTGAGATCGCTCAGGTCGGCCTTGCTGGCCTGCAGCTTCTTGATCTCGCTGAGGAGGCCTGCGGCGGACTGGCGGTCCGTCACTGCGTCGGCCTCCAAGACCCCAGTCCTTTTCTCGACCTGGAGTATGCGAACCTGCAGCATGGTGATGTCCGCGCCGGTCTGGGCCGTCTGGGCCTTGACCGTGGCCGCGCTGTTGTCGCGCGACACCTTGCCTTGGCAAGTGACAGCCAGGAGAACCAGTGTCGCGGCCAAGATCATGGCCATGAAAACCGCAAATGCTACCGGCTTGCGCTGTGGCCGCTTCGTCACCGCCGTCGACTCGTCCGGATTTCCACCGTTCTGCTGTCCGCTCATGTTCTTTCTCCTCTCGGTCAGTTCACCCTCGTCTTGGCCACACGGCCTACGAAGGGTTTGATTGTCATTCTGAACCTAATAAAGAATTTCTGCTTTGTAAAACAGACAGAGATTCTTCACTACGTTCAGAATGACAATTGGTGACAGAATGACAATCGGATAATTGGTGGACTTATGTTTTAAAACAGCAAAACCTCCGTATGAGAGAGGTTGTAAAAGGTTTGACGACCCGCGCAATATTCTCTCGATATTGTTGGGCCGGTCTTTAACTTTTAAAAGACGTATTACTATATCATACATCCCAAAATTTGTCAATAGGCGCGCCCCGCAAAAACCAAAAATTAGCCGATATTTGGCTAATTTTAGAGAAAAAATAAGTTATCTCAAAACAAGTATTTTAACGTCCGGTTATATCTTTTAGCTTATTTAAGTCCTCCCACTGCTCATCGGACAATTTAATAGCTTCTTGGTGTGTAAATTTTCTAGTTACACCATATTGGTCCGTCATAAGCAATTCGCCTTTTTCGTTAGTGTTAAAAATCCAATCTTTATCATGAATAAAAATATCTTCACCTTCCACCGGATCCCAAATTCTAGCCGCATGTCCACCGTTGGTCAAAACTGGTTCTCGGAGCACTTCCCTACCTTCAATCATAACTAAATCAATTACTTTGTCTTCTTTTTTAAACATAACGTCGCGAAAATCAGACATCCAATCTGGTTTATATGTGTTAAATTTCTCTTCCACGGCTAAAACTTTTTCTATTATTCTTAAATTTTCACTACCTGTAATCTCGTGGCTAGAAAGCTTCTCAAATATAAGATCCGGCTGATTATTATACAAGAAATCAATTTTCTTTTGCAAAATTATTTCCGAATCACCCCGGAAAACAAATGAGTTGTTAAATTTTTCTATGGTCGCGTCTACCATTTTATCGTAAGTATTTATAAATTCTCTAGGACTGGAACCACGCTCACGCAAAAATTCATTGGCAGAAACACGAACATCCTCGGCTGGCGCCGCCGCTGTTTCTATTCCCGCGGAACCTTTTGCGCCAACTGACACAGCCGATGTTTTGGTTTCCACCGCCGAAGTTTTGGCAGATATAGTATTCAAAGTTTTTTCCACACGCGTTGGAGCCGGCGCGTTGATTTTTGCTTCCGGCGGATAATCGGTCATTAGTTCCGCTCCCGATTTGGCAGACACTTCTTTGGCTGCTTCCAGCGGACTAGTTCTTTCCAAAGTGGTATGTTCGGACAAAACAAATTTGGGTTCTGTTGCAACAGGCTCGGCGCCGGGCAATACGGCCGCTGTTTCGTGATGAATACCCGTGCTCATTTGATCTACCGTTACAGACCCGCTGCCGCTTAAAATTGGCTGGTTATTTTCCAAACCAAAGTAGTTGACTTCTCCACGAACATGATTATCAATCCCGGGTTTGGCATCAGTAGCATCAACTTCCAATCCGGCGTTGGCCAAATCCGTGCTTTCCCTGCCTTGCATAGCTCTAAACAACCCTCTTACCATTTTGTTATCTTCTTCGTCATACTGCCGGGCAAATTTCAAGTACTGGGCAGGCGTATCTTTATCAATATACTTGGACAAATAACTTAAATGCCGCTCGCTAAAATCCTGGCTCTGCAAATATTTGGCGGCTGATTCCGGCCCGCCTTTTTTTAATAATTCTTCAAAAATCACCTGCCGGCGTTCTCCTCCGCCTTCGTCTAAAGTATCTATGTGACCCTTAATAAAACTATAATGTGAACGAACGCCGCCTCCAACTTGGCTGGAGTTTAAAATATTCTGAACTGAATCCGGATTATTTAATTCCGGATATTCTTGTGCCAAATTACTAAGCGCGGCCGCGGCTTCCGGACTTAATTTATGTTCCAGAGCAAATTGATCCACGGAAAAACTAGACGCCACTTCTACCGGAACAACCGAGGAGCTAACTTCACCAGACGCCATTTGTTTCGGTTCCAGTCCCTCTTCACCGGCCGGATGCGAGGATTGTTTATGATCTCCGCGCAAATACTCTTGTAATTTGGCGGTACCATAACCCAGCCCGGCGCCAGCCACCGCGCCAACTACCCCATACCCAACCGCGCGCCACCAGCCGGGTTTGCGCAAAATTCTTTGTTTGATATTTTGCTGTTCAGTGGTTAAGCTTTCTAAATCTTCATTTAAACCTGTTAAAAGATTTTCCACGGCGCTATGGCGCAAATTTTCCGGAGCCGGCACTTCATCTAATTGCGGAGCTTCGTTTAAATAAATATTTATCTGCAAAGATTCCACTCGACGCAAAACATTTTGAGCGCGTAATTTTAAATTTATATCGCCTTCCAACATTCCCAAAGTTAAAGGCACACGCAAATCTTTGGCGCTTTCTGCCAATTCCGCCATATTTTCCGGCTTGAATTCGCCCGCATTTTCTGTTTTTTGCCTTTGCGCCCAAGTTTCTACCAATTTTTCCGCTTTAGCGATATTGTTTTTAAATTCTTTTTCAAATTGCATTTCTCTGGCTTTGCGATCTTTGAGGTGGCCATATTTTACTCCCAAGTAACCGCCGGCCGCAGCGCCCAACAAGGCCCGCAGTTCCGGCGCCGCGGCCAAAGCCGCGCCAATGCTGGCGCCAGCTGCCACTGAACCTAAAACCGAAGCGATTTTTCTGGCACTGCTTTCTTTTTTAACCGGATCTTTATCAGCGTCTTTAACAAACTTGCTGAATTCTTGGCCATAAATAGTCAGGTTTTGCAATTTTTTAACAATTTTCGGATCGCGATTAATAAGCTCCTGGATTAAAGCTTCCAAATCTTTGTCTTCGTATAATTTTTTGATTAAAACTTCAACTCTTTCGGTTTGACTGCGTTTTATTTCTATTGCCGATTCTTCGCCAGAGGATATTTTTACTTCGGCAAATTCTTTGTCAATTTGGCCGGCGACTTCTTCCAAAGCAACTTCGGCGTTGGCTTTTACTTTGGTTATATCTTCATTTTTTACTGCCGAAGCGCTGGCGTCGCGCAAACTCTGGCTTAACATGGCGGAAAGCTGTTCCAACATTTGCGGACCTTCTTCGCCGGTAAATTGAGCCAGCAAACTATCGCGCAAGTTTAAAGATTTTTCTTCTTTTATTTTTTCTTTGCCAACGGAAATTTCCTGATTGGCGTTTTCTTTTCTTTTATTAAACCAGCCCCTAATGCCATCCACTTTGTTTTTTAGTCCACGCAACAATCCGGTGGCGCCGCCTACAGCGGCGCCACGAACCGCGCTACTGGCGCCGCCAGTGGACAGCAACAATCCCACACTGCCGCCCAAAACCGCGAATGGCAAAATGTTTATTGCCGCCAATTTTAAATGCGCGGCCGGATTTTCTTTAAATTTATCCCACAAATTTATGTTTTTATTCAGCCAATTGCGCGACATCTGTTCCACCCATTTTTTTATCATCTCAAACGAATGTTTGTGCAAATTTTCCACCCATGCTTTTTTAAATTCATCCGGCGTGTAATCAAAACCGGCCAGAGTTTTTTTCAGAGCGGCTTCGTCCAAATCTTTTCTGGAAAAAATATCTTTTAACAAAATTCCGGCAACATCAATATTACCCAAAATAATTTCATTAACCACTTCCTGCAATTTTTTCTCGCCAATGATTTCCAGCAGATCGTTTTCCTTGATATCCACAACGCGCTTTTTACGTTCCGAAGATTTTGGAGCTACGGGCGGAGCCGTTGGTTCCGGTGTTTCTTGTGTTTCCGGCGGTTCCGGTTGTTCCGGTGGTTGCGGCGCTTCGGCGCGCGGCGGCGGCGGATTTTCAAGCCACGCTTTCAAGGCATCTTCATCAGCTTTTCTTTTGGTGGCAATGGCTTCTTCTTTTTCCTTTTCCACAGCTTTTTTTATATTGTCTTGGATATCTTTACTTACGCCATCAATTTCCGCCTGAATAAACTTTGCTTCCTCATCAAACTCCTTGCCTTTATTATGCCAGATTTCTGGGATCATTCGCACTTTTAGGCCTTCCATAGTATCGTAAAATTCTTTGACAATGTCGGCATACTTGCCTTCTGATTTTTCCCTATATAATTCTAACAGCGCGTCTAATGATGCGTGTAATGATTTTAATGTTAAAACTCTTTCCGCCGCATCTCTGTTTTGTGTTTCTAAATCATCGGCAATCGGCTCCGGCGGTTTTGGCGATTTTGGCGATTTTGGTTCGGCATGCGGCTTTGCTTTTTTTGGCAAAATACCGCCATGTTCAAAAATTTCTTTTATGTCCGGTTCTAAATTTGCGACTAACTCACTAAAATTCTTATCAAAATTATCCATGCTGGCATTAAAAATTTCTAGGTCATCATGCATTTTATCTGCGGTATTCAAATCATCCAGCAAGGATGTCATTTGTTCGTCATATTTGCTGTACAAATTTCTTTTTCTTTGCTCCTTTTTATCTGCTTCTTTAATAATATTCGTCAGCAATAAAAAATTTTGATCGTGTTTATCAAATAAACGTTTGCGCTGTTTTCGTTGTTCTTTTTTTTCTTTTTCAGCATCAACGGACTGGAGCTCTGCCGGTTTTACCGGAGATTTGGCGGCGGATTCATCTTGCTTATCTTCGTCAATCATGCGATTGAGTATGAGATGTAAATCTCCCAAGCGATTTTTAAAATCATCACGCGCTTCATCCATTTTTTTATAGTCTTTATTTTTCAGCAAACTTTTCATTTTATCTAAAATTTTGCCGAGTTCAGCCAGCTCGCTTTCGTCAACATCCATTTCATGTTTATCCGCACGCGCCTTAAATTCTTCTAATTCTTTTTCGGCGTCAAAGTAATGATTCTCAAATTTTTTAAATTCAATATCTTCCGTCGCGGCTATAACTTCCAGCTCTTTAACATCTTTTTGTTTTTGTTCTTCTGCCGCTTCCGGCACTTCGGTTTTAAGTTCTTCTATATCATATTTTATTTTCCCCATTTCTTTTGTTACTTTAACTAACTTACCGGCAAATACTGACGGATCGTTTATAAATTTTTTAAGACTTCCATTTTCGTTATTAATCTCAAAAATAAAAGCTTCGATTGTTTTTATCAAATTATCAACTTTTTTTCCTTTTTTATCCAAACCGACTAAACCCACTTGTAAACTATTTAATTCATCCAGTTTTTTTTGTATGGATCCTTCTCTCTCTGCCTTGGTGGTAATGGAAAAAGGAGATTTATCCGGATTTTTTTTGGCCATATAAATTATTTAGAAGCCAGCAATTGCTTGGTTTTTTCGGTAAATTCAACTAAAACTTCTTTTACTTTTTCTTCAAAATTCGGCGCGGAATCATGCCAAAAGTTTTTCCATTCTTCTGGAGAAGTATTTTCGTTGTTTGACAATTTTACAAACTTGTCGGTTTGTTTATCGTTTAACTGGGGCAGAAGTTTTAACCCCAAGCGCATTTCCACTTGCGCCATTATTTGCGGCACATAAATTTTTTTCTGCTCCTCGGCCAAGCTGATTTTGTTTTCCTCCAATAAAGCCAGGACGTATTCAATTAGGAAATCAAATTGGTGTTTAGTTTGCGACATAAGATTAAATTATGAATAATTTAAATTGAAATTCCAAAAATGTGTTTTTTGCGCCGCGCCACCCAGAGAGAGGAAATAAAAAATCCGACCAGCAGTCCAACTGCGAAATTTACCGGTAAATTAGGGCGCGCCTGCCATTTGGCCACCAATGGCGTGCTGACTATTTTTATGGCCACATCCCCTCCCAGATATTCCCAGCCCTGCGCGGACACGGTTTGCGTTACGGCGCCGGACAAACTAACGGCTTCTTCTTTACTCTCCGCGTAAACTTTTATGCTCATTAGACCGGTGCCGTAAATCATAGCGGCCTGCACGTCTTTAGCCCATTTTTTTCTTTGCTGGCGATCGGGGAGTTTTTTCCACGCGTCTTTGTTAAAAGAAACAACTGTGGAATTTAAAGTTTTGTTAAAAAAATCCGTAGTTTTCATGATTTGCGCCAAATTAACGCCAACTCGCTCCGCGGAACGCGCTTGTGTATATGGATCAACGCCGGTTTTATCGCGGGAAATTATTAACACCTGACTAGTAGCGCTATATTGTTTAGGAAAAAACCAGCTAATGCCGACGGATAAAAAAGCTAAAACCAAAGCCCATGCCACTATTAATTTTATGTGTTTGAATAAAAGACGAAACATATATTTTTATTTTGTTTGTATTATTTTAACTTTTAAATCCAACTGTTTTCCTCCGCGCAAAACTTTGGCGTCCACGCTCTGGCTATCATTGATAATATACCATAAATTGTCCGGCTCCACAACTCGGCCGTTGACCTGCGTAATCACATCTCCTTTGCGCAAAACACTAGCAGGCGACCAAACATTGGCGACATAAAATCCTTTTATTTTTTCTTTGCCAAAAACTATTGGCTGTTCGTCGCTAAACCAGCCATCAGCGCCAAGCGATGGATATGAAACTGTCTTTTGGCTTAAAACTTTCGGCAAAATTCTGGCTATATAAAAACTGGGCAAAAGCAAATTTTTTTCCGTGATAAAACCAGCCACTCGCCCCTGATTATTTACAGCGACCCTGCCAGCGCCAAACAATCCGCTTAAAGAATAAAACTGCAAAGGCGCTAAATCAAAATGCGGAATTGAGCCGCTTAAAATCGGATACAGAATAAAACCGTGATACCAATATAAATCCTGGAAAACAAATAAATCATCTGAAACCAAAACACTGTCGATAAAACTGACTACTTTAAATTGCCGATCTTGAATTTTTAAAAAAAGAATGTTGGAATATTTATCAAATATGGCGCTTTCCGGCTGGGATACTTTATTGTCGCCGGTCACCACCTGCAAACTTTTGTAGCCGCCATCGTAGCCGGGCAGATACATGGCCAGCCAGCCATCCGAACTGACCATCACCCCGTCGCCAATTTTTTTATTTAAATAACTGACGCCGCCGGCGCTAATTGAACCTTTATAAATAGACACGATGCGCGTGGAAATTTCTTCGCGCACATGATTTTCCAGTTGTACGCGAGACATGCTAGGACGAGTATAACTGGTTATCCATGCTTCACCCTCGGCAAATCTAGGCCAAATCCATCCAAGCATCATGCTGGCGCCGCTCATTCCCGCAATTAAACCAAAAACTACCGCCACGCCCAAAAATTTTAACCGGCGCAATCGACGATGATTTTCTATACTACATGATTTTGGAGGAAGGTGGGGAGGGAGCATAACCGAAATTTTTAATTTCTAATGACTAATTTCTAATTGTCATTGCGAGGAGCCGTAGCGACGCGGTCCCGTAGCGAACGGGATCCGCGATCTTCGAGATCGGGACAACCTCTTAGTTAGCACTACCAAACCATGAGATTGCTTCCCCGCCTAGGCGGGTCGCAATGACAAACTACTTCCAACGAACAATAAAAAATAAAAATAAAATAAATAAAACCGAATTTATTCCCAAAAACCAAATTTGCTTGCGCCAATCTATCCCCTCTTTTGATAAATTGAATCTGACCATTAACCAAAGCACATACCAGCACCAAATTAAAATAAGACTACTGACCAGATATCCCAAAGGCAAAAGCTCCACGGCCCAAATCAGTTCCAAATTTAATATTGCCCAAAAACCGGTCCATAGCCAAAAAGTTTTGTTTTTTTGCGCGCCGTATTCAAGCCACCACCAGCCGGCAATAATCGCGGAAAAAACCGAGGCCACCGCCAGCCAAACCAATGGACTGACACCGGGCATAATCTGGAAAGAATTAATCGCGCCCACGCCTTGAAAAATTCCCGCCAAACCGATAATGCTCATCATAAACCGCCAGCGCAAATGCGGTTTTAAAAATGTGGCCAAGCTGACGCTGGATGACGGCAATAACCAAAAACTGAAAAAAGAAAAAAAAGAAAAAAACATCCCGAACAAATACCACGCGGTTTTCCATTCTATAAAAAGCAAAAATGCCAGCGCCCCGATTGTCATTATCGCCAGCGAAGCTAGATGCTTCCATCGGCTCATTTCGGCCGGATAATAAACCATCCACATAAATGCCGCCCAAAGGGCCAACCGGAATGCCAGCCAAACGCCCACCCACCACCAAGAATTAAGGTGCCCCACCCACCACAGCATAACCAAACTAATCAAAAAATCAAGCACGGCCGCTAGTTTGGGATGGAAGGAAATTGATTTGAGCATATTAACGGGATTACACAGATTTACAGTGTGGATTACACTGATAGATATTGTGGTATTATTTTGATTATTATATCTTTTTTTTAGGAAAAAAGCAAACCCGCGCTCCTTGACAAATCACTATAATTATGGTATATAAACACCAGTCAAACACGGTATTTGGCGAGGAGGAACACCATGAGAAAGCTCGTTGTTCCATCGATTGTTATTGGATTCGTCTGGTTCTTTCTGGTGATCGTCCTAAACTTGATCGACCAAGTTGCAGACAAACGAATCACATCAGTTGCCTACGGGATCTCTATTGTCGCCTTATTCTATATGTGGGACATTCTAACAGCGTGGTACGATTTCAAGCCATTCTCGAAGAAGTTCTTTCTGGCACTGGCGATTTTTGCAGGCGTCAGCATGAGTTTGATGTGGACAGTATATTTCTTGCAACTAATTCCCAAGAAACTCCACATATCATTCGGTTGGGTGCTTGTGGGATGGCTGCCGGCCACCATCGTCCGGGCACTTGTACCAATACCCAGAAAGAAAAACCCGGGCTCCACGACCGACTAATTGGCGCATCGCGCTTCTCCCTGTTGTTCTATGACAACTGGGATTATTTTTTTACTTTTGAGGTATATGGCTTCTTACTTTTCTCCATCCCCTTATAAAAAAAAAGATTATCCCTCCCCTTATAGGAGAGGGAACGAAACGAGTGAATAAAAAAGCCCTAGGTATCACCAAGGGCGACGGCGGCTGATTATTGCTAGGAAAGAGCTATTTGGGATTATGAGCATTGGCTAAATACCTACAGCGAAATGGCACCCATTTCTTCCTTTCCATTATCGCCACAAACGTAACATATTCTTCTTCACTGCCATTACCGGCAAAGAACCGAACAGGACCGCAGTATCTTTCTATAGTACCACGCCTTATTGCTTTTCCAGCCTCCGTTTCTTCAGTAAAGAAGTCAATCCAGAATTCTACTTCACTATAGACTTGCACCTGAGCAGTAAAGAAACCGGGCTGGTTGGCCACCTGCTTCATTGGTAGTGAATATATCACGCCATCATTCCAATCTTTGTTAATATGCTCACTTACCTTAATAACAGTACCCTCATCCGGCAGATCAACAATCTGCACGATGATCATATCACGCTTCTTCATCAACTCGTTGTGATATCTCTCCGCCTTATCCCACTCGCTCAATCCTCTGTTATGACTACAGCCGCCGTTGATGACCGCCATAGGCACGAGGAGCACACTGACAACGATGAATGACAGCATGAGACGACAGTGTGACATGGTAGATTCCTTTTCACACAGAAACCCGAATCGCTCGGGCAAGCGCGCCGCTAATTTAGCGGACAGATTAAACTAACATACAAATATCCGATTGTCAAACATTGTACTGTTGCACAGTTAAAGTTACCTTCTGTGGATAAATTAATGATAATGAAT
>ERZ1292629.3316-Hain-H43-01um-R1-3316-length-12525-cov-11_pt1 | contig 12525 bp, 16 predicted proteins | sample MGYA00564399_ERZ1292629 | MGnify/ENA primary metagenome ERZ1292629 (study PRJEB36523, sample SAMEA6512636) | groundwater metagenome | collected 2019-01-08 | study: AquaDiva: Metagenomics assemblies of 32 groundwater samples | reverse complement strand
CTCGTTATTTGATTTTTTCCTTAGCTGCTTTTCTATTTTTGTTTTTGTCTTCATGATAATTTAAGATAGAGCAAGAAGTATTTCTTCCTGCTGACGCGATTAACTCGCAGGTTCTGAAAATGTCAGTTTTAGATGATTTATAAAGTTTATGCGAGAGAAAAATGCGGGAAGAAGGATTCGAACCTTCGCAGGCACTAAGCCAAGTGGTTTCTCTGAGGCCCGCTCGCGTTATTAATAGGATAGTAGTTCTTCGCAAACCTCCTCGCCTTAGCCACTCCCATTTGACCGCTCTGGCATTCCCGCAGATTTATTTTGTATGAATTATTAAAGTGTGCTCTTTTTAAAAACTATTGTCTAGAATTAAATCTTATCAACGCTTTTTTCAAGCGACGCAAGATCCTTTTTCAGGGCTTCAATTGATTTGACAAATATCTCTCCCGGAGGCATCTGTCCGAATGACTCAACTGTTACTACAAGCTCATCTTTTTTTTCTGTCTCTGCCTTTTTCTTTTTTTTGTCTGCAATTCCTCCGCATACATCTGCAACCTCTATTTTTTTATTGTCGATAATTATTATTTTCTGCCCCTTTTCCTTTATTTCAGCATCGGGAAGCATTCTTTTGATTTCCTCATAGAATTCCTTGTCAAGTGTTATTTCAGAAACATTCCTGTAGAACATCAAACCAGGAGAGAATTTTGAATGCTCTGCCCCTTTTCCAGCTCTCACTGTTGCGCTGAGCTGCAGCTCCTGATCCCCAGAAAGGGTTGTGATTGGTATGTTTTTATAAACAACAGCAGGATGCCCTTTCAAATCCCCCGAATATACAAGCCCCTCTCTTTTTATGTTAAGCGAGAGTTTTCCAGGTTTTTTTTCAGATGTTTTTTCGTCCTTTAAAGGTATAAGACCGAGCCTGTGCGCAATTGTCTCGTCATAAAGAGCAGAATCGTTTTTTGAGATTTCAACCTCATCAAGAGCAAGAACAGGAATCTGGTTTATGTATCTTCTTATGGAATTTGCAAGTGTTTCATTTATTTCAGCCGTGAAAACAACCTGATTTTCGTTTTTTTCTATTTTTTTCATGTTTTTAATTAATTTTATTTATATTTTAATTTATACAGCCCTTAACGTTATTATTAATCTTGTTTTTACTTATATTTCTAACCTTAATACGATGACATTATTCTTTGATTTTATACACACTAACATCTTCTCATAAAGTATATATTTAAACTTATTCCTTAAGGACGTCTTCCTCCACGCCAGTTAAGGGCGTTTTCCTCTATATCGGCCAAGCCTGGACGATGTTTATCTATTATGGTCTTCTTCCCCTTCTTCCCCCTTTCTTCTTAGGCCCTCCCCTAGGGAATCTTGTTGTATCAAGTATATTGAGTATTTTAAAACCGCTTCTTGAAAGACTTTTTACTATTGCATTTGCTCCTGGTCCTGGTGCGGGATTTCCTGTTTTTGCCCTTATCCTAAAGTACAGAGAGTCAACTCCTATTTCATTAAGATTCTCAGCCACTCTTTTCGCAATGAACATTGCTATTGTGGGATTTGCCTTAAGTCTTCCGTGCTTTGTTACCATTCCGCCTGTGACCTTTGTAAGTGTTTTTCCAGACATGTCTGTAACATGCACGATTGTATTATTAAATGAAGTATAAATATTTACAACAGCCTCTGCTTTTTGTTTTTCCGCCCCCGTTTTTTTTTCATGAGAGCTTTCTTTATCCGGAATTTCTTCCTGAAAATTTTCCTTTGATATTTCTTCTTCAGGAGATTTTTCTTCACTTTGGCCAAGCCTGGACGAAGTTCCTTCTTCACTTATTTCTTTTGTTTTAGGCTTCATTTTTTATTTCCTCTAACTCGGTGCTTAGACGAGTTTTTTCCTTTAACTCAACTTCACCAAGACGAGTTTCCCCCTTTAATTTGACTTCATTAAGTTGTGTTTTCTTTTTTTCTGTTTTCTTCTTTACAAATATCTTATCTTCAAGCTCAAGAGGCACAATATAAGACGGGCTGTCAACAATATTATTCCCTACAAATATTTTTTTATGAACAATCATCTGTCTCGCACTTTTTGGAGTTCTTGAAATTTTCTTCTTAACAAGAATAGTCTGCAGCCTTCTCTTTAGATAATCTTGTGTGTTCAAAGACAAAACATCTCCAATTGAGTTAACATTAAGTCCTACTTTCTTAAGCTTTTCAAATAAAGCTCGCTGTTCCTCCTTTCCCGCGGAAATAAGCCTTTTTGCCTTCTCTCTTATTGAATTTATTCTTGCCTCCGCCTTCCATATCTCTCTTTTATTTTTCAATCCGAATTCTTCAATTATCTTTGCTTCTTCCCCTATTCTTTCCTTGTCAAAAGATCTCTTCGGTTTTGAATATTTTTTGTGCTTCCGTTTCATTTTTTATTTTATTGTTTTTTCCCTTTCTTTAAATCGGCCAAGCTTGGACGATTTTTTATTGTTTCTTGTCCCCTTTTTTTTATACCCCCGCTTTTTGCCTTGTTTTTTCTGAAATGACTTTTTGTCCTTTGTCCTCTTACAGGCTGTCCTGCAGCATGCCTTACTCCTTTGTAGCTTTTTATTTTTTTCATTCTTTTAATATCAAATTCTGTCTGCAATTCAAGATCTGTTCCTATCAAATGCCTGTCTTCTCCCGTTTCAAAATCATTTCTTCTGTTTAGCATGAATTTCGGGATATGCGGATTTTTTATAAATTCTGAAATTTTTTTTATTTCCTCAGGCGTTAAAGAACCTATCTTTCTATTCTTATCAATTTTTAACACTTTACAGAGGGCATTTGCAAGCCCCCATGAAATCCCATTTACTCTTGTCAACCCAGCATAAACACTCATACCGCCCTCTATATCTTCTGAGAGGATTCTGACTAGTTTTTCTTCATACTTTTTTTCTTCCTTAGGCATCCCTTTAGGGATGACTTCGCCACTTTGTGACGTCTTAGGCATTTTCTCTGGAAAATGACTTTCCTTTGTCGTTTCTGATTTGTGTATTTGTTTCTGTATTTTTTCCATTTTATTTCACAAATAACCTGTATCTTTCATCCTCTGTAAGTTCCTGTACCATTCTTTTCTCTATTGCTTTTTCAGGATCAGGCAGATTTTGTATTCTTTTTTTCATATCCTCAAAACTTTCAAATGGTTTTTCTTTTCTCTTGCTTAATATTTCTTGCATGTGCTTCTTTCCGAATCCGGGAAGCATTTCTATCTGATGAACCCTTTTGTTTATTGCATCTGATTTGTTAAAAAATTCAACAAATTCTTTTTCCTTTTCCTTGACTATCTTGCTTATAAATTCTTGAAGCTGATTTTTGCAGGCTTCTGTAATTTTCTCGCGATGAAGCCTTCCAAGAATGTAATAAATCTTGTCTCTTTTTCCCTCGCCAATATAAACCTTTTCTCCTATATTCAAAGAAACCCCCCTTCTTGGAACAAGCTCTAAAAGAGTGAGATTAAGCTCACCTATAGCTTGTGCTATAGGCATCATTTTTTTCTCCAGCGGATATCCGTTTGGTAAATATTCTAGTATTATTGCATATTCTTCCTTTTTCATTTTTTTTATCTGTATTCATTAACAGCCTCAAGTATTTTTTTTGTCTCATCTTCATCAAGACTTACATCATTGAAAATTTTATTTAAGCTTTCCGCATCTTCAGGCATGACATCAATTATTTTGACCATGTGTTCCGGCTTCATCTTTAAAAGGTTAATCTCTTCCAGTTTTTTTTGCATCTCTTTGGCCTTTTCAGATTTTATTTTTACGAATTTCTTTATGAATTTCTTTAATTCTGTTTCGCTTTCTTTTTCTTCTCCAAGATATTCAAGGGATTCGGTCATGCTTAATGGATTAATTTTTGTTATCATTGGATTTTTTGTGTATCTGCTGTTTTTATCTTTCTTAAATGGATTGGTTCAATTAAAAATTTTTTCTCCTTGCTCTGGTCTTTTATTCTTATTATAAATGCCCTTCCTCTCTTGTCTTCAACTACTCCTGTTCTTCCTTGCATCCTTTCAGGAAAACTTGCCTGGACAGCAGGCTCTTTTACAACCGAAACAATATCCCCTTTATTAAGCTCTTGAAAGTACCTGCTAAGCTGAAGCTTTCCACGTGTTCTTATTTTCTTTTTTCCGGCCATAATTTACTCAGAAATACTTTGTTTAAAAAGCTATCCTTTATATAGAATTAAATGAATTTTTTGAAATCTTTTCCCTCGTCATCGCCTATAAAAAGCCCCTTATGATTTATGTCCCCCCTTTCCTGAGCCGCCTCCATATTCTGGACAATTGTATTGAACATTTTTTCTCCCCACACTCCAATTCCACATCTTGAGCAGAAATCAATAACACTTTCTTCAGGAATTTCTCTTTTACAATAAATACATTTTTTAGCCATCTTTTTTATATAATTCTGTTGATAATTCCTTCTGGTTTTTAAAGATTTGTATTGAATGTTAATAATCTAAGTTATTCGTAACGTAAACTCAAATCAAAGATTTGGTACAACATTACAAATATTATTCGTAACGTAAGGCATCAACTGGCTTGAGCTTTGAAGCTTGCATAGCGGGAAATACTCCTGAAATAGTCCCAATCAAAAACGAGAAGGCAAGTGCCCTTATTATACTATCCCCCATAAAATAGTCCTTGTGAACATTGTTCAATTTTATTATTTCATCTGCCATGTTTCTTACTGCAAGAATCCTTATTTAAATTTAATTAAACTCAACTATATAATAACCTTTAAAAAGTATTCTTTGGAATTAATATTATGATAATTCCAATTAGATGTTTTAGCTGCGGAAAGCCCATCGGTCAGTTCTGGGAAGAATATCACAAAAGAGTTTCAGAGGGAGAAAAACCAAAGAAAGTTCTTGATGATTTAAATATTGAAAGATATTGCTGCAGGGCAATGTTTTTGGGCCAGGAAAATTATATTGAATTAATAAGCAAATTCAAGAAAGCTTAAAATGAATTTCAAAATAAATCCATTAAAGTTAAGCCTATCTCTTTTAATAAGCATTATAATCGGATTTTATTATTCTCAAACAAAGATAGTTTTTGGAGGTCCAAATAATCTTTATATACTTTTATCATAGAATTTACAATTAGTTTTTTAATTGTTTATACTCTTTGGAGCCTTATTCAGAAAAATAAATCTTAATTTTTTTACATTCAAAAACAAAGCGAGACAGCATCGCCGTTTCGCATCTTTTCGGATACTAACGCGGACGACGTAGGAAGCTTAACTTCTGTGTTCGGAATGGGAACAGGTGTTTCCAACCTACTATGGCCGTCTCAAAAAATAAAATTTTGAATGATTTATAAACCTTTTTATAGATTAAATAAGTGATAATTTTACGCGGGTATGCCGGAGCGGTCAAACGGGATAGCCTCAAGAGCTATTGGCTTAGTGCCTACAAAGGTTCGAATCCTTTTACCCGCATAAAAGGATTATACTTCATCTATTCTTTTTTCAATGTAATTTTGCAATTCATATTCAAAAAGCATCATTTCTACCTGTTCATTTTCCTCAACCCTTTGTCGAGTAGATTGAAAGACGCCATTATCTATCAGGCTATTAATTACTCCGTCAGATATCCTGCTAACTGTTGGCTTTGCATTGGTAAAATATGTCCATAAATAAGGGTTTCTTTCATATTTGCTAAGTATAATAACCGGATTACCTTGCCTAACTTTATCCACCAAAGTCTTTTGAGCTTTTGTTAAAGGAGGCATTTCAGTAGAACATATCGAAGTTATTTAAGGATTTAGTTAACTTTAAAATATATATCAAATTGCTAAGACTGAGCCCCTGTAGCTCAGCCTGGATAGAGTAGCAGGTTCCTAACCTGTTGGTCGCAGGTTCAAATCCTGCCGGGGGCATTGAAAAAATAAAGAGTTGCACAAACCTTTAAAATAACTTATTTTTTATACTACCGATGCGCTGGTAGTATAGCGGTTAGTACTAAAAAGAAAGATTTATAACTTATAGCCCCTTTTATTTTTCAGTATGCCAAATTTTATAAGACTTAAAAATAATGAAAGGGCTAGATTATTTAAATCAGCTAAGAAGAATTTTGGTTCTTCTTGGGAAAAATTTTATCTTTATTTAAGAATAAGTCGTCCAATGTTTTTTAATTACCTTTCTGGTAAATATGATATTCCAGAAAATATTTTTTTAAAAATAGAGAAGATAGCAAAAATAAAGATAGTTAATTACAAAAAGATTAATAAAAATAAATATCTCAAAAAAGAAATTAAAGAACCAAAAATAAGTAAGGCCCTTGCAGAAATATTAGGGGTTTTGAATGGTGATGGCCATCTATCTAATCTTAAATATGAAATATGTGTTGTTTTAGATTCTAGAGAAAAAGATTACTATTCTTATTTAAAGAATTTATTTGAAAGGGTCTTTAAGACCAGATTTACATTATTTAAGGAACCAACAAAAATTAAACTGAGAATCTACTCAATAGATATTTCTAATTTTTTAGTAAAGGAGTATAAATTACCAAAAGGAAATAAAATTGGAAAATTAAAAATCCCAAAACCAGTTTTTACTTCAAGAAATTTTCTAATCTCTTATATTAGAGGGTTATTTGATACTGATGGTTCTTTTTATATAAGAAGAAAAAAAGACCCTGTTTTAGAAATAAGTAGTGCAGATCCACAATTTTTAAATGAAGTCCGGAAGGCATTAATTTCTCTGGATTTTAACGTGGCTAAGGGAGTCAATAGAATATTTATTTATAATAAAGAAGGAATAAAAAGATTCTTTAAATTAATAAAACCCGCAAACTCTAAACATTTAAAAAAGTATCAAAATTACCTTACTTTAAATAAGCGTCGATAATTTAAAGGTAGAATCTCAGCCTTCCAAGCTGATTGTCTGGGTTCGATTCCCAGTCGGCGCATTTACCTAAAAATTTAGCAAATGGAAACAGAAAAAATAGACAAAAAAGAGGATCCAATAACAGAGGAAACCCGTGAAATCAAAGGAAAGTTTAAATTCAATTATGACAAACACTACAAAATACTCTTTTTCATACCTTTAATTTTATTGTTGATATCTTTAGTTTATCTCGGAATCTTTTATTCAAAAAATGGGGACATTATCTACAAGGATGTTTCATTGTCAGGAGGAACCTCAATTACCGTTAACGGTGAAATTGACCAAAATCAACTTGAAAATCCTCTGAAAGCAAAATTCCCAGATGTTTCTTTTACAAGACTGGAGGATGTTACAACAAGAAAACAAATAGCATTAATGATTGAAAGTTCTGCCCCCCAGGATAAATTGAAAACTGAGATTGAGAATATTTTGGGTTATACTCTTAATGAGGAAAATTCAAGCATAGAATTTACCGGAGCCTCTTTAAGCCAGGATTTCTATAGACAATTAATCATTGCACTTATAATCTCTTTTGTTTTAGTTTCAATTGTTATTTTTATTATGTTTAAAACATTTATTCCAAGCACGGCTGTAATTTTTGCAATATTTGCAGATATTGCAATGTCCCTCGCGCTGATTGATTTTTTTGGAATAAAACTTTCAGCAGCAGGAATAGCCGCTTTTTTAATGCTTATAGGTTATTCAGTAGATACAGACATTCTTCTAACATCAAGAGCTTTGAAATCCAGAGAAGGCTCTCTTAATACAAGAATCTTTAGGGCGTTTAAGACAGGTTCTCTTATGACGCTTACAGCTTTAGCAGCAGTTATTCCAGCATTTTTTCTCATAACAGGTTTGCCTGATTCATTCAGGCAAATATTCCTCATACTGGCTCTTGGTTTATTTGCCGATTTGATAAATACCTGGCTCACTAATGCGAGCATAATTAAATGGTATTGTGAAAAGAAGGGAATAAAATGAAAATAGGAATAAGAGTGTGGATATTGATAATTGTGCTTGCTCTTTCTCTCTTGTCTATTCAACCCTGGAAATCTCTTGAAAATGGGGTTTTAATAAAAAGTGTTGAAACAAATTCTTCTGCCTTTAACCAAGGATTAAGACAGGGGCAGATAATTTCCTCAATAGATGGAAAGAGGGTAAGCGGACTTGAAGATTTTTCGGAAATTATATCTCAAAAAAATTATTCAGAAAATAGTAGTGTTAAAACAATTATACTCACTAACCAAGGAGAATTTATCTTATTTTCAGATAAACCCCCAGAGATAACTGTTTCAGATATTCCCAACTCGAATATAAGAACAGGATTGGATTTGTCTGGAGGCTCGAGAGCTCTCGTCAAGGCGCAGGACAAAGAATTATCTTCTTCAGAAGTAAATGATTTAATTAATATAGTAGAAAATAGGCTGGACGTTTATGGAATTTCAGATGTTAGAATTTCTTCAGTTCTGGATTTAGAAGGGAATAATTTTATGCTTGTTGAAATCGCAGGAACAACTCCAGAAGACCTAAGAAATTTAATTGCGCAGCAAGGAAAATTTGAGGCAAAAATAGGAAATGAAACTGTTTTTGTTGGAGGAATTAACAGGGATATAACCTCTGTCTGCCGTGCAGATCAAACTTGTGCATATATAGAGCAATGTAGCCAGTCTGGAGAAAGTGAAATATGCAAGTTCAGATTTGAAATAACTTTAAGTGCTGCGGCTGCACAAAAACATGCCGACATAACAAAAAATCTTGAGGTGAATATAACCTCTCAAGGAAAATATCTCTCTTTGCCACTTGATCTTTATCTTGATGATATTCTTGTTGATACTCTCTTAATCAGCGAAAGTCTTAAAGGGAGTGTAACAACGCAGGTTGTTGTGTCTGGTTCTGGCGTAGGCGAAACAAGGGAACTTGCTGTAAAAATAGCTGAAAAAGAAATGAACAAACTTCAGACAATCTTAATCACAGGAAGCCTGCCTTATAAGTTAGAAATAGTAAAACTCGATACAATATCCCCCTCTTTAGGAGGATCTTTTACTAAAAATATAACCCTTCTTGGATTGATAGTATTTTTAATAATATCAATAATTCTTTTTATAAAATATAGAAAAATCAAAATCACGCTTTCTGTAATCCTAACAATGTTTTCAGAGGCTTTTATTACAATAGGAATTGCAGCCTTAATACACTGGAATCTTGACGCACCAAGTATTGCAGGGATAATTGCAGGGATGGGAACAGGAGTCAATGATCAGATAGTTATATTGGATGAATCCGTATCAAATCTGCAAATAAGCCTGAAAGAAAGAATAAAAAGAGCCCTGTTCATAATTATAGGAGCCTTCTTCACTATCGTTGCCGCAATGCTGCCTTTATTTTGGGCAGGAGCAGGAATGCTCCGTGGTTTTGCTCTCACAACAATCATCGGAGTCACAGTTGGAATACTTGTCACAAGGCCTGCCTTTGCAGAAGTAGTGAGGAAGATGGGGGAATAAATTTCACAAACTGGAAATTAAAATTTCCGTAAAATAAAATCCAAGGGTTTCACAAGTTCACTCGTTTTCCTTTCGAAAAAGAGAATTCATAAAGAATAAAAACAAAAGAAATCCCTCTATATAATGAAACTTTTGAATGAAGGCAGTTCAGACCTACAAGAAGTTTTTACACGAATTTTTAGAAAAGATTTTTCTGGAAACACGGGGTTAGCCATAAAAAATAGTGCTTATCAGTTTTCATCTAATCTTATTACGAAGTTGGGTTCTCTTATATTCACAATTATTATTGCCAGATTGTTAATGCCTGAATTTTTTGGACTTTATAATTTAGCATTATCAACTATCCTATTTTTTTATGTCTTTTCTGATTTAGGTTCAAACCAAACACTGATATATTATATTTCTAAAAAATTAGGAAATAAACAATATGGAAAAGCTAAGGGGTATATAAAAACAATTTTTGTGATTAAAATAATTTTGACCGGAGTCTCTGTGATAGCTTTGTTACTCTTATCCAATATCCTTTCAGAGGTTTATTACAAAAAACCACTTTTTCTGGCATTAATAGCAGGGGGGTTATATATCTTTTTCAGTTCAGTCCAGAGTTTTTTAGTTTCCCTTTTTTATTCTAAAAATAATTTTAAAATTCCTTTTATTAAAGACCTGTTTTTCCAGGGGTTAAGAGTGATACTGATCCCTGTTTTAATAGTCATCCTGATAAAAAAATTAAATCTTGGAGATTCTTCAATTTTATTTTATATAATACTCTCTCTATCTGTTATTTATCTGTTTTCTGTACTGTTTTTATCATGGAAAGCCCAAAAAATTTTTAAATTTAAAGCCAAAAGAATAAACACCTCTTATCCGGAAAATAAAAGAATAATCAAATTTATATCTGGATTATCCCTTCTTTCTTTATCGGCAATATTATATGGGAATATTGATAAAATAATATTAGGATATTTTGTTTCAACAGAATTTATAGGATATTATTCTGCGGCATTTAATATAATAACCTCTCTTGCTCCGCTAATTGTTTTCTCAGATATACTATTTCCTATATTTACAAGGATGGATAATAAACGGGCTGAACCCGCATTCAAGAAAACCCTGCGATTAACTTCTATATTTTCTTTGCTGGCATTTTTTGTTGTATTTCTTTTTGCAAATCAGATAATCTTTGTAATTTTTGGGACAGAATATTTAACAGCAGCACCTCTTTTGAGATTTTCATCTTTATTATTAATAAGCTTCCCCTTATCAGAAGTTTTCAGCAATTACCTGATTTCAAGGGGGCATTTGCCTAAAGTATCTGGACTTATAATTTTCACATTAATTTTAACCATCTTTTTAACTTTCATGATTCCTTATTTGTTATTAAGCCAGGGTTTTTATATTGCAACCCTCGGAGTAATTGCTGCAGTGGTGGTTGGCAGATTTTTTTATTTAGCAGGACTTGTTTTTATATGGAGAAAAAATTTAAATATGCAAGAGGCAAGGAGGAATAATGAATAAAAAGAAAAGAGAATTTGAAGAATTTAAAAATAAAGCCCAGCATACAAAGGAAGAACTTTTGGCAATTTTAACTATAAATCCTTTTACAGTAAGGCTGGCGTATTTAATTAAGAGATTTAACTTAAATATGTCCCCAAATCAAGTTACTGCAATCAGGCTGTTTATACTATTCCCACTGACCATCTTTTTTTTATTTTTAGCTCCTGCTTTACAATCTAAGATTTTCTATCTTCTTTCTGCAATATTCGTTTATTTCATGGCATTTACAGATGATTTAGATGGTAATATAGCTAGAGGACTAAAAAAAACATCAGATTTTGGGGCATTTTTAGACAGCATTGCAGACAGAACATACACATTTGTACTTCTGGCATTTATTTTTTCATTTGGAATGTGGGTTAGTCATATATTTCTGATTTATGGAGCAGTGTTTATCATCTCTTTGAAAGCATTTCATTTGATGGTTATAAGCAAGGTTTTTTATTATAATGCAGGAAAATTAAATATGGAAACCATATTCTCTGCTAAAAAGGAAATAAAAAATCTTGGAATTGCAGAAAAGTCAACAATAATGACAAATATAAATAAAATATTTAAGATAAAAAGGTGGTCTGAAAGTCTCGGCGGATTTGAAAGAATATTCCTAATGTTTATGATACCCGCAGTATTATTTTATTTTGGCTTTGAATTAATTACGCTTGTAATGGTTTATGCATTGACCCTCTTTAATATTTTCTTTTATATCTCCAGAACCAAGAATCTTCTGTTAGAATACAGTAACGCATTAAACAAATCTAAAAATAAATAATTCTTTATTAGATTCCAATTATATATTCTGAATTCACAACCTTTAAAAAATAAATTCTTTTCCATCTATGAATGAAAGCCATAATTCTAGCGGCAGGTGTTAATTTGAGGTTGAATAATTATATTGATATTCCAAAATGCTTATTGCCTCTGAAAAAAGGCACTATTCTCGGGAACCAGCTCATGGCGCTTACAAAGGCAGGATTAAAACATGATGATATACTCGTTGTTGTGGGGCATAAGCCAGAGATGATTCAGAAAGTACATAAAAATACCTTATTTAATCCTAAATTTGCCGATTTTGATAATGGTTATAGCGTATATCTTGCTTTACAGCATTTACTTCACGAAAAGAATCTGCCCGACAACGAGCAAATTTTAATATTAGACGGCGATCTTGTATTTGATGATGATTTAATTAATAAAATTCATGCATTAAACAAAGAAAATATCCTTGTAAATAAACCGGTTAAATATAACAAGGAATTAAAAGATGAAACATCTATCGTAGATTCTCAAGGAAAAATCCTAAAAATATTCATACCATCAAAACAAAATCCCTTAAACCCTGCCTATTCAAATACTCCTCTTCATAGTTTCACGGGAATTATGAAAATTTCGAAAGATGTTGCCTTTCAATTATATGAAAAACTTAAAAATTCATATGAAAAATGGTATACACTACCTCTTCCAGAACTTGTTCTTGCAAATGACTTCTATTCTTTTGAAATACCTAAGGATTTGAAATACTGTTTTGATGTTGATACAAAAGAAGATTTGGATAAATTATC
>ERZ1292629.2574-Hain-H43-01um-R1-2574-length-15014-cov-43_pt1 | contig 12525 bp, 16 predicted proteins | sample MGYA00564399_ERZ1292629 | MGnify/ENA primary metagenome ERZ1292629 (study PRJEB36523, sample SAMEA6512636) | groundwater metagenome | collected 2019-01-08 | study: AquaDiva: Metagenomics assemblies of 32 groundwater samples | reverse complement strand
CACTACCGGGTAAGCCCGGTAAAGCGGTTTGGAAAGAAGAAATCTGGGTCATGTATGCCCAGAAAAATGAAAAATCAAATCTAAAAACTAAAATATTTCAACCAAGAAAAAAAGTTATAATCACCGCTTGGCGTTATCCCGGAGTAAGTCCTATCCGCGAAGCTATTCCCATTCCCAACGATATTCTTGAAGAATTAAAAAACATAAAATACTGATGCGAAGAATAGGTTGTCATGTTTCTATTGCGGGAGGCATAACTAACGCGCCGGGGAGGGCGGAGGAGTTAGGGTGCGAAGTGTTTCAGATGTTTACGCGGTCGCCGCAAGGCGGAATGGCGCCAAAGATAACTTCGGAGATTGCGGAGGAATTTAAATCGGCAATGAAAGCCAGTAATCAGGCCGAATGCTATATTCATACGCCTTATTATATAAACTTTGCCTCGGAGAAAGAGTCGCTTCGCAAAAATTCTGTTCGGATTGCGCGCGAAGAACTGGAGCGGGGCAGTCTTATCGGCGCGAAATATGTGATGACTCATCTGGGCAGTTCTAAAGAAGGCGATCGTCAGAAAGCGATGGAGCTAGCGGCTCAATCGGTTAAAGAAATTTTGCATGGCTATAAAGGTTCAACCGAGTTATTGCTTGAAATTTCGGCTGGCGTCGGTTCGTTGATGGGCTGTACGTTCGAAGAATTGGCGGAAATTCGAGACAAAAGCAGGCAGGAAGTTGGAGTTTGTATTGATACCGCCCATATGTTCGCGATGGGCTATGACATCCGGACGCTCAAGGCGGTGGCGGAAACAGAAAAAAAAATTAGTGCCACCGTTGGCAAAAAATCCATCAAGCTTGTCCACGCCAATGATTCTAAGGTTGATCTTGGTGAACGTAAAGATCGCCATGACCATATCGGCGACGGCAAGATTGGCCGAGATGGGTTTGTTCATTTGCTATCCACTTTTGATCTTGATTTTATTTTAGAAACGGAGCACGATAAAGTAGAACAGGACATAGTCGTCCTGAAAGATATCAGGGCTAAAATAAAAACTTAAATCTCAAAACTAAAATCTGATATTTTTTAGATTTTAGATTTAATGTTTAAGATGATCTAATGAACTATCCATACGCGGAGGGTGGACGGTGGTGGTTGAGTACGCCGTTAGGATTTGGGTTGGGTGCGGTTTTTGCCATATTGCTTCTCTGGAGTCTGTTTTGGAAAGGTCTGGCTCTTTGGAAATCGGCTCGCGGTAGCCACAAATGGTGGTTTATCATTCTTTTGCTTGTTAACACCGCCGGAATTCTGGATATCTTATACATTTACGTCTTTTCGAAAATGATGAAGTCCCGCACATAAAAAGCAACAGCCCCTTTCGGGGCTTTTTGCTTGCCATTGCTTTTTATGCGCGGGGTGAATAAGGATTAAATTCCGAATTTTTTGAGGAAGCTTTTCTTGTATCGTTGATACGAGCCACGTACAAGCGAGGCTCGTATTTCGTTTAGGAAATTATTAAAGAACCACATGTTGTGCATTAAGCACCAGCGTTGACCCTCACACCTAGTCAACGATTGCCTTCGGCAGTTGCAAATTTCGTTGACTAGGTGTGAGGGTTGATCTTTGAGCGATTTGCGTATTTGCTGTCGAGAAATTCCGCTTACGCAGGTCAAACAACCACAACCTTTTTCGATTACTTTTTTATCGTTGGCGTATTTTCCTTTGCGAATATCTAAATGGCTGGTTTTGGTGTAAAGCCGGCCGTGGCGGGCTTCGCGAGTGGGGATGACGCAATCAAAAGTATCAATGCCGTTTTCAATGGCTTCAAAAACATCGGCCACTTTGCCGACACCAAGCAAGTGGCGGGGTTTTTCTTCGGGCAAATAGGGAATGACCCATTTTAATATCTTGGCAATTTGTTTTTTCGTGTACGAACCGCCGATACCGAAACCGTCAAAAGGCATGGCGCCGATGGATTTGGCGCTTTTAATTCTTAGGTCTTTAAATAATCCTCCCTGGACAATTCCAAAAAGTTGTTGTCGTCCCAGTGCCGAAATTGTCTGTTGCCGACCTTTGGTCGTCCCCCTTGTCCCGCCGTCCCTGCTTGCCAAAGGCAAGTGCAACTTCAGGCAGCGGGATGCCCACCTATCAGTCAGTTCAACCGCTTTCTTATTGTATTCGTAATCGTCGAGCGGGGAGGTGATGTGATCAAAAGCAAAAATAATATCAGCGCCGATTTTTTTCTGAAGTTTCATGGATAATTCTGGCCCGAGAAACAGGTTTTTATCATTGTATTTAAAATGGACACCTTTTGAAGTGATTCTAATTTTGGTACGTTTAAAATTCTTGTCTAGTTTAGTATCACCTGTCATGAACCCCGTTAGAAGTCTCGCTCGCAATGCAGTCGCGAGTCCTTCGGACCTCGGCGGGGCTACTTCTAACGGGGTGAATTTGCCGACTTTGTTTTTATCATCGAAAGCGAGTGATAACACCTGAAAGCCACCGCTATCAGTCATGGTCGGAATTTTGAGACCAAAACTTTTCGTTAAAAATGTTTTTTTGTTGTCGGTTGTCAGTCGTAGATCGTCAGTCTTACCCCAAAGATGAAACGTGTTGGCAATCACAAGCTGGGCTCCGGTTCTTTTAATATCTTTCGCCTCCAGATGGCGAAACTTGCCATAGGTTCCAACGAACACATAAGCTGGTGTTTTTACAATACCATGAGGCGTGGTCAAAATACCCAATCGGGCCTTAGTCTTTTTGTCTTTTTTAATAATACTAAACATGGCGAGTTATAATACCATGAAAGGCGGGTTTTGTCTTAATTTATAAACTTTTGACTAGTTTTTTTGATTTGATATCATTAACGCTATGGCAAATAAAAAGGACAGAATGACAATCGAAGATTTGGCCGCAATGATGGAGAGGAATCTTGCCTCTAAGAAGGATTTGGTTGAATTGCAGGAAAGTGTTGAGAAAAAAATCAGTAATTTTAAGACTGAAATTAAAAATGAAATTCGAGAATTGCAATTGGATGCCAGAGATATTAAAACTGACATGAGAAATGTCAAAATTGAGTTAGAACAAGTCCATGATGGTGTCGATCAGATGAAAGATATTGATTTACCGAAACTTAAGAGTAGGGTGACAATTCTTGAGAAGGCACGGAAGGTTGCTTAATGTAAAATTAATATGGCTAAAATAAAAATATACAGTACACCGGCTTGTCATTTTTGCCACTTGGCCAAAGAATATTTCAAGTCTAAAAACTTGGCTTACGAAGAAGTGAACGTCGCGGGTAATGTTGAAAAGCAAAAAGAATTAGTGGCTAAATCCGGTCAGTTTGGCGTGCCCGTCATTATGATTGATAACAAAATGATTATCGGTTTCGACCGGCCCAAAATTAATCAACTATTAAAAATTAACTAACATGGCAAAAGAAATAAAACCGTTAGTCTATGGTACCGGCTCGTTGAAAGGCATTTCCCAAAAAACGATCGAGATTCATTATGGCAAGCTTTATGCCGGTTATGTCAATAAGTTTAATGAGATTAGAGAAAAATTAAAGGAGTTGGCAGTAAGCGGCAAATTTGAAGGCAACCAGACGTATAGCCAGCTTCGTGGATTACGTTCTGGCGAGAACTTTGCTCACAATGGTACATATTTACACGAAAATTATTTTAGTATTTTAGGTGGAGACGGTATCCCAAAAGGGGATATAGTAAAAGATTTAGGAGAAAGATATGGTTCGTTTGAACAGTTTGTTGCATGGTTTTCTGCGTGCGGCATGGCGGCGCGTGGCTGGGCGGTTTTGTGTTGGAACATGAACGAGAAAACATTCTTTATTTATGGTTGTGATGCCCAAGATCATGGCGGTGTCTGGGGTTGCATTCCAATAATCGCGCTTGATGTTTATGAACACTCTTATTTTATTGATACTGGTTCTGACCGAGCCACTTATGTCGAAGCATTTTTTGACAATCTCAATTGGTCCAAAATAGACGAACTGTACCAAAAAGCAAAAAAATACACGCTCTAAAATAAAATACGACCGGGGACGTTCCTTTGAGGGAACGTCCCCGGCCTCGAGGTGAGCGACTATCGATAACACGGTCGGCCGCCGTTGCACCGGCCCTTTTGGGGCGGTGCTTGTAGCGTTGCCGTCGGTTGCGACGGTGGTTGCCGCACATGCGGTACCGGTTGCTGGTAGTAGTCGGCCGGTGGCACATCCGCTGGCGCAATGTCGGGCGTGCGATGTTCAGGCGCCGGTGGGAAAGTGTATCTCGTTGATGCCGGCGCTGGTGGCGGGGCCGGCGGACAACAAGGGTTTTCGACGATCGCTGTCGAGACTGATTGCGACGAGCCCTTGATGGCGTTGATGATGTCCACGGCGTCCTGTTTCGATCCATTGAAGATAAATAACGGAACGGCCTGGGTCATCGTCACGGGCTTGGCCACTGGCGCTTTCGGCGGCGCCGGTGGTGCGATTGCCGGCGGGACTGGTGCGGGCGGAGCTTCAGTCTTGGCTGGCTTCGCGGGACGGCGTCGTTCTCCACTGCAGCCCTTCTGGCACTTGCCGGCAACGCTGCGCTGGCCCTTCTGATAGCCTTCGATGAAGGCCACCTTCTTCTCCAAGGTCCGAACCCGTTCCGCTTCCGATGGCGGCGGGGCCATGGCCGGTGCCGACGGGGTTGCCCATGGATTTCTCATCTCACAAGCAATACTGCCGAGGCTGATGGCCACGAGAGCCATCAGAACGATGAGAAACCTACTGATTCGTTGTGCATCTGCGCACCTCTTGATGATGGAAAGGTTCACGTTGACTGACGCCGTATATTACTACGGAATATCTAATTCTGTCAACCTGTCATTTTGGAATGATAAAGTCTACTGCCATGTGGTGAGCCAGAGACGGTTTTGAAAGGCGGAAGCGTTAAGGGGTAGACCGTAGGAGAGTGGAGCAAAATACAAAAAAACGAGACTGGCGATAATAAGCGTGCCGATTATAATATTGCGTCGGTTTTTTTGTTGGCTTGCCCCGTTAGAAACAGGTTGTCCCGAGACAACCGAAGCGGAGCGGTTTCTATCGGGGTCAATTAAATAGATGAGCGCGAGAATGGCAAAGATGAGTGAGGCGAGATAATGATAGAGAAACATCACCCGGCCGATGCCGATAAAAGGTAAGAGGTTTATCAGGAAACCCGCAAGAATTACGAATTGCGAATTGCGAATTACGAATTTTTGACTTTTAATTTTGGCGCCCAGCCAATCAAATATGGACGATACTAGTAGATACAAGATTGCTACAGTACTGCTCCACCAGATGAATGGGTTGCCGATGAGATAAATTTTAGATTCGGCAATTTGCGCGCCCCCCGAGGCTACGGTCGGGGCAGGGTGATTCCAGTAATAGATAGGCCGAATCATAAACGGCCAAGTGTACCACTTGGAACTATACGGATGGGTGGCGGTCAGAGTTTGGTTGGCGACGTACATCTCTTTGTTTAACTCAATAAATTTCTGAAATGTATTAAGGGGTTTGATGGTCGGGTCGTTTGTATAAGTCGAGCCCTGAAGCGATCTTTGAAAAGCCGGTGTCATGAAGGCATCGCCCTCGCCGGATTTTGTGAGGAGAGAGAAATGAAGCACGAAAATGGAAAAATACAAAAGAACAGGAATAATCGCAAAATAAAGCACGAGATTAATCATCCGCCTAAACGAAATAGCGCGAGCCATGTCTATAAGTTCAATTATTCCCGCCAGTCCTAAAAAGGCAAGACCCGTCCATTTAATAGACATGGAAAGACCGCCGAAGAGGGCCATTGGCAACAAAAATTTCCAATTTCCAATTTTCAATTTCCAATTTTGGACTGCGGATCTATATTTAAAGTAAAATAATAAAGAAGCAAAACCAAAAACAAGGAGAAAAGGATCGAGAAGAATATAGCGCGATTGGGTGAGAAGGGCATTTTCGAGGGCAATAAGTACGCCGGCGCCAAACGCGCCAAGAGTGGAAAATCCCAACTCCAACGCCAGAAAATAGATTATAATTGGCAGAAGTACCCCGGCCAAAGTGGGGAGGAATCGAAGAGCTAAATATTTATGGTCCGGAAATGGTTGGCCGATTTGAGCAAAACTTCCGCCTTCGGCGGAATAGTTGAACAATTTCGCGAATCCGGCGATAATAAGTTTGCCACCGGGGGGATGAATATCGAAAGAGTATTGATGAGTGTAGTAGGCCGAAACAAACTTACCGAAATGAACTTCATCAAAGACGGTTTCATTGGGCTGGCCGAAAAAAGCAAAATGAACGCCGATACTAACAAGGATGAGGATAATGAGACTTGTCTTCTTGGACATTACAGTCATAATATAACAATCAGGGGCTAATTTACAATTATCAATTTACAGTTTTCATTAAATGAAACAATTAGTCAATTGAATCATTGAAAAATTTATTGTAAATTGTAAATTGAAAATTGATTATTATTTTAAAATGTTTGACCTTATCATAATCGGCGGTTCGGTGGCGGCGACAACGGCGGGAATCTACGCGGCTCGACGCGGGCTTAACTTTAAAATTCTGACAAAAGAGTTCGGCGGGGAAGTGGCGACTTCGGGCGAGATTGAAAATTGGCCCGGAATTATCCACACCGACGGTTTGGCGCTGGCCGAACAATTTCGCGCCCATCTTGGCGCTAATCATGTCATACTAGAAGAAGGTGTCTGGGTGTCCGCGATTACTCAACAATCCGATGGAACCTTTCTTGTTTCAACAGACGTTGACGGAGTAAAAAAAGATTATCCGACCCGAGCGGTGATCGTGGCTACGGGCGTGCATCCTAAAGAACTCGGCGTGCCGGGAGAGAAAGAGTTTCGCAATAAGGGCGTTACCTACTGTACCACCTGCGACGGCCCTCTTTTTCAGGATAAAATTACGACCGTAATCGGAGGAGGCAATTCGGCCTTAGAATCAGCGCTGATGCTGGCTGATATCGCTTCGCAAGTTTACGTTGTAAATAAAAATGCTCAATTTAAGGGTGATCAAATATTAATAAACAAAGTCGTATCTAAGTCGAATGTTAAAATTATCTATTCGGCCAAGACCACGGAGATAAAAGGTGAACAACTCGTTACTGGAATCGTGTATACTGATTCAAGCGGGACATCGCAGGAGTTAAAGACTGACGGCGTCTTTATTCATATCGGGATGGTTCCGAATTCCGGAATTGTTCCCGCCGATGTTTTAAAAAATAAATTTGGAGAAATCATGGTCAATAATCATTGTGCCACTAATGTTCCGGGATTGTTTGCGGCTGGCGATGTGACAGACGTGCCATTTAAACAAATTATAATCGCCGCCGGCCAAGGCTGCGTCGCAGCCTTAAGCGCGGTAGAATATATCAATCGATCTAAAATTTAAAAACTAAAAACTAAAATATTCTGAACAGATTTTATTTTTTAGATTTAATTTTTAATATGTAGCCATGATTTATATCGGCGCCGATCATCGCGGGTTTGAACTAAAGGAAAAGTTGAAAGAGTTTTTTGACGAGTTGAGCTTTGAATATGAAGATGTCGGCGCGTTGGAGCATAATCCCGAGGATGATTATCCTGAATTTGCCCTGAAAGTAGCCAAAAGCATTATTGACCAAGAAGACCGAGGAATTGTGATTTGCGGTTCGGGCGTGGGGGTGGACGAAGTCGCCAACAAAGTTTCCGGAATCCGTTGCGGTTTGGCTATTAACAAAGAACAGGTTCGCGCCGCCCGTCACGACGATGATATTAACGTGCTCGCTTTGGCGGCCGATTATACCCCCGAAGACGAGGTAAAAGAGATTGTAAAGATATTTCTTGATACTGATTTTTCCGGTGAAGAACGATACAAACGCCGAATTCATGAGATGGAAAACATCGAAGAAGAAGAATACTAAAAATCTAAAATTTAAAAACTAAAAACTAAAATATTTCGGACGGATTTTATTTTTTAGATTTAATTTTTAATATTTTCGATGATTGAAATTGTGCCGGCGATACTGGCTACAACCAAAGAGGAATTTTCGGAGATGGTGAAAGAGGTTGAGCCGTATGTTTCTTTGGTACATGTCGATATTTCGGATGGGATTTTTGTGGATTCGAAAACAATTAGTCTGGAAGAGATCAGGGATAGTTCCTCCCGTTTAAAGTTAAGCGCGCATTTGATGGTTCAACAACCAGAAACGGTGATTGCGGGATGGCTCAAGTTGCCTAATCTTCAAAGTGTTATTTTCCAAATTGAGGCCACTGGTAAAACCGCCGAAATAATCGATACTATCCACAATTCCGGCAAGAAAGTTGGTCTGGCTATCAATCCCGAGACCAATATTGAGTCCCTAGAACCATTCGTGTCAAAAATTGATCAAGTTCAATTTATGACGGTTCATCCGGGGAATTACGGCGGGGAGTTTGTAGAGGGGGCAATAGAAAAGATTGTCGAGTTTCATAAAATGTACCCGACTGTTAAAATTGCTGTTGATGGTTCAATTCATAAAGAGACGGCGCAAATGGCGGTTAGGGCAGGGGCGGAGATATTAATTTTGGGAAGCCATATATTTTCCGAAGGCCGAGACATCGGAGAGGCAATTAAAGAGTTAAAGATGGTTTTAGTTGATAACTAGCCCTTTCACCCAGACCCGGGAAACCAGTCCCTGCCTGCCGGCAGGCAGGCCGTCGGTTTCCCCACTGCGTGGGACCCCTTCCGCTACTGGGTTTAAGGGCTAGTTATCACCAAAAAATGAATCCCGTCAGAACCAGCATGTTCTACTATACTTATGTATTGCGTAGTCTAAAGACTAAACAATATTATACAGGTTTTACGTCGGACCTACGGAAGCGTTTCAAAGAACATAATAGTGGTAAGAGTGTGCACACAAGAGGACGTGGCCCGTTTGAACTGATATACTATGAAGTGTGTAAAAATGAAAAAGATGCGACAGAACGTGAAAAATATCTTAAATCGGGCCATGGTAAGCTCTATCTTAAAAAAAGATTGAAGCGCTTCCTGGTTCCTACGGGATGAAGTACGATGTAATAACAATAGGATCCGCCAGCAGAGATGTGTTTTTGAATTCGCCGGAGTTTAAAGTTCTTGGTGATAACGATTTTGCAACCGGTCAGGCAATATGCTTGCCTCTAGGTTCGAAAATAGAAATTAAAAAAATCGTTTTTGCGACGGGTGGAAGCGGCACCAACACGGCTGTTACTTTTGCCCGCCAAGGATTAAAGACGGCTTGCATCAGTATCATCGGCCACGATCTCAACGCTACGGCGATTCTTGAAGAATTGGCGGGGGAAGGCGTGGATACTTCTTTTTTTCAGAAACACGCTGACGACATGACGGCCTATTCTCTCATTCTGGTTAATGATAGCGGAGAACGGACAATCTTATCCTATAAGGGTGAGGGTCAACATTTTGAAGCCTCCCAGATTTCGTTTGACCAACTTGAAGCTGGATGGCTTATTCTGGGCAGTCTCGGGGGTCATTATGATTTATTTGAAAAAGCCGTCAATTGGGCGGCGGCTCATGGTACAAAAATTGCGCTTAATCCCGGGACTAAAGAATTAGCGTTGGGATTAGAAAAATTAAAACCGTTTTTGAAGCGGTGCGCGGTGGCCTCGATGAATCAAGAAGAAGCGGCCCAACTGTTGGGGCTTGAATTTAACAAAGAAGGCGAAATATTTAAAGCTATGGACGAAATTGTCGAAGGGATATTTATTATGACCAAAGGCCACGAGGGCGTAGCCGTGTCGGATGGGACGTGCATTTATCGGGCTGGCGTGCCGGATTCGCCAATCGTGGAACGCACAGGCGCGGGGGATGCGTTTATTTCCGGATTCGTGGCGGAATACGCAAAGCAGATCAACAACTCACAACCAACAACCGACAACATCGAAGCAATCAAGAAAGCCATCCAATTGGCGACAGCCAATTCATCATCGGTGGTTGCTCAATATGGCGCCAAAGCCGGTATTTTAAAAAAGGGTGATTTCGGCCCGTGGCCATTGGTTAAAGTTGAACAGTCTCAACTTTAACAGAAGCAAGAATTACGAAGCACGAATCAAGAATTGAAAACAAATCCATATGAAAAATTGACTCGCATTTTAGGAACTTCGGCGGAGGCGCTTTTGGATTTGGATAAAAAAATGTCGATTGTGAGTGGAAAAACCGGTGTTTTGGATGCTGTGATTGATAATAACGACCAAAATATTGACCGAATATTGACTGATCTAGATTTGACTCGCGTTTCGACGGCCGAAGAAGTCTATGATGCGCTAGCGCAAAGACTTACAGTTATTGATAAAAAATTATTTGAATTATTAGATAAGCCGGATTTGGCTGAACTTTCCGATGATCCCGGAAAGATTCGGGACATGGCTTTGAGAATTTTTCATCCACCTCAAGGACTGTTTATTAAAAAAGAAAAAGTGGTCGAATTATTAGCGAAGCATCCGCCCCAATCGTTACTCGAGCATTTTGGTTATCAAAGTGTGGACGAGTTGCTGGAGAAAGAAGGTTTTGTGTCCGTTACGGCGATCTTGCGTCTTACCCAGACCAAAGAATGGATGCATAATTTTTTTAAGGTCGCGTATCAGAATTTGGGGCCTGAAGATTTTGAGGACAGGGACGTGGAAATTAAAATACTAAACACGAAACGGCTCGTTGTCGCGCAAAAGTTTATGAGCCAGAAATTACACAACGTCAGCCATCTTAAAGAGTACGGCGTGATCTTTATCAGTCCTGATCCCATTGACCAGCCCGGCGAGACCCTGCGGATGTTTTTGCTTATCTTGCACTATTTACACGAAGTGCCGTTCTATTCGGATCTATTTCGAAAGTTTTTGCCCGATTCGGATTTTAGCGCGAAACTTCAATCGTTATTGCGGGGAGACGTACTTGAAGAATCTGAAATATTAAAAATAAAATCTAAAAAATCTATGGTCTGGCCGATCGTGCAACGTTATTTGGCGAAAAATAATCCAACGGATTCGCGTCTGCGCGAGCATCACGTAAATCCTGAAGCCGAACACTGGTATCGTGTTGCTAAAAATTTTCAGAAATTCGCCGAAGTGATAAATGAAAAGTTCCCGCCGGAGGCGGGTCAGCCTCCGGCTGACAATATTGATTATTGGACTGGCCTTGATCACGTGGGCGATTTTTTTAAAAACAAAGAGGGCGTGGATACTTTCGTGAGTTTTAATGTGGTAGATTTAGTGATGTCCTTGGCAACACAAGGCGAGGCGAAATACACCTATCATCAGCAAGAAGCGCTGTGGAATCACATCTTTTCTAAATACATGGGGCACGATAGAATGAATAAACTCATTGAAGAAAATATTATTAAAGGTTTTATCGGATTTTAAAAAGCGATGACGTTAAATGATTATTTAAAACAAGCTAGAGAGAGAAAATACACGATTGGACATTTTAATTTTGCGACCGAGGATGTATTGAAAGCGATTGTGGCCGGGGCCAAAGAAGCGGGGGCGCCCTGCGTAATGGTGGGAACGTCGGAAGGGGAAGCTGATTTTGTGGGATTAAAAGAAGCGGTCGCTCTGGTTCGGGCGGTGGCTGACGATCTGCAATTCCCCGTGTTTCTAAACGCTGATCATTTTAAATCATTTGAGAAATGCAAATCAGCGATTGATGCTGGTTATGATTCGGTCATTGCCGACCCCGCAAAGCCGTCTGCTGACGGCCGCGGGGCAAGCGGTCCTTATACTTTTGAAGAAAAGATTGCTATCACAAAACAAGTTGTCGAATACGCGAGAGAAGTTTCAAAATTTAAAAATTTAAATATTTCCGTAGAAGGGGAGCTGGGTTATTTGAAGGGTTCATCCGAAGTTCAAACTAAAATTGAAATTAGTCCGGCGGATTATTCAAAATCAGAAGAAGTGGCCGATTTTGTCGCCCAAACTGGCGTGGACCGGATGGCCGTCGTTTTTGGCAATATTCACGGTATTGTCACGGATCAAACAGAAAAATTAGATATTGAACATTTTTCAAAGATTGTGGTTGCGGCACCGGCACCATATTATGTACTTCATGGCGCGTCCGGTTTGAAAGACGAAGATATTAAATTGGCTATCAGGGCGGGTATCACGAATGTTCATTTCAACACCGAACTTCGCGTGGCCTATCATGACAAACTCAAAGAAGAATTTGCTGACCCGGCCACTTTCAACGAAACCACTCCTTACAAATACCTCGGTCCCGCCGCCGAAGAGGTCAAAAAACTCGTCATTGCCAAGACGCACTTGTTTATGGGTCGATAAGCTCCCTCCACCCCAACCCCCGACTCGACCGATAATAAACCTGTTCCAGCGACAGGTTTTTATCTAGACGCTCGACCCCTCACCAAGCACCTCGGATTAGGTCTCCGCCACCATCGACCTAATCCTAGCTTCGGGGTCTGCGCGACTTCTCGCTGGGGGTTTGGGTTGCGGTCGCTTATTTTTAAAAAACAAGAACGAGGTCCTCCCATTTTTTTCAATCTGCACAAT